>JGI24025J20009_10003386_pt1 | contig 10910 bp, 13 predicted proteins | sample Cruoilmetagenom3_FD_20009 | JGI IMG/M metagenome (IMG submission 20009) | reverse complement strand
AAAAGTTAAAATCAAAATCCTTTTTCACCCAAAAGGTGAATGCTCATAGTCTTGAAAACTTTTATATAATCTGTGAATATCTGTGTTTATCTGTGGTTAATGCATAATCTGAGTTTATTTTTTCGCCGTCAGCTTTCCCCTTAATTTTTCGAGCATTATTTTGGTCATTTTACCCAGGTCAAACTCATGCCGCCATCCCCAGTCGCTTCTTGCTTCTGAATCGTCAATTGTTCTTGGCCAGGAATCGGCAATTTTTTGCCTTTCGTCCGGCTCGTATTCAACTGAAAAGTCCACCATCTGTTTTTTGATTTCTTCTTCGAGCTCTTTTGCGGAGAAACTAATTGCCGCAAGATTGTAACTCGTTCTGATCTTTATTTTTTCTTTTTCTGCTTCCATAATCATCAGGGTTGCCCTTATGGCGTCATCCATGTACATCATCGGGAGCACCGTGTCTTCCCTAACAAAGCAAGTATATTTATTTTCCATTATCGCTCCGTAGAAAATATCAACGGCATAGTCTGTCGTACCGCCTCCAGGCTCCGCCTTGTAACTTATGAGTCCCGGATATCTCACGCTTCTCACATCGAGGCAATATTTAAGGAAATAATACTGGCAAAGCATTTCTCCTGCAAGTTTCGTTACCCCATACATCGTGGTGGGTTCAAGAATTGTACGCTGTGGGGTGTTGTCTCTCGGCGTCGTCGAACCGAATACAGCAATTGAGCTCGCCCAGAAAACTTTGATATCATTTTCCGATGCAATGTCCAGAATATTTTTTAACCCGTTCATGTTAACATCCCATGCAAGCTGTGGGTTCTTTTCGCCCGTCGCCGAAAGCAGAGACGCCAGATGAAATATCTGGGTTATATTATATTTTTCTATCAGACTTCTTAAATCCTCTCTATTTCTAACATCTCCCCGCTCAATTACGCCGTCGAAGTTTTCTGGAATGTGCCTGTGCCCAAGAAGAATTACATTCTCCTTCCCGTGCCTTTTTTGCAGTTCTGGAACTAAGTCTGTTCCAATCTGCCCGAAAGGTCCCGTGACAAGGACTTTTTCACTCATAAGACCCCCTCCCGTGTTTGTAGTTCCTTAAGTAACACAAAGTAGTCCGTGGCGTCCGAGGGCTCCTCATCGTATTCCAAACCCCCATAGATTCTATAGTATCCTTTACCAAAGGATTACCCTCAAAGTTATAAGAGAACAACGATTCCCTCATTTAACACCCGACCTTCCTAACCATTTCTCAACGCTTCCTCGATCTTTGCCCATGTATCACGCAACGATACCGTGCGGTTGAATACGAGTTTTCCATCGGACGAATCGGGGTCAACGCAGAAATAACCCAACCTAAAGAACTGATATCGACTTCCGGGTTTTGCACCCGCAAGACTGGATTCAACCTTACATGCGGTCAAAGTCTCCAACGAGTGCAGATTCAAATTAGCTCTGAAATCGGAGCCCTCCCCTACATCGTCTGGATTTTCTTTCAGGAAGAGATGATCGTACAATCGCACTTCCGCATCGATGGCATGAGCGGCAGAAACCCAGTGCAGGGTACCCTTGACCTTGCGTCCAGCCTTTGCTTCACCGCTTTTGGTCTCGGGATCATAGCTGCAGTGTAGCTCAATCACCTCACCGGTCTTTTCATCCCTGACGACCCGTTCACATTTGATAATATAGGCATGTTTGAGACGCGCCTCACGACCAGGTGCCAAACGGAACCACTTTTTCGGGGGAGGCTCACGGAAATCATCTCGTTCGATATAAAGAACGCGAGAAAAAGGAACTTTACGAGTTCCCATACCGGCATCCTCGGGATTGTTTATTGCTACCAACTCTTCTACACTATCTTCCGGATAGTTGTCTATGACTAAACGCAAGGGTCGCAACACAGCCATCACACGAGTGGCTCGTTTATTCAAATCCTGGCGGATATAGTGTTCTAACAGAGCTATATCGATTGTGCTCTCATTCTTGGCAACTCCGATGCGCTCACAAAAATCTCGTATTGCTTCCGGTGTATAGCCGCGTCTTCGAAAACCTGAAATTGTCGGCATCCGCGGATCGTCCCATCCGTTTACATATCCTTCTTCTACCAGTTGACGAAGCTTTCGCTTGCTCAGAATAGTACGGCTGAGGTTGAGGCGAGCAAACTCGATTTGCCGTGGATGATGGATGTCCAATTGGTCAAGAAACCAGTCATACAGGGGACGATGATCTTCGAATTCCAGCGTGCAAATCGAGTGGGTAATGCCCTCGATGGAATCAGACTGACCATGGGCAAAGTCGTATGTGGGATAGATGCACCATTTGTCACCAGTGCGGTGATGCGTCGCATGCAGGATGCGGTACATGACGGGATCACGCATGTTCAAATTTGCAGAGGACATATCGATTTTCGCTCGAAGCACATAGGCACCGTCTTCAAACTCTCCCGCCCGCATACGCTCAAACAAATCCAAATTCTCCTCAACCGAACGATTCCGACAGGGACTTTCCCTGCCCGGTTCAGTCAAGGTGCCACGGTGTTCTCTAATTTCATCGGGAGTCAAGCTGTCAACATATGCCTTTCCTTTTTTGATTAACTGCACGGCAAACTCGTATAGCTTATCAAAGTAATCGGATGCGTAAAACAGCCTGTCTTCCCAGTCGAACCCCAACCAGCGAATATCACCTATGATCGATTCTACGAATTCAGCCTGTTCTTTGGTGGGATTGGTATCATCGAATCGTAAATTGCACAAGCCTCCGAATTCTTTGGCAATGCCGAAATTGAGACATATAGACTTGGCGTGTCCAATATGCAGATAACCATTCGGCTCTGGTGGAAATCGGGTATGAACTCGACCATCGTATTTATTTGTCTTTATGTCTTCCCCAATAATATCTCGGATAAAATCAGAAGGGGAGACAGAATTTGTCGGTATTTTCATAGCCTCTATTTCCTCCTGTAGTTAACAAATCTTGCGCCATTATTTTACCTAACGGCGCTTATAATTTCTCCTTCTAAATTCTTTCCCCATATAGAACCAGGTGTCTTGACATTCCCTTAACAGAAGGCTCTTTACTCAATCTTAGCAGCATTTCAGCTACCTGCCTGAAGAATTTTTCATCCCAATTGCGAGACTCTCGGACTTTTTCTGGGATGGGAAGCACATTCAGCCAGCCACAAACAGCATATATATCGATAACTCTGATTCCCTCTGCTTCAAACAACTTTCTTGCGTCCTCGGCGGTGACAGCCCTGTGTTTCTCTTCGTCGTGGTAGATATAATCCAAACGCGATTTGATTAGCGCAAGAGCCGATGCAGGGTCTTCCGGGAGTAAATCAATGGCTTCCCTACATCTGTTCATTAGAAATATTGAAATTTTTCCTCCCCTCTTTGTTACCCGTATAAGCTCATTCGCAGCCTCGATCATCCCATCCCAGCAGAGGATAAAATCGAAACTCTCGTCGGGAAAAGGGAGATCGCCGACATCGCATTCTAATATTTTCACTTTATCTGAGATTCTTTCTTTGATTAATTTTTGCTTTGCCACATTTATCATCCCGGTAGAAATGTCGCACAGGGTAACTGAATATCCCATCTTTGCCAAAGGCAGTGTTATCCTTCCAGTACCGCCGGCGGCATCTAATATCTTTGCATCTCTGTTTTGGGGGAGACGTCCTTTTAATAGCTCCCACTCCACATAGTGTTCAACTGCGCCCTCAAAACGCTCATACCACCCATCATATCTATTAGCATGCTCGTTCCACCTCTTTCTAACTCTTTCGATGTCTTTAGGTCTATCTTCTGCCATTCTGATCTTCCCTCCTTAACATTCCAGCAAATCCGATTAAAGTTCTCGGACTTCGCAAAGCCCGTGATAATAATTACCTGTCTGCCCCCAAGCAGGAAAGGCGTCAAGATAATTTCTTGCCTGCCTACCGGTCCCTACGGATCCGCATGGACAGGCAGGCGTGTCTCAAGACACGCCATCGGCGTGGAATCAATTTGTGTTGTCCATCTCAAGATCCGTATGGATACGGATCCTTCGGATATAATTATATAGCACAATCTTGCTTTTGTCAAGGGAAAAAATAGATGGGAAATTATGATAAAACGCACCAGGATATTCAATGCGAGGTTTCCTTGCCATATATTGATAATATCATAATGACCCTACCTTTTCGAGTCTATATTTCAGTTTTCAGCCTGACCCCGGTTATACTAATCGTCTACTATGTTCAGTACATATGTTTTCGTGTTCTTGCCGTTGGCAGAGGTTACCACGATGTTTACGACGAAATCTGGCGGCGATGTTTGGATGGTAATCTGCTGGCCGGACTCTACAACAGTACCGTTCACTTTAATGGTTGCCGAATTGTTCTCCGCGGTGGCTGTTAGGGAAAAACTGCGAGGATATCCGTCAAATGTGACTGAATATACCGTAATGTTCGGCGAAAAAGATGGAGAAAACTGTGCGTTTGGAATCGAAAGTGCTTTAAGATTGGCGTTTGACTGGAAATCGCTACCGGAGTCGAATAAACCGCAAGATGCGGCCACGAGCATGAGAACCAAACATAAGTAATTTCGTGCCATAATTAACTCACCCCTTCTCAAGCAATGGATACTCTGAACTTGCGGATTTCGCCAGAGCCCTTGCAGTCAGGTGTAAACCCTGGTTAGGCTTTTAATGCCTGCTGTTCCTACTTATTATACACATTCTTTGCAGTATTTTTTCTTTGTAGATGTACTTTGACAGTCTGGACAGTATTTCCTTCCGCAACTCAGGCACGTCGTCAGTTTCGATTCTTCTACTGCCTTCCCACAAACTTGGCACTTCTTTTTTGCCATTTCTCTCACCTCCTCTCAATCAAATGTTTTCTATCCTATTCTTAATTCAAATTTTAAAATATCAAGAAATATTATTTATCATTTTGCTTCCCAATCGAATATAATAAATTCCAATCAATAAAATAGTTATACCGATAAAAAAGGCTGTAATTGTTAAAAGAATGACTGGTTCGGAAGTCATTTCAGATATTGGTCGCAAGAGTCCTGGAGAATAGATAATATCTCTTTGAACTTTAAGATAAAAAATAACCGAAATTATAGACACTATAGAACCGACTATAATCCCCGTTAGTCCATATTTTTTATAAGGTAAGTTAACTCGTTTAAGAATTCGGCTTTTTATTCTCTTTCTCGTAATGTATAAGACAGCCAAACATAGTATAAGAAAAATAAATAATGTAGTATATCCAGGTATGCTAAAGGTAAACATTTAATTTCTCCTTCTGAAATGGATATTGATATTTTATTTAAATAATTATGCTTGTCAACCCAGGTTTATCTGTACTAATAAATTTACAATCACGGCTGTTGTATAATTATATAGTACAATCACAATTTTGTCAAGCAAAAACAAAGGGAGAATATGGTGAATTGTAGAAAAACAGTCTGCTATTTGTGTTGCGAGAACAAATCTTTTTAAAATTCACTACCTGCCTACCGGTCCCTACGGATCCGCATGGACAGGCAGGCCTGCCCTCCGTCTGTTTGCCTGTCTACCCCCACCAAGACGGGACGGGCAACAGGTAGTTATGTGTTTGGTGATAGTGCGAACGAAGGGGCATATTTATTATTTTCCTCTCGATTTCGGTATTCCTATCCATCTTGGGGTTCTATCCATATATTCACGATAGGCGTCGCCATAGTTCTCAAGGCAAAACTGCTCTTCAGGAATTGCGATGACAAATGAAATAATTGTATACAGAATCGAAAACAGTAGGAAAATCCATGAAGCCGAAGCTATACCTACTCCTATAAACATTACAAATTGAGTGATGTACATAGGATGTCTTGAATAACAGTACAGTCCTTTAGTAAGCGGTTCATTATCAATTGAGGTAGTAGCAAAAGTCACAATAGCTATCGTGTAGGTAATTAATCCTACTATAGAAATAGGAAGGCCTACGTAAAACCATATCGTCCCTAATTCTAACGGCAAGAAAATGGAGTATATGAGGGCGAGAAGCCAGATTATCCACATAACAGGATAGAGTTTCTTCTCAGTCTCGCTATGTAGCTCATGTACTTTTTTTGCCAGACCTTTATGAATTAGCATCAGTAAAGGCATTGGCAAGAAATGGTAAAGCATGAAAATCCAGGCATTCCATAAACCTATTTCAAAAGCAGGCATAAGTGACATGATTCCCCTCCTTTTTGCTCATTTTATAGCCCTTCCTTTCATGGTTACTCTTATTTTTATATTTTTGCTCCGAAGTGAGCATTTCGCCTAACGTTCCAAGTATATACGACGTTGTGACCGAAGGGAGCAATGTCCCGCCTGTCCTGAACCTGTCGAAGGGCAAGGGCGTTGGCCCGTAGCGTATATGCTGCGTTGTGCAAAGTCATCTATTACTACTCCTCCTTCAACTAATGCTTCATTCAGTTCAACCATTTTGACTATCCTTCTCCTTTGTAAACCCCGTTAGAGAATTTTTCTCTAACGACTGCCCTGACGGAGGCATTAAACCATCTTATATCCTTACCACTAACTAAAGTCGGTAGCCTCCTCTAACGGGGTAAATAAGAAAATCCTCGCCTGTCCCCCTGAATAAATAAATCCTCCTCTCTCTACCTCCTCGATTAATTTTTTCTTTGACCCTATGGTTTTTTCAAAAGAAAGTACACCCCCAGGTTTTAAAATACGATACATTTCAGATATTACATTTTTCAGTCCGCCGGCGATGTAAGGAAGACCAAAAAGGAAAGCCAAATCAATACTTCGGTCTGGTAACCCGGTATTAGAAGCATTTGCAAAAATAGGAGTTAAATTTTTTATTCCTTCTTTCTCGATTTTCTTTTTAACTCTTTCTATTGCAAGTGGATGTACATCTATGGCATAAATAAAGCCCTCTTTTCCCACTATTTTTGTTGCAGGGATGGTAAAGAATCCCGGACCACATCCAACCTCCAGTACTTTTTGACCCGGCTTTAGCCCGGCTGTTTTTAAAAGCTTGTAAGGATTTCTAAAAATCGGGAGAAGTGGATTGTCATGCATCAAAGATATTATCCTGAAAGCAAAATTCGAGTGATGATGTCTTTCTTTAATTTTATTACTCATTTCCTCTACCTTCTTTCACTTCCCGTCTACAACCCCTCAGCAAACCAATTGATTTTTCTTGCGTTCATGAATTTACGTTGAGGCCAAGTAATGTAGGTAACCCACTTCTCTGCGAGCATCTTTAATTCTTTCCTGCCATTCTCAGTCAATCTGAGTTTCCCCTGCACCGACTCCACCAGATAGTCTTTCTCCAGTTCGGCATAAATAGTTTCATAGTCCTTATCCTCCAGTTTCACCGGGAAGTGTCTCCCAAAACCTTTCTTAATACGCTCAAGATTCTCTTCTTTCGTCATTTCCTGAAGGTTGAAGAACCAAAGACCTACAAAAGCTCCCCGGTCTGGTAATACCTTAAGATGGCTTTCGAGGAACTTAGAGAACTTTTCCATTTTGGGGTCCTCGCCTTGCATCACCTTCTTTGATTCAGATATAAGCTCATAACCACCGAACATTATGAACAAGGAAACTACTGCTCCAGCAATAGCATCAAGCACAAAGAATCCTATGATTGCTCCAAGAAGACCGATTAAAACGGCTATTGATGACCAGATATCTGTTTTTGTGTGATAGGCATCAGCTATCAATGATATACTTCTTGTCCGCCCACCAACATAAAACTTATAGAATGAGAAAAAACCATTGACTGCGATGTTGATCACTATGGTGACCAAAGCCACAGCCTGGAAATGTATCTCAGCAGGCTCAAAGATATTTGTTATCGATTTAAAGGCAATAAAGGCAGCAATGCCGCAGAGGATTATCCCGCCAAGAAGAGCGGCTTGTGCCTCTTTATTTACCTTTATACCAATCCATGTAATTGCCGAGGCAACTATGTCAATAGCAGTATGCACCGCATCCGCAATAAGGCCAATACTGCCTGAGAGGAAACCGATAACAAATTCCAGGGCTGACAGCCCGACATTTCCCCACAAGGAGTATTTGGCGCACGCCTCCTTTAAAAAACGCCTCGCATGGTACTGTTCGATATCTTCTTCCTTTCTATCTAAAGCGTCTAAACCCTTTTCCGTTATCTCGTATTTATCCCGCACCAATATTATGGTGCGGTATGTATCTGAATATTTTATCAAACGCTCATCTGTCAGATGGTTCAAGTCAATATCTATGAGTTCATTATCTACCTGCCAGTAACCCAAATACATATCGCCAAGTTTGTCTATGAGTTCCTGTCTCGTTCTACTGTTTAATCGCAGCAGGCGCAAAATGTGCCACTCGAGATTCTTTTTTACCTGCGAGTCCTTGATTTGCAATCGCTTTTTTGGCATATCAGTTACCTCCTTACGCTACGGGAATGCATTCTAAATGGTAGTTTCCTCCTACTATTTTTTGAAAGGCAATTTCGAACAACGGCTTGCGTGTTTGCGAAGCCCCGCCTTTGGCGGGGTTTGGGCGAAAGTGCTTGAGCCACAAACTCTGTGTTGGGCGATGAATCCTGGACATTCTACTAATGCTAACCTTCATTTCAAAGTTTTGCTTACTCTTTTCCGAATATCAATGCACATTTGACAAATCGAGTAATATCCTTCGGGGTCTGGTTCAACACCTTTTGTCCTCGCCCAATTTATCAGTCCTTCCATCCCATTTTCTATTATTGCTCTCATTTCTGGTATCTTAAATGGATCGTAATCCTCTATGAGATTGATAATATCTGACTTGAAAGCATTCCCGATATAAAAATCATTGCAAACAGCAATTTCCCCATCAGGTTCAACACATATGCCTTTAACAGAATCCAGCGGGTCTGTATAAGGCATGCTGCCACATTTCCCCGCAGGTATTTTCTCTTTTGGCGGTAAAAATTCTTTCAAGTTAATAAGAGCCAATCCATCTGGTTCCATTACATTTCCCTCTGATTTTCTTACAGGCAGGTCTTCAAGTTCTTTCAAAATGGATTTAGTCTTTTGGTTATATTGGTTGTCATTATCTTCAGAAACTACCCAGCAAGGGTCCCATACTATATTTTCAATACCTTCTTGTAAACATGATTCAATTGTCTTTCTAACAATATCGAGAGAAATTTGTTCTTGATGAAAAGCATCAACAGAAACATAAATCTCATTCACCCCAGATTCTGCCAGATTCTTGGCTATCTCGATAATCTTTTTGGCATTTTTTGACCAGTAACCATTTGTAATTATTTCTCTGGAAGGAATTCCTACATCCATAGCTTCTTTATGGATGGCGCACACAATTTCAGGAAATAATAGAGGTTCCCCACCAAAAGTCATAATTGATTCAGGACTATATTTCTCGCCAACCTTCTTAACAATCTTTACAGCAAGCGGTTTATCAATGTGTTTAGGGAATGACTTTTTATTCTGAATAGAATAGCAGTGCTTGCATTTTGCATTACATAGATATGTAACAGCAAATTCTATTCGATTTACGGTTAAATATCTACTCATACGATTTCTCCTCTCACGCTTCCTCCAACTAAGTTCAGAATTTTTCGCCTAACGGTATCGGTGCATATGAAGTGCTTTGAAAGGACATTTTTCATTTTACATATGCACCGTGTTAGGCAAGGTAAAGGTGTCTACTATTTATTTATCCTCTTTTTTATTTTATCAGCAACACCTTTTCTACGGTCTTATATTTCCCTGATTCCAATCTGAGGAAATATACACCACTGCCATAATTCCTTATATCACAATCAAGACTATAGGAACCAGGCTCTTTCTTTGCGTCTACAAAAGCCTTTACTCTTCTGCCAACTATATCATAGAGGTTAATTGATAATTTATAGCTTATCTTTATCTTTCTGCAATTCTTCCTTAATAAAATCTATTAAGGCTTCTTGTATATTTCCTTTTTTGAAAAAAAGCTCCATTCCCCTTTCTCGCAATCTTTTTATTCCCTTTTTGCCGATATTCCCAGATATAATAATGTCACAATCACTAATTAATTCATACACATCCAAGGTCTTTAAATGTTGCATAGTGCCTGCAAACGGATTATTTCTTTTTTCAATAAGCTTAAATTGCATTCCATTTTCAATTTCGTAGATAAACATCTTCCTTGCTCTGCCTAACATCCTTCGAAAAATATTTATTCCATCATCCGTTGGAATGGCAATTCTTATACGATTCATGGGGTCAAATCTCGAAACTTGACAATTCCTTAAGCTTTGCTTCGGTTTTCTCATAACTCGCACTAACCCGCTTATCACGTGACATCCTCCGCCTCAAACGAACTCGCAACTTACTGACTGCTGTATAATCAATGCTTCCTAATAACTTTCCTATCTCAACCTGGGTCAAACCACTATATCTATACAACAAATCACTCACAATACCACGAGCATCACTATGGACATAACGCTTCTTCAAATCCCCTTGCTCAACACCCAATGTGTCAGCGACACATTTCATTACCACCTCTGGTTCCACGATCTCCGCCATTAAATCACGATATGATGGCTGTTCACGTAACGAACCATCTGTATATTCACTCTTAATACGGGCTATAAATTCATCATCCCCCAATATCACCGGATTCTGCGCCTCCTTAAAAGGATTATCAATGTCATGCTTTAATCCATCCAATATAAATGATTGATACCTACGCCGACCACCAACCATCTCAAGTATCATGTCGTATTTAATAAAATCAGCAACCCACTTCTTACTAATATACCCAGGTAAACTACTCCATTAATATTTCTTTGCATACTGCCACCGATTCATGGGGTCAAATCTCGAAACTTGACAATTCCTTAAGCTTTGCTTCGGTTTTCTCATAACTCGCACTAACCCGCTTATCACGTGACATCCTCCGCC
>JGI24025J20009_10003382_pt1 | contig 10915 bp, 9 predicted proteins | sample Cruoilmetagenom3_FD_20009 | JGI IMG/M metagenome (IMG submission 20009) | reverse complement strand
GCAAACTGGGCAATTGTTCGCACAACATGGGCAGTGTGACGGTAAAGGCGTCCAGATCATCGCTCGGCAGCGCGATCAATTGCACCCCCTGGCTATGTCGGGCCAGCATGGCAAGCGAGAGGTGGCATTCCCCCTTGTCCTGCCACGCGCCATCCAGCGTTTGCATTTTGCCTGCGGACAGCAGCGTGGACAGGCGGCCATAGGCGGCACGATCTTGCGGATAGGCGAGGAATTCAACTCCTTCTGCCACAGCAATCCGGCAACCAATCACTGGGCGCAGCTGCGCGGTGCTTGCCTCGCTATGCATGCGCACCACACCGGCCAAAGTGTTGTGATCGGCAATACCCAGCGCATGATGCCCTTGCGCCAGTGCCGTCAGGACCAAATCGGTTGCCTCTGATGCGCCGCGCAGGAAGGAAAAACAGCTGGTCACGCCCAGCTCTACAAAGGGGGTGGGCGGGTTAGCCGTGAATGTGTGACGGCAATGCTTCAGCGAACGCTTGGGCGGGGTTAAAGGGGCTTCAGGCATGCAGCTTCACGCAAACAGACCGTGCAGGAACCACCGTGGCGGAGCGCCGCGCCCATCATCCACCACGCCATTGCGATAAATCCAGAAGCGGCGTCCTGCATCATCTTCCACCCGGTAATAATCGCGGAGCCGTACATCAGAGCGTTCGCGCCACCATTCCGGCGCAATCCGTTCCGGCCCTTGGTGCTGGACAACGTCATGCAATTGCTGACGCCAGCGAAAGCGCCGGGGCGGGCCATCGGGCGTGGCATAGACCACACTTATCACTTCGGGCCATTCGAGCAGTTTGAGCGGGCGATTGAGGTCAGTAATATGTTCTGCGCCAAGATCAGCGATCCGTTCGGCACTTAACGTCAACGCATTGCCACTTTGGATGACTGCGCGTTCAGGGATGTGGCTGGGATGGGCTGCCAACACACCAACATTGTGACTGCCCAACCGAACCCGCAACCGATCAAGCAGATAAGGCAGTGGGATGCCCTGCTGATCCTCGTCTTCTTCCAAGTCTTTCTGGATGGCCTGCATCGGTTCATGCCACAAAGCGGTCAGGGCGAAAGCATCGAAGCCGAAGCCGGCTTCCAGCTTCTCCATCCGCTCTGCAAAAAGCCGCACAATATGTTGCACAGACCGGGCTGGCGCTGCGGTTTCCACTTCCAGCCGCGCGATGTGCCCATCAACCCGGAAGGCCTGAAAACATGTCCGCCGCAAACCACACTGGCTGGCCTCCAGTTTGTGGCACAATTGGGTGGCCAGATCGCGCAGGATAGGCTGGAGGATAGCGGTATAGCGCACCGGCTCGCTCACACGCTTTACCGCGCGATAAAGCGGGCACGGAACCAGCGGTTCGACCACTTCCTCGCTTTGGCCATAGGCTTGCTGCAAGCGTTTGAGCGGATTGGCTATCTCGCGGCGATATTTGCGGAACCGGCGCGCCAGCGCCTGGGTGGGAATATCCGCCAGACTGCCGATTGTATTCAAACCCAAACGGCGCAGCAATAATGCTGTATCGCTTTCGATCCTGAGCGCTTCAATCGGGAGCGGAGCCAGCTCCGGGGCAAGGTCTTGCTGGGTGACCACCATGCTGGCTGAGGCACCAAAATGCGCCAGCGCCCAGGCACCACCAATGGTGGGGGCAATCGCAATTCGGCTGGTAAAGCCCTGCTGGGTCAGCGCGCGGTGCATATCGCGCAGCATGGCAGTCTCGCCCCCAAACAGATGGGCTGCCCCTGTACTGTCGAGCAACAAAGCATCGCGTCCATCCACCGCGGTCCATGGGCTCCACCGCTGTGCCCACAGGCCCAGTTGCACCAATCGCTGCGTATCCCCGGCAGGGTCAGAGAAATGGATGGCGAGTGTGGGGCAGATCGCGCGGGCATCGGTCAATCTTTGGCCCGGTTTTGCCCCGGCCTTGCGCGCCATGGTGCTGACCGCATCGATCATTATGCCATTGGACCCTTCGCTGGCAAGTGCAAAAGGCTGCGCTGCATCCCACTCTGAATGCGTGTTTTGCCAATGCTCCATTGCCATTTGCGGCAACCAAATGGCGACCATGCGCCGCGGCTCAGTTACTGGGTCGCTTGTTGGCGAAGCCTTTGCAGGCTTGTGAATGGGGGTAGATGGTATGGTCACAATGCATCAAAAGAGAATCATGGGAAGGAACTATGTTCCTAATATGTTCTATTTTTGACTGGGCTGCAATCCTCTGGGTTAGTCGCAGTTTGTCTGATTGGTCAGGCGAAGTGCAGCTTGCGGTATTTCCCGCGAAAATACAGCAATGGATCGCGCTGCGGAGCGTATCTGACTCGGACAACTTCACCCACCAGAATGATATGATCCCCGCCATCATGCTCGGCATGCTTGCGGCATTCAAAGCTGGCCAAAGAATTGCGAATGATCGGAACAGAATGCTCCGATGTTTCATATTCGGTTTGGGCAAACCGATCCTCTCCCTGAGTGGCAAACAGATTGGAGGTTTCCTGCTGACCGATATGCAGAACATTCACGGCGAAGTGCTCGGCGTGCTCCATCACCTTGGTGGTGGTAGCATTGCGCGCCAGACACACCAACAACAACGGCGGATCCAGACTGACCGAGGTGAAGCTGTTGGCGGTTAGGCCAATTGGCGTGCCATCAGGGCTGCTGGTGGTGACCGCCGTGACCCCGGTGGCAAATGTACCCAAAGCATCACGCAAGGTGCGCGGGTCAGAGCCAGCCACATATTCGGGCTGGGTACGCGGCATTCGGCTTTCAAGAAACGCGATCAGGGCCGCATTGAAATCATCGGCTGGATCAGCAGAATGCTCAAGCTGTGCCAATTCCATATGTGGCACGATGGCGGCAATCTGGGAAAGAATCGGATCGTCCCCAACCTCAATTCCCAAACTGTCGAGCCGAATCTGAGCGGCTGCCGCTGTCGCCCTGGGCCCGCAATCGGCACTAATACTCAATCCAGAGCCAGCATCGACTGACCGGCTCGAATTGTGCGCCGTGATGACCAAACCGCTGGCGAGATCAGGCACGCCTTCACCTAGCACAATGGTTGCGATCAATGCACCCAATCCCGCGCCGACAATAACCGGGCGAGAGGAAAGCTGCCGTAGAACCGCGTTTAGGTCGCCAATCAGGGCGGCGATGTCGCTGTCATCGCGCAAGGGTAGAGTAAACACATGGCGTCCGGCATTGGCCAAAGCCTCTGCTGTGTCGGTCCATTCTTCCTGAGATGCCCCTTGGTCGGAAAGGATCAGCACGCAGGGGTCATGGCTGGCCCCAAATTCGCCCGCGCTTAGGGTGCGCTCTCCAAATCCTTCAAAGATACATTCGGCCATGCCAGCCTGTTGTGCGGCATAGCTCAATTTTGCAAGCGAGAAGCCCGCTGGTGTGCGGGTTATCCAAAAGATTGGCTTGCAAAGGAGGACGAGCCGGGACCCAAAACAAGCCTAAGATCAGTTCAGGTAGCGCCTCTCAGGTGCCGAACAATGATTGCAGCACAGATCGACGCTGGGGCTTCGATTGGCCAGTCATTTCATACAGAAAGTTGGCCAGCACAACCGCTTGGTTGCGATCAACCAGAACGGCGCGTTCCGCCAATTCCTTTGTCCCATCTTCATTGGGGTGCATGGTTTGCAATCGCAGCACCATTCGCTTGCCCATATCATCAGCCTTCCAGCCTACTAATGCTCCCACTGACAGTGGATCTTCTATCATGAGTGTTTCCCTGTGATATGCGTCCAAATGACACAATAACCAATTGAACCCATCATGCAATTGGCACACAGAAGCTAGATGGTTGGCTTTGGCTCTGTGGCCAACTGCGCTGCGAATTGTAACTAAGTCACGATGACAGGAGCGAACGGTGCTCAATACCGCGAACCGCTTTGCCTATAATGAAGACCGTGAAGCATTCTGGGGCACGGTTCGCAAAGTGTTGGCGGAACATATAGCGTCGCATTTGGACACACATGAGTCAGAAGGCATCGTTCCACGCGAGGCATGGCGCGCGGTTGGCGAAGCTGGGATGTTGCGCCCGACAGTGAGAGAGGAAAACGGCGGTTTGGGGTTGGACTTTGGCTTCAACTGCATCGTCAATGAAGAGCTCTGCTATTTGGGCACGTCAGCGGGCTTCACGCTGCAAAACGATATAACGGTGAACTATTTCGAGCGGCTGGGCAACGAGGAGCAGCGTCAGAAATACCTTCCGGGCATGGTCACGGGCGATATCATCACCGCTATTGCGATGACCGAGCCGGGCGCAGGCAGCGATTTGCAGGGCGTTCGCACGATCGCGATAGAGGATGGCGATGATCTGATCATCAACGGCTCAAAAACATACATTACAAATGGCCAGAATGCTGATTGCGTGATTGTGGTGGCCAAAACTGGCCCCAGCCAAGGGGCAAAGGGCACATCCTTGATCTTGGTCGATGCTGGCACGCCCGGATTTGATAAAGGACGCAACCTCGACAAGATCGGCCAACATTCTGCCGACACATCAGAATTGTTCTTCAGCGATTGCAGAGTTCCCAAGGCCAACGTTCTGGGTAACCAAGGTCGCGGATTTGTGCATCTAATGGAGGAATTGCCGCAAGAACGGTTGTCGATCGCGGTCAGCGCGCAGGCTGGTGCGCAGCGGGCATTTGATGAAGCGGTTACCTTTACCAAGGATCGCAAAGCCTTTGGTCAGACCGTGTTCGAATTTCAAAAAACCAAATTTACTCTGGCTGATCTGAAGGCAAAGCTGCAAGTCGGTTGGGCGCATCTCGATTGGGCGATCAAGCGGCATTTGGCGGGTGAATTGACCACAGATGAGGCCAGCGCAGCAAAGCTGTGGCACACCGATTTGCAATGGGAAGCGTGTGATAAGGCGCTGCAATTGCACGGCGGTGCAAGCTATATGAATGAATACGCCATCGCTCGCTTGTGGCGTGATGCGCGGGTCACCCGCATCTTTGGCGGCACCAATGAAATCATGAAGGAAGTGGTTAGCCGGTCGATCTGATCAGCAATCATTTCGCCCGCTTCCTTCATCTGCTAGAAACAAGGGAATAATGACAAACCAACCGATCACTTTGGACCAAAGCAAGCCCGCAGCAGCGGGAGATAGCTATTTTAATCGCGAGCTGAGTTGGCTGTCATTTAACGAGCGCGTGTTGGCCGAGGCTTGCAACGAAAACTACCCCTTGTTGGAGAGGCTGCGTTTTCTGTCGATTTCCGGCAGCAATCTGGACGAGTTTATGATGATCCGCGTGGCTGGACTGGTCGGGCAGGTCCAGCGCGGTATCACTCGGTTGGGAATTGACGGGCGATCACCCTCGCAGCAATTGGCGGCGATCCGGGAGCGTCTGGCCACGATCTCGTCTTGGCAGCAAGATATCTGGCGCGATCTGCGCGACCGATTGTCTGATCTCAATATCCATATTGCCGATGAGCAAAAGGTCAGTTCGGCAGAAAATAATTGGCTAAAGCACTATTTCCTCGAAGAAATATTGCCAGTTATCACCCCGCAAGCGCTTGATCCGGCTCACCCCTTTCCCTTCGTCGCCAATGGCGGAATGGGACTGTTGTTTACTCTCACACGCAAGGCCGACGAACAGCAAATCATCGAGATGATCCTGATTCCCTCTGCCTTGCCCCGGTTTGTTCGGGTGCCCGGCCAGGAAGCGATCTATGTCAGTATCCCCAGCCTGATTGTTCGCTTTGCCGAGCATCTTTTTCCTGGCTTCACCATCGAAGGCGATGGCTTGTTCCGGGTGTTGCGCGACAGCGATATTGAGATTGAGGAAGAGGCCGAAGATCTGGTGCGGACGTTCCGCAGCGCGATCCAGCGCCGCCGCCGCGGTCAGGTCATCCAGCTGGAGATAGAGGATGATTTTGATCCAATTGCCGAGCAAGTCTTGCTCGAGCAATTGGGCGTGAACGAGGCTGCCGTCTTCAAACGCGATGGGGTTATTGGGATCGACGGATTGTCAGAAATTGTCGCTGAAGACCGGCCTGATCTGAAGTTTGATGCCTATTCACCGCGCTATCCCGAACGGGTCAGAGAGCATGATGGAGATGCATTTTCCGCCATTCGTGAAAAAGACATCATCATTCATCACCCCTACGAAAGTTTCGAAGTGGTGGTGGATTTTATCCGTCAGGCTGCGGCTGATCCAGATGTAGTTGCGATCAAGCAGACGCTATACCGTGCGGGCAACCAATCCTCTGTCATTAACGCGCTGATCGCAGCGGCAGAGGCCGGCATTTCGGTGACCGCTGTGGTCGAACTAAAGGCGCGGTTTGACGAAGAACAAAATCTGATGTGGGCCAGCAAGCTAGAGCGCGCCGGCGTGCAAGTGATCTATGGCTTTGTCGATTGGAAGACCCACGCCAAGGTCGCGATGGTGGTACGGCGCGAGGAAGAGGGCTTTCGCACCTATTGCCACTTTGGCACCGGCAATTATCATCCGATAACGGCCAAGGTTTACACCGACCTTAGCTTTTTTACCGCTGCGCCAGCGTTGGGCCGCGATGCCGCCAAATTGTTCAATTTTGTCACTGGTTATGTCGAACCAAGCGAGATGGAGATGATCTCAATCGCTCCGCTTAATCTTCGTGAAGAGCTCTATCGCCACATCGACAACGAGATCGACAATGCGCGCAATGGCCTGCCCGCAGCCATTTGGATGAAGTGCAACCAAATCACCGACAAGGACATGATTGATCGGCTGTATATTGCCAGTCAGGCAGGGGTTGAGGTTGATCTGCTGTGCCGTGGAATTTGCTGTTTGCGCCCCGGGGTTGTCGGCATGAGCGAGAATATTAGGGTCAAATCGATCATCGGGCGTTTTCTGGAACACAGCCGTATTTATGCCTTCGCTAATGGCAAACCGATGCCGGGCAGCGATGCATTGGTGTTTATCTCTTCGGCTGATTTGATGAGCCGCAACCTTGACCGTCGGGTAGAAACTCTGATCCCGATCACCAATCAAACCGTGCACGATCAGGTTTTGCAGCAGGTGCTGTTGGCTAATGTGTTGGACAATGAACAAAGCTGGCGGTTGAATGAAGATGGCACATATTCGCGGGTCGAACCGGGCGAGAAGCCGTTCAATTGTCACCGCTATTTTATGACCAATCCGTCGCTGTCGGGCAGGGGGGGCTCGCTGGAAAGCGGCGGAGTTCCTAAACTGGCGCTGCGCAAGGGACGCGCCGCATGACTTTGCGTGCCAAACGCACTGATCGATCCGGTTCCTTCTCAGGCAATAAAGCCGAACGCGCGATCATCGATATTGGATCGAACACGGTGCGTATGGTGGTCTATGGCGGCAGTCTGCGCGCGCCGCTGGTCTTGCTAAACGAGAAAGTGGCTGCCCGGCTGGGTAAGGACATGGCCGAGACAGGTAAACTGCCCAAGGATGCGAAAGAATTGGCGATGCGGGGGCTGCGCCGGTTTGTCTTGTTGTTGGAAGATCTGGGTGTCGATGATGTCGATACGGTTGCCACGGCGGCTGTGCGCGATGCCAAAAATGGGGCGGACTTTATCGCTGAGGTTAGGGCGCTTGGCCTGTCGCCCCGGGTCATTTCGGGCGAGGAAGAAGCCTGCCTCAGCGCCAGCGGCGTATTGGGTGCATTCCCAGGGGCCGATGGTCTGGTCGTCGATTTGGGCGGAGGCAGTTTAGAATTGGTACGGATCGCAAATGGACAGACCGATGCGGCCACATCCTTGCCATTGGGCACCCTCAGACTGCCCGAATATCGCGGTGACAAGCCAAAAGAGATGAAGAAAGAGCTGGTCCAGGCGCTGAAAAAGGGTGGCTGGAGCCAAGCGATTAACGCGCCGCTCTATTTGGTTGGCGGCACCTGGCGGGCAATGGCAGTTTACGCAATGCAGGCGCGCAATTACCCACTGACCGACCCGCATGGATTCACTTTGGATGCTGATGAAGCGATGGACTTGGTCGATACTTTGGCCGCCAGTAATCCTGACAAACTGCAAGCTATGCCGAGAATATCCAGCATGCGTGGCGCAAGCATGCCCGATGCGGCGGTGCTGTTGCAGGCGATGCTCAAGAAATTGGAGCCAACTGGATTGGTGTTCTCTTCTTGGGGGCTGCGTGAAGGTTTGCTGTATGATCGCTTGCCTTCGCACAGCAGATCGCAAGACCCGTTGCTGGCCGGGTTAACTGTATTCGCAGCGCAACGCGGGGCCCCGCCCACTTTGGCAGCCCGCATTGCGGGTTGGACGGCGGGTGTGGTCCCGGCCAACGGCTCTGGCTCTGAACGATTGCGACTGGCTTCTACCATGATGGCGTTGGCCTCTATGCAGGTTGAACCGAACATTCGCCTCAACCATGCTGTGGATTGGGCGCTGCACAAACGCTGGATCGGATTGGATGCACGGGGACGAGCGATGTTAGCGGCGGCGGTTGCGGCCAATGGCAACCATCTGGACTTGCCCGACCAAGTGCGCGCATTGGCAGACGATGATGTGTTGGAGCAGGCGATTTGCTGGGGTTTGGCGACCCGGTTGGGACGCCGGATTGGCGCGCGTTCGCAGCGTTCTTTGCAAGTCAGTAGGCTTTCCATTGCCGAGGGCAAACTGCTTCTTCAATTGCAGGAAAGCCAATCAGACTTGTTCGGCGTCTCGACAGAAAAGGATATGAAACTGCTTGCCGGACGCCTCAAATTGGAGCCAGAAGTCGAATTTGTGCCCGATGATGAATTCAACGCGCATGATGGTGAAGACGTGTCTTTGCTGGGAATTTCAGGCCTGAAATAGAGTCCTTACTTGGCTGGTTTCTCTCCGGCAAAGGGAGAGAAATTGGTGTCTGTATCAAACAGATCGACACCCTCTGCTTTCTTCAGCTTGGCCACAATTGCATAGGTAACTGGGGTCAGTGCGGCTTCCCACAAGACCTTGAGCAGCCAGTTGGTGATCATCACTGTGATTACCGCTTGCATGCTCCAGATGCCGTAAAACGCAATAGGATAGAAAATTAGACTGTCCACGCCTTGGCCAACCACGGTCGATCCAATGGTGCGGCTCCACAGCGCCTTGCCCTTGGTCCACACTTTCATCTTTGCCATCACATAGGAATTGACGAACTCGCCCGCCCGCCCAAAAGGCTGTGATCGATGCCAGCACGATGCGCCAGGTGCTGCCAAACACCGATTCATAGGTTTGCTGACAGATTGATCCGGGCACAGCGTTGGGCGAGCCCTCCATTTCCAGCGTATCTGATGCCGCGCAGCTCCATTGCTCAAAGGCGGGCAGGTTGACCACGACATAGCTCATAAACGCCATGAAAATCATTGCGCCAAAGCCAGTCCAGATCACCCGTCTAGCCCGAGAAAACCCGTAAATTTCGGTCAGAATGTCGCCAATGACATAGCCCAATGGGAAAAATAAAATGTCCGCCCCATAGATGAAAATCCCGTCAGCGGCGGGCCACCAGCCATCCGGCCACCAGCCCACCTCGACAAAGGTCAGCTTGGCAGCTCCGATGATGCTGGAGAGCAGCAAGATGGCCACAAAGCTGGCCATCACAATATCGTAATAGCGAAATGAGCGGGGTGGCTGCGATGTCGCGATTGGTGTGTTTGACTTTTCCATTGATTGCGTGACTAACGTGATTTCAATCGCTGTCAAAGCACGCTAATGCCGCCAAGGAGCGCGCCCGTAGCTCATCTGGATAGAGCGCGAGACTTCTAATCTTGAGGCAGCAGGTTCGAGTCCTGCCGGGCGCACCATTCCATTCGATTGTGTAGCAGCGCAGGCGATCAGCCGCGCATTACGGTATCCAACAATTCTTTGGTGATAGGATAGCCTGCATCTTCCACAATGGTCAGCATGGGTTGACCATTGTTTTGGTCCACTTGTGGAACAATGGTGCGAACCGGGATGGCTTCGGCCTGCGCTTTGGTTTCCTCAAAGCTGTTGAACAGGGCCAGCCGTTCCAGATTGCGGCGGGTGGGAAAGATGATCTTGATCTTTTCCGTTTCAGCAGCGTCCAATGCGCCTTGTGCGCTGGTCCAGAACAAATGCGTGTTTTCGGACAGATCCGCCTCAATATCGACCGCGCCCGTGCCCAGATTGGCGAGATAGAAACGTGTGTCATAGACCCGCCCAACGTCCTTGTTCTTGGGATGCCAGCGGGCAAAGGGCGTCAATTGCATTAGATCAAGGCTCCAACCGAACTCTTCAAGAACGGGGGCCAAAGCCTTTACCTCAAGCAATCGTTCGCGGGCCTTGCGTGCGCTTTCAGCGTCAATCGCTCCGAGAAGACCGACTGCAAGGCCGGTTTCTTCCAAAGTTTCTCGTACGGCGGCAATTTGATTGGCGATTTCGTCAACGTCGTCGGATTCGGCGATCATTCGGGCCAAATCATAATCCGCCTCGTCCACCCGGCCACCGGGAAATACCGCCATGCCGCCTGCAAACACCATATTACGGGACCTAATGGTCATCAGGATTTCGGGTGGCTCACCGGCTGGACCATTGCGAAAAATCACAACTGTTGCTGCTGGGATAGCTTGCGGTTGGGCTGTAGGTTGAGATGTCATCGGTGCCTTTGTGCAAGGCATCGGCGGTGTTGCCAACCGCGTTTTCGATAATGCTGTCGGAAAAGTTTACAATTCTCAGATTTGCAAGATTGGATTAACCATGAAAGCCTATATTTATCCGAAGGTTGCTATTTTTGGCACGTTGTATGCAACGATATTGGAGTACCCAATACAAGTCTTCAGTAAAGAGGTGGGACCGTCCTGGTCTTTAGGTCCCGCCTCCCCAAAAATGAAAAAACCGCCTCGCAGTACCCTGGGGCGGTTTTTTCTTGCCCGCCAAAGCGGGGGAGATTGGGGAACAGTCGTGCTGGCTTAAGAATCGGCCTTGGCGACATTCTCTTCATC
>JGI24025J20009_10003381_pt1 | contig 10916 bp, 9 predicted proteins | sample Cruoilmetagenom3_FD_20009 | JGI IMG/M metagenome (IMG submission 20009) | reverse complement strand
AGTCTGGGTGCAGGTGGGTGATTCTGCCAAAGTATATGCCATTGCCGACGAAGATATGGACAGAGAGAACGATGTTAAAACTTCTGCCGTCCACTTTATGCGTTTTGAGTTGAGCGTTGCTATGGTTGTCGAACTAAAGACAGGGGCAGCACTGCAGATGGGTATTGACCACGACAATTACCCCTTGCCAGCAGTCACGGTAACGGCCGACGTCAGTCAGTCTTTGGTCTCTGATCTAGACGATGTTTCAATCAACTGACTAACTCTTCCACTCAAGCCCTTTTGAGTATGGGGCTTGGGGTGCTCGCCTTTTATCGCTACTGCCTGTACCTAAACCCTGAATTTACAGCATGCCTGCTGAGTCGCTATAGCAACTCAAGCGCCTAAATTCCACTAGCGTCTATTAATATTGTCGAATGCCAGTATTTTTTCGTTTACAGTGTTTTGCAGTAAATTTTACTGCGTAATTTGTTACGGACATTATTTATCGACTAATCAGAAGAGGTGCGACGCATTATGAGCATGGATGATTCAAAACCTGTAATAACATCAGAAAGTACTGAACTAGGCGACTATGACTTCTCAATAGGTGCTGTGTTGAGTGAGTCCTGGGAAAGAACCAACGGTTTGAAAGGGTCTTTTTGGGCAGCAGGTGCGATTGTTCTTTTGGTGATGATAGTCCTTGGTGGCGTTCTTGGCGGTGGCAGTGCTGTGCTTGTTGGAAACGATGATGTGATAGCAGGAGGATTGTCGTCAATTTTGTTACAGCTTGTGATTATGGCGGTAATGTACCCTTTCGCGGCTGGGATTATAATGCTGGGCATAGAGCGCTCGGTAGATTTACCCCTTTCCTACAAAAGTGTGTTCGGCTATTTTGCCTATACGCTGCCGCTCTTAGGTGTTGCCGTTTTGATGTCGATTTTAGTTACCATTGGCTTTTTACTGCTTATCATCCCCGGTATTTATTTGTCATTGGCCTATATGTTCGTAGTGCCATTAGTGGTGGAAAAAAACCTTGGTATTTGGGATGCGATGGAGACGTCTCGTAAAGCAGTGACCAGCCACTGGTTTAAATTATTTTTTCTATTTTTGATAATGAGCATTATTTTAATTATCAGCGCTCTTCCTTTCGGTATTGGCCTTATTTGGACCTATCCAATGACGGTTGCCATGATGGGTGTAATGTACCGTGATATTTTCGGTGTCGAGGCTGTGGATGCATTGTTTTAGCAATAGTGTGCGCTAATTTAAACCACCAATGGCGATTCCGTTGGCGGCTTTCTATAGTTGTGATTTTGTTTTTATGACTAAGTCAGTTCTTTTACTAGCCCAGCGCGCTGCTCGACAGGTGCGTGGTGGACGTTGAATGTAATGTGGTCTACCAGAGCGACATGGCGCTATTTTTTGTCATTGTGCTCAGTGCCAGGGCAAGAAGGGTTGTGTCCGGTTTCTAGCATTTGGGCACCCGTCAACCTGGCCCTGGCTAGCTCTTTCACCTGAGAGATGATTTTATCCAAACCGATAGATAGCTCGCCGTCAACCTTCACTCTTCATCTCCTTAAGTTATTGTTGTACGGTCAGCTTACAACAGGCCGGCTAACCCCGTCCTATTTGGTGAGGCTTTGTGACTTGTTTGCTGGCGGTCTCTACGATGACAATCTAGCCGCTNCGTGTTAGATTGCCTCGCGGCTAATGGGGCCGATTGAATGGCTTTGAAATCAATATTGAGGAGTAGTTTATGGGACGGGTTCAGGACAAAGTTTGTTTGGTAACAGGCGGTGCGGCTGGTATGGGTCGTGAACATGTTTTATTGTTGGCCGAGGAAGGTGCCCGCATTGTTTTGACTGATCTCAATGAAGAGGCAGGCCAGGCTACTGCAGCTGAGATTAAGGCCATGGGCGGTGAGGCCATTTTTATTAAGCACGATGTCGCCTCGGAAAATGACTGGAAGGTGGTGATTGAAACAGCTATCGACAGCTTCGGTAAAATTGATGTGCTGGTGAATAATGCCGGTGTTTTTGTGGTTAAAACCATTCAGGAAACCACAGCTGTCGATTGGGATTTTGTCAATAATGTCAACACTAAAGGTCTATTTTTTGGCGTTAAACATGTGCTAGCCGCGATGGAAAAGGCTGGTGGTGGCTCTATTATTAACATTTCATCGATTTACGGTATTGCCGGTGCGTCTAACGCCTCGGCCTACCAAGCGTCAAAAGGTGCGGTACGCATCTTCACTAAATCAGCTGCGGTTGAATATGCACCCTACAATATCCGCGTTAATTCGGTGCACCCTGGGGTGATTGCCACCGCGATGACAGCGGAAATCATGGCTGATCCAGCAGCAACAGATGCATTGTTAGGTGGCGCGATAATTCGTCGCCCGGCAGAGCCGAAGGAGGTCTCATGGGGCGTGTTGTTTCTAGCAAGCGATGAGTCGTCTTATATGACGGGTTCTGAGTTGGTTATTGATGGCGGTTATACTGCAACCTAGCTCGAGTTATCGAGCCCGATAGTGCTCCAGTTTTTCTGGTGCACTATCGGTAAACCTCTCGGCTGTGGGCCTTACAGTAGCAGGGAAGCCGTTGCTTCATCCGACTCTGCTTCCGACTCTATCTTTTACTGTCAATAACGGATCAAATGATGACTCATCCCACTAGGTAATGATGGCATAGCCGTGAAGAGTGCAAAAACAAATCAGCTTTTTTCACTGGCTAAGGTGAAAGTCTTTGTCGCCTTTCTTGTTTATTTAAAAGACAGATATAAACGTGATGGCTGCCAGGAAAGTGCAGCAGCACTGACCTATATGACCCTTTTTGCCGTTGTTCCTTTGATGACGTTGATGTACAGCATGTTTGCCATTATTCCGGCCTTTCAGGGCTTTGGTGATCAGGTAGAACAGCTTATTTTTGAAAACCTGGTGCCGGCCAGTGGTGTCGAGGTACAGGCCTATTTGCGTGAGTTTTCTGCCCAGGCGCGTCAGTTAAGTGCCGTTGGTGGACTTATTCTGATTATTACTTCCTATCTGATGCTGTCGAATATTGAAAAAACTTTCAATCGTATTTGGCAGACTGCCGGTGCCAGACAGGGTTTAAGCAGCTTTCTTCTCTATTGGGGTGTATTGAGTTTTGGCCCTTTGCTGATTGGCATTGGTTTGTTAATGCACACTTACTTATTGTCGTTCCAATTGTTGGTTGAGGAATTCGATAGGTATCAGTTAAGTGCAGCTCTGTTTCAGTATTTACCGTGGCTTATGACCTGGGCGGGTTTTACCCTGTTGTTCGTTGCTATGCCGAACTGTCGAGTCATTTTTCGCTATGCGCTGTGGGGTGGCTTGTTAACGACACTGTTTTTTCAAATTGCCAAGGGACTCTTTGGTTTGCTTGTGGTGAATTCAAACTACCATACGATTTATGGTGCTTTTGCCATGGTACCGATGTTTTTACTCTGGGTTAATTTGTGTTGGGTGATCGTGTTAGCTGGCGCTGAGTTAATTCGTTCATTCGAAACGTTTAACCAGACCTATCGGTCCTGTTATTTTCCCGACTTGATTGCGGTGCTAATTATTTGTGCACAATGTTTAGACTTTCAGCGTCGTGGTGAGGCCATCACTGACAATGAGATGCTCAAAGCAGGTATTGATGGACAGCAGTGGTCGCGCTTGCGTTTGCTTTTGCTGGAGAACAACGTCCTGGTGACCACAGCTAATAATTGTTATGTATTGATGCGTGATCCAGCGGAACTCACCTTATTGGAAATTAACAATTTATTAGGCGATAGCATTTTTAGTGCACCCTCGGCGCGTGGCAGTGAGGTATTGGCCCAATACCCCTGGTCTCGACGTTTGGCATCGACTATCGACGTTGTTGGCAATCAGGCCAGTACACTGTTTTCCATCACCTTACAGGACTTATTTGATGCTCAAGACTCTGAGTTCACTAGCACCGATGCTGATGCGCAAAACTAAAACACTGTTTCTGTTGTTTAGCCTGCTATTCCTAAATGGCTGTGGGGTGGAGGAGTCGCATTACGATTTGCTTAACGGTGGTTCTGTCAGCTTTGAGGAGCTACAAGGTAAGGTAGTATTGATTAATTACTGGGCACAGTGGTGTCGTCCTTGCCGTGTAGAGATTCCAGAATTAAATCACTTCGCTCAGCAGCACCCCGACAGTGTGCGTGTTCTATCCGTTAACTTTGACGGCGTGAAGGGAGAGACCTTGTTACAGCAGGTGCAGGCACTGGGTATTGAATTCGACACTCTCGTGCAGGATCCCCGAGGTGATCTTGCTGTGCCAGTGAGTGGAGGTCTGCCGGAAACGATTGTCCTGAACCGTAGTGGTGTGGTGCAAGAGGTTTTGCTGGGGCCGCAAACACGGCAAAGCTTGGAAGCTATTTTGAACGCGCCTGCTTTATAATATCTTTATATTGGCACCAAGAGATTACTCGCCCCAACCTATATTCATTAAACACTTTAACGGTGTATAACAACTCCGTTTACCAATAGGCTTTGATTACTCATGACACCAACAAGCGTAAAATTTCACAAGGGGGCGGGTAGCCTTGAGCTGGTTTACAGCGATGCTGATAGTTTTACCTTAAGCGGAGAGTTTCTGCGTGTGCACTCGCCCAGTGCGGAAGTTCGAGGTCATGGCCCGGGTGAAGAGATTCTTCAGCACGGTAAAAAGGAGGTGAAAATTGCCTCTCTGGAAGCAGCTGGGCACTACGCACTATTGATTCATTTTGATGATGGACATAATACTGGCATTTATAGCTGGAGCTACCTGAAAGAACTTTGTGATCAGCAGGCTGAATACTGGGATAAGTATTTGCGACTGTTAAATGAAGCCGGTTTGAGTAGAGACCCTGAAGAACAGGCCTTAAAGTTTTTTAATCCCAGTTAGAGTTTTATTTTTTTGCCCGGTCATTGAAATTAGTCTTCTTCGTTAAAACTGTAATCCATCTCAGAACTGGGGGCTTGAATATAATGGCCCTGAATGTATTCGATACCATTTTGCCAAAGTGGAGGTATTAAGGTGGGGCTTTCAACGAAGGGGGCAATGCAATGTTGCTGCATTTCTTTAAGCAGAATAATCATTTGCAAGGCTTCCTCCTCTTCTTCCCCTCCGGCCTTGATCTTTTGGATAAGCTGTTGATCAAGTTTCACGAAGTCTACGGCTAGTTTGTCCAGTACCAATAGCGGGTTGCTCGAGAGACCAAAATGGGTCAGTGCAACCTTACAGCCAATGGCTTTCAGTTGAGAAATCAGTGTTTTACTTTGTTCGATATAGCGCCCGGCATCGTTTTCTCTTAGTTGTAAGGTAATCGAGGCCGGGGGGGTATTACTTGTTTTTAAGGCCAACTTTAACCAGGGGCTGAATTTCTCGTCTTGGATAGTGGCAGCACTGAGGTTGATAAAGAGGCAAGTGTTAGGGGCTGTGTTGTGTTTGTCGGTAAGCTTTTTAATGGTTTCGAGAATAACCCAGCGATCTATTTCGGTGGCGATAGGGCTTTCAAAGACCTTGCTGATAAAATCTGAGGGAATATTTTCAGGGTACTCCTCAATTTTTGGCCGCATTAACGTTTCGTAAAATTCAGCGCTCTCATCATTGAGTCCAACAATGGGTTGAAAGGCAATGCCGATAAGCCTTTTTTCCAGTAGCTGTTGACCAAATAAGGTGATTTTCTCGTCGGAGTCAACATTAAAGTCGGTTTGACTTAAGGCATTCATGACATAAACTTTTTCCCCGTCCGAGGCCGAGTCTGGATCGGCATCGTCCAGTGTTTTCAGGCACTCTTCGATACATATCTGTGCAGAGGATGTGTTTTTAGTGATAAGCCCGATACTGGCGCTAATCGACAGGAGAATACTTTGGCTGCCAACCTGAAAGGTATTTTCGGCGACTCGCTGGCACAAGGTTTCAGCAAATGCCTTGCCTTCTTCCAGGGTGGCGTCAGCGATAACAAAGTTGATAACCCCCTGCCTGTCCCGGCTGAAGGCGACATTCTTACTACTTTGTTCTACAACAAATTCTGCCAGTGCTATTAGTATTTGGTCAGCATTACTTTCACTGGTGTTGCTGCGGATTTGTGCATCCTGGTCGGTCTGCACACAGAGGATTATACTGTCCTGTCCACCGCTGAGCTGTGCAGAGTTAATGGCAAGCTCAATGTTGTCGAGAGTGGCCTGGGGGTTAATGGCGAAGCTGGAACCTTGTGTTTCCACAGCGCCATCCTGCTTGCTCTCAACAGGGACTACGCTCTCAACAAGGGCTGCGTTATTAATAGTGGCATCATGCTTAACTAAGAACTGTAGTGCTGCTTCTCCCTGATATTCGATTTGACAAATATTTGCACGGATGTCGATGGTCTGTTCTTCAGTGGTGAGGCAGGTGAGGTCGATAGCCGTATTGCCGACTTCAGCGTCGGCATCAAGGGGTTTGAGAAAGGGTTTGATTTTGTCCTGGCAGCCGGGGTCAATAGTGTCAATAACTGGTGCCATCAGCATGCCGTCGGGATCGTCGTAGCCCATAAGTTGGCAAAAGGGTTCGTTGGTGTAGATATAAGTGCCATCCTGAACCAGGGCAATGGCATTCTTTGACGAGTCCATTAGTTCTTCGCAACGTATCTCGGCTGAGTTATAGCGCTCTTTCCAGTCGAGTTGTACACGGCGTTGTTCCAGCTGCTCAAGGGTGCNGGATGTGGCGAGTAGAAAATATTGGTCTTCGTCCAATGGGATGACATAGGAGGCNCCCATGCGAATCCCNTCAACGACATCGACGATNTCACTACTATTACTGATTAAGATTGCCGGTATGTCCAAACCCTGGCTGCGAATGCCCGCCATCAGTTTTTTGGCGGGTAGGGTTGTCGCTTGCAGTTGACCAATAGCCAAATCCCAGCGACGGCTTTGCAATAGTGGTGCTAGCTCCTCAGCGGAGTCGACCGCCTGGGCATCGACTCGATAGGACGCGCCTTCAAGTAAGCTGATTAAACGACTGGCGTCATCATTATCATCGTGAGCGATGAGTAGATTCAAGGTTCCTTCTTTAGCCATAGATGGTCTTCTTTAGCTCCAGGGTAGTGGGAGGTGTTGCAGTCGCGCTAGTTGCTATTCTTGTTGCTTTTGTTGCGACCATTATACGGGGCAATGCGCGCGCCTTATACCTAGACTTGCTCATATAATGTTTGCTGTGTAGCAAAGTGAGAACAGAAATGCCTGTAAATATGTCAATTGATTATGACTACAGGCCTGACATCGTATCTGTTTGAGTTTAGAAGAGATCCATTTTTGGCAAAGGCAGGGCTAGTTTGCTGCGTGCCCCCGCTTGTTCGCAGACAAATCGCGGTACCAGATAACCGGGTAAAAGTGCTAACAGTTCTTTCTGCAGTTGCTGGATTTTCTCGTCACTGACATTGAAGTGTGCCGCGCCGGCCACCTGGTCAAGGCGATGAATGTAATAGGGCATGATGCCTGCTTCAAAGAGTTCTTCAGATAGTTTGCCCAGTATTTTTGTAGAGTCATTGACCTGCTTTAGTAAAACTGACTGATTGAGTAATTCAATGCCCTGGCGTTTTAAGTTCAGCGCCGTCTGCTTAACAGCGTGATCAATTTCATTGGGGTGATTAATATGCCATACCATCACAACCTTTAATCGCGTGGCCGTCAGCCAGTGCAAGCAGCTTTCGTCAATACGTGAGGGGATCACCAGGGGCAGGCGAGTGTGAATGCGCAGGCGCTTAATATGGGGGATGGCCGCAACTTGTTCTGTTATCCACAGCAAAAAATTATCGTTGGCCGCGAGTGGGTCGCCGCCGCTGTAAATCACTTCACTGATACTCTCATCCTTAGCCAGATAATCCAGTGCCGCCTGCCATTCACCCTTGCCGAGTGTATTGTCCTCATAGGGNAAGTGGCGGCGGAAACAGTAGCGACANTGAATGGCACAAGCTGGGCTGATGATTAACAGGGCGCGCCCGTGATATTTGTGGACGACACCGGAAACTGGATTGGCGTCTTCTTCGCCCAGAGGATCGTTGCTGAAACCGGGTACGGACAACATCTCTGCGCCAAGGGGTAATACCTGTTTAAGCAAAGGGTCGTTGATATCGCCTTTACGCATACGTTGCACGTAGGGCAGGGGGGCGCGAATAGACCAGGCTTGCTGAGCGATGGCACTACTGTCTAATTGTGCAGGATTAATCTCAAGTAGCTCTAACAGCGTGGCGGGGTCGCGGATGGCTGCGGCGAGTTCTTCCTGCCAAGATGGCTGGTGCGCATCAGTGCTTGTGTGAGGTATGATGTCGGCCGTCAAAATGGTCCCTGAATAACGCAAAGAGGTAACAATGGCCAACTATTCTACCAATGAATTCCGCTCCGGTCTTAAAGTCATGCTCGACGGAGACCCTTGTTCAATTATCGAAAATGAATTTGTAAAACCTGGTAAAGGGCAGGCCTTTAGTCGTGTGCGCTTGAAGAACCTGAAAACGGGTCGCGTTTGGGATCGCACTTTTAAGTCGGGTGAAAGCCTCGAAGGGGCCGATGTCAGCGAACAAAATATGCAGTATCTCTACAACGACGGTGAGTACTGGCATTTTATGGAGCCCGATACTTTCGAACAACATCAGGCCGATAAAACCTCTGTCGGTGATACAGCCCTGTGGTTGCGCGAACAGGACACCTGCATCGTGACGCTGTACAACGGCTCTCCGCTGGCGGTGGCGGCGGCCAACCATGTCGATTTAGAGATTACTCAAACAGACCCCGGCCTCAAGGGCGACACGGCTCAGGGTGGCACTAAACCTGCGACTTTGAGTACTGGCGCGGTAATTAAAGTGCCGTTGTTTTTAAATGAAGGTGAAATGGTGAGTGTCGATACCCGTACTGGGGAATACCTCAATCGCGCCAAAAAGTAAGCGATCAATTTTAAGTAGCTCAGGTTTTTCCGTGGGCATTAGTTGGTTAAAAATGATCGCAATGGGGGCTGCTTAATCGTGTCGGAGATGGTGATACAGCGATTCAGTGGTGCCCGACAGCGCCTAACGATGCGCTGCTTAAAAGGGCGCGTCTGCTGGCGCAAGTGCGAGAGTTTTTCGCTTTGCGCCGCGTACTCGAAGTTGACCTGCCCGTACTGGGTGAGCGTACGGTCAGCGACCCCCATCTCGACAGTTTGTATATCGAGGGCTCTCGGCAATATTTACAAACCTCCCCCGAATACTTTATGAAACGCCTGCTGGCATCTGGCAGCGGGCCAATATACGCCCTCGCTAAAGCCTTTCGCGCCGGCGACAGAGGACATCAACACAACCCTGAATTTACCTTGTTAGAGTGGTATCGCCCCGGCTGGGATGAAAGCCAGTTGATGGCAGAACTCGCTGAACTACTACTGAGTGTGGGGTGTACACCCAAGGGCGCGGCTCAGCGTGTCACCTACCGGGATATCTTTTTGGCCACGGTAAATCTCGACCCCCATCGGGTAAGCCTTGTTAAATTAGCTGAGTTGGCGAGCGATATCGCCCAGCGAGACATGAGTGGTGAAAGTCGAGCCACTTGCCTGGATTTGATTTTTAGTTTTGAAATAGAAGACCGCTTGCCACCGGGGATCGTGTTTGTACACGACTATCCCGAATGCCTGTGTGCTCTGGCTCAGCTCGGTGTCGATACACAGGGTGTGACGGTGGCACGGCGTTTTGAGGTGTTTCTCGACCGCACAGAATTGGCCAACGGTTATTTTGAATTACTCGATGCCGGTGAGCAGCGTCGGCGCTTTAGTGAAGACAATCGCCAACGAAAAGCCATGGGTAAGGCTGAAATGCCTGCTGATGAAAAGCTATTGGCAGCCCTTGAGGCGGGCCTGCCGTCTTGCGCTGGGGTAGCGCTGGGTGTTGATCGCCTGCTAATGCATCTTGTCGGCGCGCAACATATCGACGAGGTTATTGCCTTTCCCTAGTTAAGGGTGCTAATTAAGAGTCCTAATCAAGGGCGCCAAGTAAAACCCTTGATTGAAAGAGGTGATGGTACTTTGGCGAGCTTAGCCTTTAGTTACAGGCAGTCTTTAGTTACGGACAGCCTTTAGTCACCGACAGCCTTTAATCACCAACATAGCCTTCAAGACCGTGATCCATCTTTTCTGCGGGGTCACTATTTATTGAACCGACTACTTTTGCCGGCACACCAGCCGCGATGGAGTGGGGCGGTACATCTTTTAACACCACGCTGGCCGCAGCAATTTTTGAACCTTCACCTATTTCTATATTGCCGAGCACTTTGGCGCCGGGGCCAATCAATACGCCGCGCCGGACTTTCGGGTGGCGATCACCCGATTCTTTGCCGGTACCGCCCAGTGTCACCGATTGCAAAATCGACACGCAATCTTCGACCACTGCTGTTTCGCCGATCACCAGNCCCGTGGCGTGGTCAAACATAATGCCCTTGCCAATTTCTGCGGCGGGATGAATGTCGACACCGAGCACCACGGATATGCGGTTTTGCAGAACCAGTGCCAACGGGCGGCGCTGGTTGTGCCACAGCCAATGGGCGACCCGGTAGGCGGTGAGGGCGTGAAAACCCTTGTAATACAGAAAGGGTGTGGAAAAATCGTGGCTGGCAGAATCGCGCTCGTAAATAGCAATAATGTCACAGCGCGCCTTGTCGATAATTGTCGGGTCGCAGCTAAAGGCATCGTCAAAAACTTCCCGCACCAATAATGCTGGGGTGATATCGCTATGTAATTTGTTGGCGAGATGAAAGCTCAGTGCTGCCGCCAGATCATTGTGATTCAAAATGGTCGAGTGTAAAAAACCTGCGAGCACGGGCTCGTGGCGAGCGGTGACGGACACCTCATTAACCAACTGCTGCCAGAGGCTTTCGTTACTGTGATCGTTGCAGGGGCTTTTCTCAGAAGCGGCGAGCGTTTGCTTTA
>JGI24025J20009_10003379_pt1 | contig 10919 bp, 9 predicted proteins | sample Cruoilmetagenom3_FD_20009 | JGI IMG/M metagenome (IMG submission 20009) | reverse complement strand
CATCCACCACCAAATTGTTATTTGGAAGAGGACTTCTTGGCTAAAAAGTTAAAAAGATAAGGGTCAAAAAAAGATGGAGAGGATAGCAAAAAAAAAAAACTGGATTCTTTGATAACAAAAATCGATGAATTACTAGCATGAGCAATAAAATTGTCCTGAAGTGAATCCCTGACCCCCCCCATGTGAGGGGGAAGTGGCGAGGATGGCATCTGTTTGGGAAGACAATGTCTTCCCTATTTTTTCTGGGGCAGGGTGACCGTGACCGTGGTTCCCTGGCGGGGTGTACTGGTGAGTGATAGTGTCCCCCCGTGTTGTTGTATTATCGCCTGGGCAATGGTTAATCCCAACCCGGTTCCTTCCGCCAAGGGCTTAGTGGTATAAAATGCATCCGTGATTTTTTCAACTGATTTTTCTTCAATGCCCATACCGTTGTCCTGTATGGATATGAGAACAGTGCCATCAATGATGTGCCCTTTTACCGTGATGGTATGGGTCTTTTTGTCTGGATCAGCGGCCTCCAGGGCATTTTTGAGAATATTTATGAAGACTTCCCGGAGGCGATATTGGTCACCCTGCAGGGGCAGGGAAAAGGGTTGTGGAAGAGTGAACACTACCCCCGTGGCATCATTTTGTTTCTTGAGTGTCTCTATGGCCTGCGTTACAAGATGACCCACATCCAGGGGTGAATAGCGCAAATCGTCTGTTCGGGCAAACCCAAGGATCCGGGTGATGATGTCCGAGGCGTGGGCCACCTCTGATTTGATGGTGGTGATTTCCTGCATTAGTTTTTGTGGCACCTGGGGGGATAACAGCTCAACGGCAAGGGAGATGGTGGTCAAGGGCGTGTTCAACTCATGGGAGACCATGGCGGCAATGCGGCCTAGGGCCACCAGTTTCTCCTGTTCAAAGATTTTTTTTTCCAATGCTTTCCGCAGGCTAATGTCAGAGATCAGGACAAGATCACCCATGATGTCTCCCTTCTCATCATACAGGAGGGTGCCCTGAAGCATCCCGGTGAATGCATGGCCATCCCGGGCAATGAGTTCTACCTCATAGGGAAGGATTTTCTTTTTTTGCATCCGTTTATGAAACCGTTTCATCAATGCGTCCTTGGTTTCAGTGGAGAATAGGGATTGATCACGGAGATGTTTGCCAATGACCTCCTCTCTCCGATAGTCCAGCCAGTCATACAGACGCCCATTTATGTCTATTAAATTCCCCTGGGGGTCCAGGAGAACAATTCCCTCGGGAGAATGTTCAAAAATTGCCCGGTATTTCTGTTCACTTTTTTGTAGCAGGGTCGCTTGTTCTTTTTTGGGGGTGATATCCCTGGCGAACACCGCGATTTTATCCACTTTTCCCTCCTTATCCTTAATGGGGTAGATATGGGCGTCATACCAGTGTGCGCCTTTTTTATCTTGAAGATGCTGGGGTTCACCGGTTTGGATCACCTTGTCTATGATCTTCTTCCTATTTCTAAATACACCCCCGGGGATCCATGACTGTCCATCGGTGCCGATGAGATCTTGGGGGTTCTTCCCTAATCTTTGTGCTCCTGTGGCATTAACACTGATAATTCTCAGCTGTGTATCCACTAAAAAGATTGATTCAGTTACCGCATCAAGGAGGGCAGTGTTCAGGATACTCTGACGGTGCAGTATTTCCTCGGTCTTCTTCCGGCTGCTTATGTCTCGGATAATACCCTGGATTCCTTTTATCACACCCTCTCGTATGATGGGGGAGGCATTAATTTCAACATATGCCAGGGATCCATCCTTTTTTTTAATCCGTAATTCCAAGGCTTCAATAATCCCTTTTTCTGTGAGGCTATCAAAGGCAGCAGCAGCGGCGGGGATATCATCAGGGTTGATAAAATCAAGGAAATGTTTTCCCATGACCTCGCAGGGCTCATAGCCAGCAATCCTTCTCACTGCAGGGGAGAAAAAGGTATAATAGCCTTCATTGTTTAGGGCAAAAATGCCATCAACACTTCTTTCCGTGATGACCCTGAATTTTCTTTCACTCTCCTTTAATTGTTCCTCGGCCTGTTTGTGCAAGGTGATATCATGGGTTAGTATTGATGCTGCGATAATTTTTTCATGGTCCCTAATGGGAAATGCCATACTCTCATACCATGACGAGGCGCCATGGGGGCCCATGCCCCGGATAACATAGCTTGATGGCTCTCCCGCCCCAAAAACTGATTTAAGGGCCTTTGTCATAACCGCATGATAGGATGGCTCTATGTAATCATGCAGTTTTTTTCCCGGTGTCTCCTTAGGGTTTATGCCGGGTACTGTATGGTTTATGTATAATATTTTCCCCTGGCGGTCAACAATCATGATGATGTAGGGAATATTCTGTACCAAAGAATGCCATATGCCTCCCTTTTGTAATACATCCTCCATGGAATAATGCCTCCAGATCAGAAATCATTATAGTAGGCATGGTTTTTAAATGTTTTCAGTCACACTAGGTCACACTGTGCGATAACAATCCCTCCTGTTGACACAGGGTATATTTCCACACCTCTTTTTTCTTCCCCTATAAGGGCAAACACGGGAAAGGGAATGATGCTCCAGGCAGCCATATAATAAACCAGTTTATACACAATAAACAGATACAGATTCCTCCCCCCCCCGCCACAGGGAATAAAAAAATAAAAAGAAAAAAAAATAGAACAGGAGAACACCAGGGAGGGGGACGCCACATGCCTCGATGAAACAGGAGAGGAGGATGAAGACATAACTTCATAAAGACACGAGGCAATAACCCCCCCCACAAAAAAAAATAGAGAGAGACCCATATAAAAAAAGGGGGGAGAGCTATGAAAATCTATGTCATTGACAATGGCGGCCAATGGACCCATCGGGAATGGCGGACACTGCGGGATCTGGGCATTGATGCACAGATTGTCCCCAATACCACCCCTCTTTCCCAGATACAGGATGCTGCAGCCCTAATTCTCTCTGGAGGCGCACCCCGGATGGGGCTTCATCATCATCTGGGAAACTGTGGCCAGTATCTTGAGAAGATCTCTGTTCCCATATTGGGTATTTGCGCCGGTCATCAATTCATGGCCCTTTATTTCGGGGGTGCCTGCGCCCCTGCCCGGGTTCCTGAGTTTGGGAAGGTTGAATTGTGTGTTGAATGGGAAAATGATCTTTTCAGGGGTATTCCCCCGAAAAGTATTGTCTGGGTGTCCCATAATGATGAAGTGACCCGGCTCCCCCCCCATTTTATCAATCTGGCCTATTCACAGAATTGTAAAACACAGGCCATGAAACATGGCTCACGGCCTCTCTATGGCCTTCAATTTCATCCCGAGGTGGAACACACCACCTATGGACACGAGATCTTTGAAAACTTTATCACCGTCGCCCAAAACTATGAGTGAAAAAATTATCAAGGCCTATTATCCCCTTCCCCATTTTCCCCCCATCTCTTTTTCCCGCCACTGTGAGCTTTCCTGTCTGCACTGCCAGGGACACTATCTGAGAGCCATGACAAAACTGACCACTCCCAGTGCTCTGTACCATTTTGCACACACCCTGTCCACCCAGGGAGGAACGGGTTTTCTGGCCAGCGGGGGATTTACCCAAAAGGGAACCTTGTTGAATCTTGACCTGATGATCCCGACCCTGGCACGCATCAAACAGACAACGTCTCTCGTGGTGGCCCTCCATACTGGATTTGTGGATAAAAAAATGGCACAAAAACTGGGGAAGACCGGGATTGATGTTGTCTGTCCACAGGTCCTGGGTGACAGGGACACCATCAACGAGATACTGGGGCTTTTTGCCCACCCCCAGGATTATGCACAGACACTCCAGAATCTTACCCAGGCAGGACTCAAAATCTCTCCCCATATCTGTGCCGGGTTATATTGGGGAAAACTCCAGGGGGAAAGACAAGCGCTCTCCCTCATCAAAGACTCCTGTATTCCGGAAACAGTGGTGATCACCACCCTGTGCCCCACCCAGGGGACACCAATGGAATCAACCCCACATCTTCCCCCATCCCACCTTGACAGGGTCATCAAAACGGCACAGGCCCTGTTCCCCGGGGTGGAACTGGCATTGGGATGCATGCGGCCGCGACAGCGGGACCTGGAACTACAGGCTCTTTATGCCGGGATCACCCGGATCGCCACTCCCTCCAAGAGTTTTCTTGCCCATGCCCAAAAAAAGGGGTACCAAATCAAGACCTATGCCGCCTGCTGCGGCATCCCCTCATCTTGTGAAGAGGACACCCGGACCACTGTCAATAGGAGAAACACGCCACACGGCCCCTAAAAACACGCTCTAGGGCCATTTCATCCCTTTACTAGTATAAACACACCTGTTTGTGCCCTTGCGGCACCACGGGGCAAAAAATACCCCCTTTATTGCTTCTCCTGGGTGTCATCCTGTTGTTGGTGCAGTTTTTCTAGGGTTCCCCGGAGAACACCCATGAGTGTGTGATACTCCAACTGGGACACCATGGCCCGCCCCAGGATCCGTTTGATCATCATCACTGTTTTTTCCTTTTTATAACCCGGATACCGAATAGTGTTTAGTAAAAGCGAGATATGGTGATAGAGTATATCCCGTTCCAATCGGCCCACCCGCCGGACAGGCTTGCGTGTCCCCCGTTGGCAAAAGAGAGAATAGAGGACGATACCTACGGCATGGGACAAATTCAAGCTGGAATACACCGGTGAGGTAGGGATCTGAAGCAATATGTCACACTGCTCTATCTCCTGGTTCAGCAAGCCATAGTCCTCCCGTCCAAAAACCAGGCTGACACATCCCTTTACATCATAGATCTTGCCGGAAAAATCCTCCAGGGACATCGCCTTGCGGAGATGACGCCGGTCACTACCACTCACAATGGAGGAGGTACCCACCACAAAATCACTCCCTCCAATGCCCTCCTGAAAGGACTGTACCACCCGGGCGGAATCCAGGATCTCTTGGGCATGGACCGCACGATCCCGGCACTCATCACCATTGAGGGATACCGGGGGTGCCACCACCACCAGGGATGAGACATCAAAATTCATCATCACCCGGGCCACCGCCCCAATATTTCCCCCAAACTTGGGCTCAACCAATACAACCTCAAACACGGGCATACACACAACCACTCCTACTATCAGGACATAACCTTCGCTATCTTATCAATATTTCGCCAAAAAAAAAGGAGGGAGAGAAGGATTTGTATGTGAATCTCTATCTTTTTTTTTACCAGCCACGATCCTGCAGACGCTCCCCGGCAGACAGGGACTCAATGGTCCGTCCCACCATGGCATCACCCAGATTTCGGGAGATGTCAGCCAATACACCCGGCTCATCAAAATGCGCCACGGCATCCACAATCGCCTGCGCCATCTTCTCCGGACATGTGGATTTAAAGATACCTGAGCCCACAAAGACACCATCATTTCCCAACTGCATCATCAAGGCCGCATCCGCCGGGGTGGCAATGCCACCCGCAGCAAAATCCACCACGGGAAGACGCTGCCGTTCCGCCACCTCCATTACCAGATCAAAAGGAGCCTCAATCTTTCGGGCAACATCCTGTAACTCACCCTTATCCTTCTCCTTTAACTCCCGCATCTGACCCACCATAATCTTTCGATGACGCACCGCCTCAATAATATTTCCTGTCCCCGCCTCACCCTTGGTGCGAATCATGGCCGCTCCCTCATGAATACGCCGCAGAGCCTCACCCAGATCGCGGGCGCCACAGACAAAGGGCGTGGTAAAATCATGCTTCCAGATATGATGAAAGGGATCCGCCGGCGTTAACACCTCGCTTTCATCAATCATGTCCACACCCAAGGACTCCAAGATCTGTCCTTCCACAAAATGACCAATACGACATTTCGCCATCACCGGGATAGACATCGCATCCAAAATCTCCATCACCTTCTCGGGATCAGCCATACGCGCCACGCCACCATGCGCCCGTATATCCGCAGGGACACGCTCCAGGGCCATGACCGCAATGGCGCCGGCTTCCTGGGCGATAACGGCTTGATCAGCAGTGACCACATCCATGATCACGCCACCCTTTTGCATTTGGGCAAAACCGCGTTTGATCAATTCGCTCCCATACCGAAGATTTTTTAGGTCAACCATAGGACACGGGACACATGATTGTTACGGTATTTAAATCTTAATATACCCCCCCTTTTTCACCCAAAAAAAAAGAAGTACTATTTTTCCCCTCTATCCATGTTTTCATATTTCTTTTTCATCCACTGCAATCGGCGGTATTGCCAATCCAACTCCTGGGCAGTGTGTGTGCTGGCTTTGACAGCATAGGCGGCAGCATGCACCGCATGGCCCACTGCATGGACCGTTGCTGCCGCACGAGCAACAAAGCACGCAGCAGCATGCGCATGTACGGCACGTGTCCGTGCCTGCTTTACCCCTATTTCACCATCCACCCAGGAACGCCCCGCCATAATTGCATGCCAAGGCCGATTGTCTTGGGGATATGTTTCCGCAAAAGAGGAAAGCACATGCTCAGCACAGTCAGCAGCCCAGAGGACCACTGTTTTTTTATCCAGCGTACACAAGATCTCTTGAAGTAGCTTATCCATTATGGTTCCAGAAATGTTTTTTATTATTAAAGCACTGATAGGGGGGATAAAGGAAAAAAAAAGATTAGATTGTGATCGGTTCTATACTTGTACGGGGACAGGGTGACTGTTTTTCTTTTGGAAAATCCCTTTGTTTTTCTCCAGTAAAACATTGAATCGGAGTGCAGGGGACGAGATTCGAACTCGCGGACCTCTACAGGACAAGGCCCTCAACCTTGCGCCGTTGACCAGGCTTGGCTACCCCTGCACGTATGAAAAGTGTAATCCCGGATGATATACTTGAAAGTAACGTTTTTATGGGCCGGGCAGGATGTTTTGTGGTTTTTAGAGAAAAAAACAGATACGTGAACATGATAAATTGGATAATCGAGGAGGGGAGGTTAAGGGACAGGATATTATGGAAGAGAAGCGGGATTTAGGGGAAAAAAATGCATGTGTCATCAAAAACGAGTTGTATAGACGAGGTCTGGTGTTTAGCGGGCGGAAAGAGGTGAATTTGGAGTGTCTTTTAATGGGGGCAGGGTGAGGATGAAAATGTCCTGGGATGCGGTGGCATGATTACCCGCGTAATCATAGGCAGTGGCGGTCAGGGTGTGTTTCCCTAGGGTGCCGTGCCAGTCCCACTGGTAGGGTTTTTCCCAGAGTGTTTCCTGGATGACATGGTCCACACTGATATCGATGTGTCCGATACCGGTGATGTTGAGGTAGTCATAGGCATCTATCTGGACTGTGAATTTGCCAATGATGAGTGTTAACTGGAGGAATTCGGGCAGGGGAATGATTTGTTCATCACGGAAATGGAGCCAGCCTTCATGGGGCCGGGCAATGGTGACTTGGGGTGGATGGGCATCCTTTATGAGAGGGGTATCTGAGATGGCGTGTCCCTGGTTTCCGATGTCATCTGTCGCCGTGACATGGAGAAGATAGGTGTTGCCATCACTCCATTGCTGTGTGTTATGAACATACAGGCCCGTGTTGCTGATATCGTTGATGATGGCTGTCCAGTTGCCCCCATTATCGGGGCTATAGGAGATAGTGATGGAGAGATTGTTGCCCCAGGATATATTATCCCAGGCACGCCAGGTGATGGTCACCAGGTCAGGAAGAATGGTGCCACCCGGGGGTGAGGTGAGGAGCACCTGGGGGGGCATGTTGTCCAAGGTGAGAGAAGATGTGGTTTGTGTCCAGCCCACGTTTCCCCCCTGGTCAGTGGCATTTATCCGGAGGTGATAGGATTGGCCATCAGATAAAGTGGTGGTGTTCCAGTGATAATATCCCGTGTTAAAGAGGTCTTTTGCTGCCATGATCCAGGTATCCCCGCCATTAGGACTATAGGAGATGGAAATGCTTTCATTAAAGCTTGCATCACTGTTATCGGTGATATTATAGCGGATGATGATCTCCCCAAAGAGTGTTTCACCACCCACGGGATAGATGAGCTCCACTTGGGGAGGAGTGGTATCCTCAATGGCAAAGGACTGCCAGGGTGACTGGTACAGGTTGCCTGCCTGATCCGTTGCCGTCAGGGAATAATTATAGAGCCCCACCGTGACATAGGACCGGTTGTAAAGATACAGGCCATCGCCCTGATGTGCCTGGAGGGGAATGTTTTCCCAATGAAAATCAGGAAACTGAAGAAACAGGATAACCGACGCCATACCCACGTTATCCCCTATAAATGCGGAAAGAGAGACAGTATCTCCTGCCTCCTGGATGAGAGGTTGGGCACTAATATTTGCCATAACCGGGGGCGTGTTATCCAGGATAAAGGCAGCATTGGAAAGGTCGTAATAAAGAGAGGGGTTATAGATACCTCCGTATCCCGATCCCTGGGTCTCATTTTGGCCATACCCAAAACGTGAGGAAATATTGATCACGGCATGAAAGGTATCATTGAACTGGCTGGTATCCCACTCCCACTGATGCACCATTGCATCCAAAGAACTGATATTGTGGGCAATCCGTGCCCAATTGTTTCCATTATCCCCCGAAAACCAGATATCTACCTTTTCTATATCACTGGAGTTCCACAGGACCACCTGCTCACCACGCCACAATTCACCCCCATTGGGCGACACCACCTCCAAAGACACCTCAGGTGTGGAATGTGCCAGGAGAAGGGTAGTAGAAAACAAGGTTATCACTAAAAGAAATAATGCTCCATATATGTTTTTCCTATTGACAACCGGGCTCATTTAGTCCTCGCTTACTTTTATATTTTACACTCTATATATACCCTCAAGGGGGCACATGACTCTTGCAGATGGGAACAGAGAGAAAGGGAACGTATAGGACACACCCGTTTTTTTTTATCTAAGTTATGTCTTTTTCAAATGACGTGTCAGAGACAGAGCACCCAGCATCACCAGAAATGACATGAGCAATGCCATGAGCTCAAAGCCCGGGATGCCCTCATCCTTATGTTTCAGTTCACCGATCTCTACCTTTCTCTGGTTATCCCATATATCACTGGCGGTGACAACAACATCATACTTGTCCATATCACCCGCACTCCATTCACCACCATATACATTATCACCCTGAGAGGCTAGGATGACTCTATCAATTTCCTCACCATCCACACTTATCAATGCCATGACTTCCTGGATACTGGACACATCGGTCACCGTGGCGCTAATGGTAATGATGTCATCTGCAGTAAAGGAATCAGGTGACGCGGCAGCATTGGTTATACTGGGAGCAGTGGTATCACTGGTGGTGATGCTCACTTCAGAGGAACGAACACCCTCACCAATGCTGTTTACCGCGGACACTCTATAATAATAGGTCTCATTGGCCTCCAATCCGGTATCCGTATAGGTTTGAACACTTCCTACTGTCTCCTGTACGGTTACCTGCCCGGGCGCGATCCCTCGATAGATTTTATAGTTGGTAAGAGCCGTGCTGCCTGTATCACTGGGAGCAGACCAGGTGAGCACTGCATAGATGTCTGTTGCTGAATCATTCCCCATCGCCATGAGATTCTGGGGAGAGGAGGGTTTTTTGTCTGTGGGAGTAACCGGTTTTGCTTGTGTGGCAAACTGCCAGGTTTGTGACTGGGTGCTCAATTGGGAGTCAGTGGAAATCGCATACCAGTGATAGGTGGTGCTATAGGAACGTCCCGTCCAGGTGACAGCAGCCGGTGATCCACTCTCAATAGTATCCACGGTACCGATGACGCTGTTGGTACTGGCATCATAAAAGGTGACACTCAAAAGATCATTATCGGGATCAGAAACCGTCACCCGTAAACTGGGAGAGCGAGAGACACCCGTGGACATATCCAGGGGACTGATCAGTGTGGGCTTGGTGGGAGCACGATTGGCGACACTCGTGGTGGTAAAACTCCACACATTTGACTCTGTCTCCAGCTGGGAATCAGACGCAACAACATACCAGTGATAGAGTGAACCCGGATTCAGGCCACTCCAAGTGACAGTAGCAATTGATCCACTCTCAATAGTATCCACGCCGATGACACTGTCTGTATTGGCATCATAAAAGGTCACACTCAAGGGATCATTATCAGGATCACTGACCGTGACCTGTAATTGAGGATTCAGATTGACACCTGTAGCTCCATTGAGAGGCTTACTATTGCTGGGTGAATCCGGGGGGTTATTTACAGTACTTGTTAAAATGACATTCACAGGGGTATAGAGCCTATAAATGTTAAGAGTTGTTGAATTAAATCCACTCCATCCGGAATATTGACCTGTCCCAGTTATTCTGACCTCTAGGGTATCACCATCTTGAATTGCATGAGACATATTGTCGAGATTCACTTCATAGTATCCTGTGTTACCAGCAGTAGNCATGAGTTCATCAAAGGTTCGGATATTTAGGACCGACACAGTGGCTCCATCGGCGTATAGTCCATTTATATAGGAAGCGAATCCGAAAATAAAATGGTNTGATGGAGGCAGTGGAGGATCAGTATTATCAAGAGGCACAGCCGCCTGGGGCATAACCGAGGTAAACAAGAGTACCAGTAAACCTATCCCGATGGTTAGTGATAGTAATCTTTTTTTATTCATCCTTTTATCTGTTTTAACTCCCCTTTTTTTACTGTACATGCTTTTATCTCCTGAAGTGGAACANAGGGAAAATAAGGACTAGGACTTATATAGGTTTCTATTTTTCTGCTGTGNGGCATGATTCCCAAAAAATCACATAGCTCATGCTGATACCTTGATTAAAATCTTTATTCTATGTCTTTTAACTGTTGATATGCCCAGAATTTCAACCTGGCTTCATGATACATATTCCTTGTTTTATGGTTTTGTACACTTTCATTAAACATTCGTTTCACGGCAGAAAAGATACC
>JGI24025J20009_10003377_pt1 | contig 10921 bp, 8 predicted proteins | sample Cruoilmetagenom3_FD_20009 | JGI IMG/M metagenome (IMG submission 20009) | reverse complement strand
CCTGTGGCCGCGAGCCGATAGGGACTGGCTTGATGAGTTGGACCTGACCGAGGTTCCTGGGGGCAGAGAGCAGTTGTTGGCATTTCGCGAGCTGGTCCGACGCTGGCAGGGGGCGACTCTGCTTCCCATCGACCAGTTGATCCTTACCCTGGCCCAGGACTTGTTCCAGAAGACGGTTGACCTGGCGGTGGCGCACAAGCTGGCGGGACTCCTGCGCCGGGCGAGCGAAACCCATCCTGAGTGGCAGCTTCCAGAGCTCACCGACGAGTTGGCGGTGATTGCCAAGAACGAACGCCGCTTCCTGGGGCTGAGCGAAGACGACACTGGCTTCGACCCCGAGCGGCACAAGGGTGAGGTGGTTGTGGCCACTGTTCACAAGGCCAAGGGACTGGAGTGGGACCGGGTCTACCTGATGTCTGTCAACAACTATAACTTCCCCTCCGGGCAGTCCCACGACAAGTACATCGCCGAGAAGTGGTTCATCCGCGAGCGGTTGAACCTGGAGGCAGAAGCCCTGGCTCAACTGGATGCCTTGCTCCTTGGGGGCCCAATGGTTACCCACGAGGAGGGCGAGGCGACCCGGGAGGCGCGCCTGCTCTATGTCGCCGAGCGACTGCGGTTGCTGTACGTGGGGATCACGCGAGCCAAGAACGAGTTGATCATCACTTGGAACACAGGGCGAAAGGGCGGCCAGCAGCCAGCGGTCCCGTTCATTGCCCTGCAAACGTTCTGGGAGGAGCAGAAACATGCCTCTGCCGACTGACTTCCGATTCAGCCAGGGCAGCCTGCAGGACTATGTGGACTGTCCCCGTCGCTTTCAGTTGCGCTACGTAGAGGGTGGCCTGGCCCGCCATCGAGCTGGAACCGGTCATCGAGAACGAGCGCTACCTCCAGCAGGGAACTGCGTTCCACCGCCTGGTCCACCAATACGCGCTAGGCGTCCCTGCGGCACAGCTAACGACGGCAGCCAGCAAAAAAGACCTCCGCCGCTGGTGGCGCAACTACCTGGAGAGCCGCCCGGCCAACCTGCCTGCGGCGCGTTATCCCGAGATCGTGCTCTCTGCCCCACTGGGCGGCTATCGCCTGCTGGCCAAGTACGACTTGGTCGCCGTGGATCCCGAGCAGCGGGTGGTCATCGTGGACTGGAAGACCTCTCGCAAACGCACGCCGCGCAGGTGGCTGGAGGAACGGCTGCAGACGAAGGTCTATCCCTACCTCGTGGTCCAGGCCGGCGCGCACCTGAACGGCGGTCGGGCACTTCAGCCTCAGCAAGTGACGATGATCTACTGGTTTGCCGATTTCCCAGCCGACCCCGAGCACTTCGTCTACGACGCGGCCCGGCACGAGACGGACGCGGCCTACCTGACCGCTCTGGTGCAGGAGATCGCTGGACTGGGCGACGAGTTCTTTCCCCTCACGTCCAACGAGCGCCGCTGCCGCTACTGTCCCTATCGCTCCCTGTGCCAGCGCGGGGTCGCTGCCGGCCAGTTTGACGAGGTAGTAGGGGCGGGTCTGGAGACCCGCCCCTACGAACTGGGCGATGCTCTCGACATCTCCCTGGACCTGGAGCAGATCGCAGAGATCGAGTACTAGCGCGGAATGGATGGAAGACTCCCCTGAAAAAGGTCATTCAGCCACAGAGACACGGAGTACACAGAGGAAAAACCAAGGTGGAACTCAAAATTGTTCAGCAGCAAACGCAAAAGGCATAGATTCCTTGGGAGACACCCTAAAGCCTCTGTGCCTCTGTGGCAAGTCTGGCAGTTTCTTCGGTAGAGTCATGGAACGAAATGAAATGACAGAGTGGGTTGATCCTCCGGCCATCAATGTACCGAAAGCGCTCCGGGCCGCCGTCGGCGGGCACCCGCTGGTAGCCCAGACCCTTGCCCGGCGGGGTTTCACCGACGTCGCGGCGGCGAAGGCCTTCCTCGACCCGGACCACTACCAGCCTGCCCCTCCCTCCGACCTCCCAAACCTGGATCGAGCTGTGGAGCGGCTGCGGGAGGAGATAAGAGGCCATCGGACGATCTGTGTGTGGGGCGACTTCGACGTTGATGGGGAGACGGCGACGACGCTCCTGGTCTCCACGCTGGAGGAGCTCGGAGCGGTCGTTCGGTTCTACATCCCCCACCGCCAGCGGGAGTCCCACGGCGTCCACCTCTCTTCACTGAAGCGGCTCATAGGAGAGGGCGTTGAGCTGGTCCTGACGTGTGATACCGGCGTCACCGCCCACGAGGCTATCGCCTATGCCCAGGCGCAGGGCGTGGACGTCGTTGTCACCGACCACCACGATCTGCCCCCCGCTCTCCCCGAGGCCCACGCTGTGGTCAACCCCAAGATGCTCCCAGCCACTCACCCTCTGCGACAGTTACCGGGAGTCGGATGTGCCTACAAACTGGCGGAGGCCCTTTACGACCGGGCGGGTCGGCCCGGGGACGTGGCCCAGCACCTGGACCTGGTGGCCCTGGGCATCGTGGCCGATGTGGCGGTACAGGTCGGGGACACGCGCTACCTGCTCCAGCGAGGCCTTGAGTTGCTGCGTCACACCCAGCGGCCGGGGCTCCAGGTGATGATAGAGACCGCCGGGATCAACCCCCAGTGGCTTACCGAAGAGCACATCGGCTTCGGGTTGGGTCCCCGCCTCAACGCGCTGGGCCGCCTGGCCGACGCCAACGTCGCTGTCGAGTTCCTGACCACTCAGGATCTGACTCGCGCCCGCACCCTGGCCACCGAGATGGAAGGGCTGAACGCCCAGCGCAAGCTGCTGGCCAACCAGGTCACTCAGGGAGCGCTGGCGCAGATCGAACGGGACCCCTCGTTGCTGGAGTATGGTGCGCTGGTGCTGAGCCACCCATCGTGGCCAGGAGGCGTTCTGGGCATCGTGGCGGGTCGCTTAGCGCAACGGTACGGACGTCCCGCTATTCTCATCGCCACGCCACGTGATGGGCTGGCCCGCGGGTCGGCCCGGTCTGTAGCGGGGTGTAACATCTCCGCGGCGATTGCCGCGCACCGGGAGATGCTAGTCAGCTTCGGAGGCCACCCCATGGCCGCTGGGCTGGCTATCCAGCCGGAGCGAATCCCCGCGTTCCGCGAGGCTCTCTCGGACACCGTTTGGGCGATGCTTACTGAGTGGAGTAGGGGCGGGTCTGGAGACCCGCCCCTACTACAGATCGATGGCTACCTGGCGCTGGCGGATCTCTCTCTTGATTTGGTGGAGGAAATCGAGAGGCTGGCACCCTTTGGGCTGGGCAACCCGCCGCTGACACTGGTGTCCCGAGGGGTTCGGGCGACCAAGAAACGCGTCGTCGGCCGCAATGAGGGTCACCTGCTGCTGACGGTTGAGGATGAAGGTGGGATAGCCCGACAGGTGATCTGGTGGCGAGGTGCCGGCTCACCACTGCCCGAGGGCCGTTTTGACCTGGCCTACGTTGTGCGGGCCAGTAACTACCGCGGACAGCGGGAGGTGCAGGTGCAGTGGGTCGATGCCCGTCCAATCGAGGAAGCCCCCACGCCGCTGCGCCCAGCGCCGACAGTAGTAGAGGTCGTGGATTACCGCCAGGTGTCCGATCCCCTGAAGGTGCTTGAACATCTGCGGGCCGAAGAAGACGTTGAGGTATGGGCCGAGGCCGCGCACAGGGCAGAGGTAGGGGGACAGGACCGCCGCAAGCTAGAACCGTCGGGATGTCTGGTCATCTGGACCACACCCCCCAGCCACGAACTGCTTCGGGCCGCTCTGGAGAAGACGGCGCCGGAGAAGGTCTATCTCTTTGGAGTTGACCCTGGCCTGGACTATGCGAAGAGGTTCCTGGAACGCTTGGCGGGCCTGGTCAGGCACGCGCTGAGCTCCGAGGGTGGACGGGTCAGCTTGTCTATGCTGGCGGTTGCGACTGCACAGCGGGAGGCGACCGTGAGGGCGGGGCTGGCCTGGCTTGAGGGCCGGGGACTTTTAACGGTCCTTGCAGAGGAAAGTAACGAACTGTACTTGGCCGAAGGTGATCGAGCCGAGCGCGGCGATTTATCTCAGACAGCGGCTCAGTTGAAAGCGCTACTCCAGGAAACCGCGGCTTTCCGCTCCTACTTTGTCCGCGCTGACAAGGAGACGGTGATCTTGATCTCCACAGAGGCCCCACAGAGGCTTAAAATGTAGCTCATGCGCTCACAAGGCGAGGAACAGTTGCGCCAGGTCGTCCGCTGTGGCAGTGCCGTCCTCGATAGCTGCTCGCAGCCGCCTGGCCTCAGCGTCCACGTCGGTGGTGGGAGGGCGAGCCGTGATGACCGGGCCGCGGTGGGGTTCCATCTGTCGGGGCAGGTCAGCTTCGCCGCCACGGGCCAGATCGAGCACGGCCCGGAGGACTCGATGATCTCTCTGTAGCTTATCGTGGGCGAGACGCACGTAGTACATCTCCGCCCCTGGCAGGGTTGCCGACCACAGGGGCACGGCGCCATCGCCGCTGTTGGGGCCGTGAGACACCACCACTGGCTGCAGCGCATCGGGCGTGCCACGCATAGCAATCAGCGTTGCCTGGTCGTACCCGGCGATTTGGATGATCGGCACCTGCGGATCCGAGGCCGCCAGCAGTTGGTAGAGCGCCTTCCCGCGGTTCAGGCTGTTCTGGCGGATTCCATCGGCTTCATCGGCTTCATCGGCTGACTGCCAGGCGGCGGCGTTGTAGAGGTCGAAATCGCAGGGATACTGCCTGTCGGCCGGGAACAGATCTGGCGGTGGCGGCAGGAGTTGGTAGAGGGCGGTGATACTCCGCACCAGTCGGTCTCCCTGGTTGTCGTCGTTGAGCTTGTGGGCCAACTGCATCAAGTTGTTGCCCGTGGTTAGGTTCTGCACAGCATTCACTATCCCATAGGCCGGGCTGCCCAGCAGGATCACTCGCTCCACGAGCCGCTCCGCTTCCTTGGGGAACAGTGCCAGATAAGTGCGACTGACGAGGCCGCCCATGCTGTGGCTGACGAGGGTGAAGCGACGGTATCCGTTGCTCGCTGCCCAACGGTTCAGCGCCTGATGTAGCAGGCCGGCGGCAGTGCGGATGTCGCGACGCCAGTCGTAGGGGAAGAGGAAGGGATTGGCCTGCTTGCGCAGCACCAGCGTGGCCTTGGCATAAGACATCATCTCCAGGCCAGTAGCCACGATCTTCACCCGCGGGTTGGCGTTGGTTTCCCCGTCATCCGCCAGTTCCAAGAGGTTGATCAGGCCGCGGGTGAAGACGAGGGGATTGACCCAAAGCAACTCCACGAGCCCTTCCACACTTTGCAGCAGCGAGCCCATGATGCCGGGGAGGAGCACGATGTTTGGTCGCTGGCCAGCGGCGCGAGTGAGGGCTGGTGCAACCGCTGTCTCGCGCATCTCGTTCACCTCCCGGGTGCCGAAAAGGGCTTCCAGTGATGCGCTTCCCTGCCCTTCAAGCTTCGCTTCGAGAGCGTCCAGGGCCATGCCGGGCCAGCCCAGCAACAGCTCATTGGTGTTGGCCATCGGATCCTCCTTCCGACCAGCCTACCAATTTCACCAATCTACCACTCCACCGACTCATGCCCCATACCGGTTCAGCCGTTGTGCGTGTCCCAGGGCCAGGGGCATCAGGTCGGCGGCAGGGAAGATGCCCAGAGCCCCCGTCACACAGGCTCGCTCGCCGAAGGTGCGCGCGTTGTCAGGCAGGGCGGTGGGAGACCACAGGATGGTAGGCACAGGGTGCCAGGAATGTGACTTGAGCAGCGCAGGCGTCGAGTGATCGCCCGTCACGATGAGCACATTGGGATTGAGGTCGCGTATGCGAGGCAACAAAGCGTCTACTTTCTCGATCTCTTTGACCTTGGCCTCGAAGTCTCCATCCTCGCCGCGGCTGTCGGTGTACTTGAAGTGCACGAAGAAGAAGTCATACTTCGCCCAATGGCGGCGCAGAGCGGCGATTTCCTCCTCGATGTTTGCCCCGGCATCCAGCACATCCATGCCCACCAGCTTGGCCACGCCCCGATACATGGGGTAGACGGCGATGGCGCCGGCGCGCAGCTTGAAGACATCGGGGAATTTGGGGAAGCCGGGGTCCTTGGCGAAGCCGCGCAGGTTCAGGGAGTTGGCCGGAGTTCCATCGGCGAGCAATGCTCTCGCTTGGTCTAGCCATTCGTTCACCAGCGTAGCCGAATGGGCGGCCTCGGCGCTATCGTCCAGCGGCCGCACCGGCAGCGAGGGCTTGCCGACCACCAGCGGGTCGGTCTCGCTCAGTGCCTCGGAGAGGCCGGGGCCGCGCAGGACGAACAGGTAACGGTATTCCTTGACCGGCCGCACGAAAATGTCGTATCCTTCCAGCGCCGTGCCCGCTCGCAGCTTGGCCGTCAGCCGTTCGCTCTCTTCGGTGGGGATGCGACCAGCGCGGCGATCGGTGATCAGCCCTTGTTCGTCAATGGTGCAGAAGTTGCCCCGCGCCGCCAGGTCGTCGGGCTGCAGGTCGAAGCCGATGCCCAGGGCCGAGAGAACGCCACGCCCCACGTCGTACACGAGCGGATCGTAGCCGAAGAGGGCCAGATGCGCCGGGCCGCTGCCGGGGGAGACGCCCGGCGCGATGGGCTGGCTGAGCCCACAGCAGCCTTCGACGGCCAGGCGATCCAGGTTGGGGGTGTGGGCGGCTTCCAGTTCCGTGGGGCCGCCCGGCTCGATGGGCAGTCCGCCGAGACCGTCCATGACAAAGAGCACGATCTTGCTCTCGCCCGGATGTGCCAGCCTGCGCATCAAGTTAAAGTCTGCCATAGTGTGCTCCTTCTCCTTAGGCAATCAAGACAGCACGACGATTAGGTGCTTCTGGCGCGGGGATCGAAGCTTCAAGCAAAGGGGATAGGCCAGTATCCCAGCCTATCCCCTTGCTAATGACGTGGTGCTGATACCGTGGCTGCGATGACCTAGACGATCGTGGTCTCGGTATCGCGGTCAAAGACGTGCACGTTGGCCATGTTCAGTGCCAGTTCGATCCGATCGCCGGGGCGACCGCTGGCGCGTGGATCTACGCGGGCGATGAAGCTCTTCTTCCCCGTTAGGAGGTAAACGAAGATCTCGTTGCCCATCAGCTCGGTCACTTCCACCTCGGCCCTCATGTTTGCTTCAATGATGTCGGCCGGAGTGTAGGGCTTGGCGTGAATGTCCTCCGGGCGGATGCCGGCGATGACTTCCTTGCCCTTGTACGGCAGCAGGCCGCGATCTTGTGCTCCGGCATCTCCAGGCGGAATGTACCCCCATCCGCGAACAGCCGGCCATCGCTCTCCACCAGGGTGACGTCGAAGAAATTCATGGAGGGGCTGCCGATGAAGCCGGCGACGAAGATGTTGCCTGGGCTGTCATACAGGATCTGCGGCGTGTCGAGCTGCTGCAGGATGCCATCCTTCATCACAGCGATGCGGGTGGCCATGGTCATGGCCTCCACCTGATCGTGGGTGACGTAGATGAAGGTGGTGCCCAGTCGCAGGTGCAGCTTGGAGAGTTCGGCGCGCGTCTGAACGCGCAGCTTGGCGTCGAGGTTCGACAGAGGCTCGTCGAGGAGGAAGACCCTGGGTTCCCGCACGATGGCCCGGCCCACGGCGACGCGCTGCCGCTGGCCGCCGGAAAGCTGCTTGGGCTTGCGGTCCAGCAACTGGCCGATGCCCAGCATGTCGGCAGCGTCCTTCACCCGGCGGTCAATATCCGCCTTGGGCGTTTTGCGCAGCTTGAGGCCAAAGGCCATGTTGTCGTAGACGCTCATGTGCGGATAGAGGGCATAGGACTGGAACACCATGGCGATGTCCCGATCCTTGGGGGCGACATCGTTCACTATGCGGTCGCCGATGTAGATGTTGCCCTCGGTGATCTCTTCCAGGCCGGCCAAGAGCCGCAGGGCGGTGGTCTTGCCGCAGCCCGAGGGGCCTACCAGGACCAGGAACTCCTTGTCCTGAACCTCGATGCTCATGTCGTTGACGGCGACGACCTCGCCGAACTCCTTGGTGACGTGATCATACGTTACGTTAGCCATTTAGTTTGCTCCTGAAATGTGGTATTGCAGTAGATGTGGCGAAGCGAGAAGACAGGACTATTCGGTCGTGGAAAAACCACGGGCTCATTGCCAAAACCGCTCTTCAGGCGTCACCGAGAGGTCGAAAAGGTGGGGAGAACAGTAGGAATCAAGGTCAGACACTGAGCTGGGTCGCCGTGGCCAGGAGGGTGATGGAACGTCTCCGCGGCCAGCGGCGATGAGCTGCTGCCCCACTGACGATCACAGCTCATGGCTTCCAGACTCCGGGGCGCATCACCTCCTTTTGTGGAAAGCCCTTGCGGGCGGCGAGGCACGCGGGGTGCGTGCAGTAAGACAACGCTGGCTATGACGCCAGTTTGAATGGCGCGATTATAGCATATGTTGCGTTCTCCGCCAAACTGGGGGGCATGGCTGTAACGAGTTGCAATGGCAAAGGATCTCGCATGTTATGCCGCTGGCTTCGGAACCTTCTGGCCTCTCAATCCGTCTACAATACCAGTGGCGCTGAGTTGTGCAACGCCAAGAACAGGACAAGGAGATCGCAAATGAAAAAGCTCATCTTGATGTGTGCCATGAAGGTACTCAGCATACTGGCCCTGATCGCCATGCTCGGCCCGGTCGGTTGCGCTGCCTGGCCGAGCGGCTCGGTGTCGGCAGGAGAAGTCATATGCTCGGAGAAGCAGCGGCTAACGTCACCGGATGTGCCGGGGGATGATCTGGCCGAACTGGAGGCGGGCAACAGTGCGTTCGCCTTCAACCTGTACCAGATGCTGAGCAGGGAGCAGGACGGCAACCTGTTCTATTCGCCCTACAGCATCTCTCTGGCGCTGGCCATGACCTACGCTGGTGCCCGCGGTGTGACCGAGGAGCAGATGGCGGAGACGCTGCACTACACACTGCCACAGGAGCGGCTTCATCCTGCCTTCAATGCGCTGGACACAGCGCTGACCAGCTACGACGAAGAGGACGAGGATGGCTTCCAGATCAGCATTGCTAACGCCATCTGGGGACAAGCGGGGTATGAGTTCCTCTCCGCCTTCTTGGACACACTGGCTGAGAACTATGGGGCCGGACTGCGCACGCAGGACTTCGTGAAGGAGACGGAAGCCGCTCGGCAGACCATCAACCGCTGGGTCAGCGACCAGACGGAAGAGAAGATCAAGGACTTGATTCCGCAGGGGGCACTCGGTGCGGCGACTCGCCTGGTGCTCACCAATGCCATCTACTTCAACGGGAAGTGGGTGACACCCTTTGAAAAGAGCAAGACCCACGACGATACGTTCAACCTCATGGATAGAAGCACAGTCACGGTGCCGATGATGACGCGGACGGGATGGATCGAGTACGCTGAGGGTATTGGCTACCAGGCTGCCGCTCTGCCCTACCGAGGTGCGGACATGGCCATGGTGTTCGTGTTACCAGAGGAGGGACGCTTTGCGGAGATAGAGGAGGCGTTTTCACCGGAACTCCTGGCGAGCATCATGGAGAGCTTCGAGCCTCAGCAGGTGAAGATCACGGTCCCGAAGTTCACGTTCGAGTGGGCCCTTAGCGTGGCCGAAACCCTGATTGAGATGGGGATGCCCAGTGCGTTTCGGGGCGCCGACTTCTCGGGCATGACTGGGAACCGCGATCTGTTCATCAGCGATGTCCTGCATAAGGCCTTTGTCGCTGTAGACGAAGAGGGCACCGAAGCCGCGGCAGCGACGGCAGTGATCATGGAACTGTCGGCCATCATCGAGGAGCCTGCCGTTGTGATGAAACTGGATCGTCCTTTCCTCTTCGTGATTCGCAACAACAGCACAGGCACGATCCTGTTCGTCGGTCGCGTGCTGAATCCGGAGGGGTAGCGCAGATGGCCCCGGCCTGTGGAGGCAAGCAGGCCGGGGCCACTACGTTTCGGCCAATGTTGCAGGTCACTACTATACGAAAGTCCCCTCGCGAAGGCCTCTGAGCGGCTGCTTGATCTCCTCCCTCATGTTCATGACGAAAGTGCCGTAGCAGACGATGGGCTCATGATGGAGGGGCTTCCCCCGCCTCATTATTGACCCACAGCAAGAGCAATAGGCCAACTACCAGAAACGCGGCGATGGAGAACAGGGCTATCCGGTGCCCGGCTTGCTCCGCTGCCAGCCCTGTCAGCCCTCTCATCCTCTCAAATCGCTGAGTCATCCCGGCGGCCAGGATGCCGAAGATCGTTGGGCCAATGAAAGATGATGTGCGGCCAGCCACGGCGAAGAAGCCATGGAACTCAGCACTCTGTCCTGGGGGACCAAACCTCCCCACCCGTCAGCACGATGGGCACCAGGACGATGATCAGGCAAACGATGCCGCGCTATTATACCACACCTTGTCAAGGGGTATATGACGCCTGTCAGCCTCCGGAGTGGCAAGGGGAATCAGGGGGGCATGCGGCAGATGCACGGCCATCACGCAGTTCAGACTGCGTAGCCGTGCACCTGCAGTTGGTCGCCCGTTTGGGTGTTGGTGGAGCGTACTGTGCCAGCGGGGAGCTCGATGACGAAGTGGGCGCGGCGGTGAAATCGCCCGAAGCGCCAGGGGGCCATGTCCTGATTGATGGCTACCACTTGCTGGTCCTTGTTGACGTACAGCACGTCAATGGGGAAGCTCATGAAGTGGGTGTGGATGGAATTACAGGGCACAATGAGCAGCCCCTCCCCTGGCTGCAACGGCTTGCTGCCGATGAGGCCTCGCAGCCGGGTCCAGTAGTTGTCGGCCACTCGTCCCTCAGTGACCAGGGTCTGCCCGCGGGCCAGGTTCTGGACACGTATTGGCATCAGCGGACTCACTTCAGGGCCAAAGGCCCAGGGATCTGGTCCAGATGATCCAACCGCCCAGGGCCAGATAGGGGCCGTAGGCCATAGTGTCCTTGCGCCCGGCGCGGCGCGTGGCCAAGAGCACAA
>JGI24025J20009_10003376_pt1 | contig 10927 bp, 8 predicted proteins | sample Cruoilmetagenom3_FD_20009 | JGI IMG/M metagenome (IMG submission 20009) | reverse complement strand
ATCGAGCACAAGATGGGTATTAACGCCAACGCCACTTGTGTCATTAACTTCGATGGTGCCACAGGCTTTTTGCTGGGTGAGCTGAATCGCGGCCTCAATTGCATGTTTACCTTTATGAATACCGCTCGCGTGGGCACGGCTATTCAGGGCATTGCCCACGGTGAACTGGCCCTACAGGGCGCTACCAAATATGCCCGCGAGCGCCTGCAAATGCGTTCGCTAAGTGGGCCGAAAAACCCCGACGGCCCGGCCGATGCGATTATTGTTCACCCCGATGTGCGGCGTATGCTGTTAACCATTAAATCGCTGACCGAGGGCAATCGCCTGTTGGCCCACTATTTATCGTCTTTTCTCGATATCACCAAGCTCAGCGAAGATGAGGCTGAACGCCAGCGCGCCGAAGATTTACTGGCCTTGCTTACGCCCATCGCCAAGGGCTTTATGACCGAGACCGGCTTTGAATGTGCCAGCCACGGGGTGCAGGTTTTTGGCGGCCACGGCTACATTAGTGAGTGGGGCATGGAGCAGAATATGCGCGATGCCCGCATTGCCATGATTTACGAGGGCACCAATGGCATTCAGGCTCTCGATCTGCTGGGGCGCAAGGTGTTGGCCTCCCGGGGCAAATTGCTCGGTGGTTTTATTAAAGAAGTGAGCGCCTGGTGTGCGGTTGACAGCGCGAGCAGTATTAAAGCCGAGCGTTTACCGGCCCTCACCGCTGCTCTCGTCCAATGGCAGACCCTGACCCAGGAGGTTGGCATGAAAGCCCTGCAAAATCCGGAAGAGGTGGGTGCGGCCTCTTTCGATTATTTGATGTATTCGGGCTACGTAGTGCTGGCCTACCTGTGGCTGCGTGCCGCCGAGGTGGCTGAGACGAAACTGAGCGGAGGTAGTGACGAGAAAGACTTTTATACCGCCAAATTAGAGACCACACGCTTCTACTTTGATCGTATACTACCGCGCATTCAAACCCTGGCGGCGACCATCAGCGTCGGTGCCGATTCTTTGATGGCCATGGATGAGTCGCGCTTTGTTGTCGGCCTTGAGCTTGACTAGCTGTCGAGCCAACGCGCGCTTAACTCCCTGCCGAATTTAGAGGTAAATGATTGTGGATAAAAACGACAAATTGTCCCCCGAAGACCAGGCGCGGGTTGACGAGTACCTGGCTCTGTCAACGCACCAGGTTGAACGCAGACCCTATAGCCCCTGGAAATTACTGTTGGTGCTGTGGGCTGTGGTCAGCGTGTTGGGTGGCCTCAGCTACTACTTCGCCTGGGTCAATGATGTGCTTTAACGCCCAGTAAAGGCCTGTCTGTTTTATTGATGGCTGTAGCAGTGGTTTAGCGCTGGCCGTTTTGATTTGCTACCTGGCGGGCGGCACGTTTACTCATAGGTAAAACCCTTTTAGAATCCCCCTTTTTTTGCGTACCTGCATAGAGCCGTGCAGAGCATTGACTACTCGGCTAGCCGGACGTTTTTAAGCCGCAGTCTTTAACCTTCCTGCAGACACTTTTCATTTTCGACGAGACGAAGACATATTATGAGCAGTACGAACTCGAACTACCCCGAAATCCGCGAAGCAGTGGCCAAACTTTGTAGCAATTTCCCCGGTGAATACTGGCGAGCCCTGGACGATACCGACACCTACCCCACCGAGTTTGTACAGGCTTTGACCGATGCGGGTTTTCTCTCGGTACTGATCCCCGAAGAATATGGCGGCGCGGGCCTGCCCATTGAAGCGGGCTGCGTGATTCTCGAAGAAATTCAGCGCAGTGGTTGTAACGGCGGTGCCTGCCACGCCCAGATGTACACCATGGGCACTTTACTGCGTCACGGCACCGAAGAGCAGAAGAAAAAATATCTGCCCGGTATTGCCGAAGGTTCACTACGCCTGCAGGCCTTTGGTGTCACCGAGCCGACCAGTGGTACCGATACTACGCGCATTCGTACGATGGCCGTGCGCGATGGTGACGACTACGTGATCAACGGCCAAAAGGTGTTTATCTCTCGCACCGAGCACTCCGATTTAATGGTGCTGCTGGTGCGTACCACGCCCCGCGATGAGTGCAAAAAACCCTCTGACGGCATGTCTGTATTTTTGGTTGATATGCGCGAAGCTCTAGGTAATGGCCTGACCATTAACCCCATTAAAACCATGCTCAACCATGCCACCACCGAGTTGTTTTTTGACGATATGCGGGTGCCTGCTGCCAATATGCTCGGTGCGGAGGGTAAGGGCTTTAAGTGTATTCTCGACGGTATGAATGCCGAGCGTATTTTGATTGCCTCTGAGTGTATTGGCGATGCCCGCTTCTTTATCGAGCGCGCCAGTGCCTACGCCTGCGAGCGAGAAGTCTTCGGTCGCCCTATTGGTCAGAATCAGGGTATTCAGTTCCCCATCGCTCGGAACTATGTCGAAACGGAAGCCGCAGCATTGATGGTTTATAACGCAGCGAAGATGTTCGACGAGGGCAAGCCCTGTGGCTCGGAAGCCAATATGGGCAAGATGATTGCCTCTGAGGCCGCCTGGCATGCGGCGGATACCTGCCTGCAGACCCATGGCGGTTTTGGCTATACCCAGGAATACGACATTGAGCGTAAGTTCCGCGAAACGCGGCTCTATCAAACAGCGCCAATTTCCACCAACTTAATTCTTTCCCACGTGGGAACACATGAGCTTGGTATGCCAAAGTCTTTTTAAATCAAATTGTTAGTGTATTTATCTAATCTATTTTATTTAAAGTAATTAGCGAGGGTCTTACAATGACAGCGATCGATTTAGAGCATTTGAAGCAGTGGGAAGGCAGGACTGAAACCCATCACGATGTGGTTTCACTGGCCACTGCCCAGGCCATGGCTGCGACCCTCGACTGGGACGAATTACCTCAGGCGGGTGATGCCCTCGCTAAGCCCGGCCACTGGCTGCACTTTTTAGCCACTGCGCGACAGTCCGATATCAGCACTGACGGCCACCCAAAGAAGGGTGGCTTTTTACCCCCGGTGCCACTGCCGCGACGTATGTGGGCCTCGGGCAAGGTCGATTTTCATTCTTCCCTGCACATTGGTGATGCGCTGCGCCGTGTCAGCACGGTGAAGAGTGTCACCCATAAGCAGGGTGGTAGTGGCAACCTGGTCTTTGTCGTCGTTGAGCATGAAATATACCGTGGCGATACCCTGGCGATTAGCGATACACAAAACCTCGTTTACCGGGAAGACCCCGCGCCCGGTGCACCGGCACCGAAGCCAATGACACCAAAGTTTGAGGCTGAGTTTAGCCGTGAAGTGATGCCCGATCCCGTTCTGCTGTTTCGCTTTTCAGCACTAACGTTTAACAGTCATCGCATTCACTACGACCGCAACTATGCAATGAATGAAGAGGGCTACGCTGGTCTTGTGGTACACGGCCCGCTGAGTGCAACGTTGTTACTCGATTTGGTGCGCAGTGAATTGCCCGATGCTGATATTGCTCACTACGACTACCGCGCTGTGCGCCCGCTGATTGATGGCAATGCCTTCAAAATTCAGGGTTGTCGCAGTGATGAGGGTTTGAATCTGTGGGTTGTTGACCATGAAGGTGCGATGACCATGCAAGCCAAAGTCGTATTAAAGGTGTAAATTAAGAGATCTATGTAACTAGCTAGAAACCTTGAGGAAATAAGCTGTGAAGCAAGAAGACCTGCCCCTATGGCGCTCGGCGCTGTTTGTACCCGCCAATGTTGAAAAGTTTGTTGCCAAGGCCCAAACCCGTGGTGCCGATGCCATTATTCTCGATCTTGAAGACAGCGTGATTTTGTCGGAAAAAGACAATGCCCGTAATGTCGTGCCCGCTGCAGCGGCCACGGTTGCGGGTCACGGTCTCGATGTCTTGGTGCGCATTAACCGCCCCTGGCGTTTGGCCGTACGGGACCTCGAGGCAGCAGTGTGTAAAGACGTGCACACCATCGCCGTGCCGAAAGTTGCCAGTGCCGACCATATTCAATTTATTGCCGAGGTGATCGACGAGCTGGAAGTGGAAAAACAACTGCCCCACGGTCACACACGCATTCTCGCCTTTATTGAAGGGCTCGATGGTTTGGAGAATATTGACGCCATCGCTGCAGCTTCTGATCGTGTGCTGGGTGTGTTTATCGGCGCCGAAGACTTCTCCTCAGAAGTGGGTATGGAGCCGAGCGAAATGGGTTTGATGTATCCCAATCAGCGCGCTGTCTTTGCCGCCCGTAAAGCCGGCGTCTTACCGCTGGGTTTTGTTGGCTCCATTGCCGATTACTCTGATCTTGATGCCTTTCGCGCGAAAATCCGCCAGGCCAAACAACTGGGCTTTAGTGGTGCCCTGGGTATCCACCCCAGCCAGATCGGCATTATGAATGAAGAGTTTATGCCTTCAGCAGAGGCGGTAGAGCACGCGACTGGCTTGNTGGCNGCTTACGAAGNAGGGNTAGCGGCNGGGCGGGGTGCNGTTGAATNCAAAGGTAAAATGATCGACGCACCAGTGGTTGCCCGCGCCGAGGAGACCCTGCGTAAGCACCGCGCTTTGCAAGCGCGCTAGCCTAAAGAGTAGGGAGTAAAAATTTGGACGGCGTTGCCACTATTAGCCGTCATCATCATTGTTAAGTCAACAAAGGAAAAGACCATGACCGAAGCCGTATTGTACGAACAGACGGGTCGCATCGTAACCATCACGCTGAACCAGCCAGAGACACGCAATGCTTTATCAGACGTGCTGGTGCCATGCCTGATTGAAAAACTGAACAAGGCCGAAGCTGATGAAGGCGTGAGCTGTGTGATCCTCACCGGTGCCGGTAAAAGCTTCTCTTCGGGTGGCAACCTGAAAGAGATTCGCGCCATGACCCAGGAGAAGAAGCTGAGTACCCACCAGATTCGCAACTGGTATCTGGATATGATCCAGCAGATTCCCCGCACCATGGAGAAGATGACAGTACCGGTAATCTGTGCCGTCAACGGCCACGCCATTGGTGCGGGCTGCGATTTAACCATGATGTGCGATATTCGCATCGCCTCAGAAAAAGCGTTGTTTGCCGAGAGCTTTATGCGCGTCGGTTTGATCCCCGGTGACGGCGGTGCCTGGTTCTTGCCGCGTGTGATCGGCCTGTCTCGCGCCTGTGAGATGAGCTACACCTGCGACATGATTGACGCTACCAAGGCCGACAAGTGGGGCATGGTCTCCGATGTTGTCGCCCCCGAGGCCCTGCTTGATGCAGCCATGGCTGTGGCCAAGCGCATTGTTGCTCATCCGCCGCTGGGTATTCGCTACGCCAAGAAGCTTTTGGTCGAGTCGCAAAATATGCCGCTCTCTGGCGCGCTGGAAATGGCGGCGGGCATGCAGGCGACACTTCAAAACACTGAAGACCATCTCGAGGCGATTGATGCAGCATTGGAGAAGCGTGAGCCGCAGTTCAAAGGTTGTTAGTTGATAACTAGACGCCCGTTATTAATGTTTTGCAGTTTTCAGCGCCAAAAACACTTTCAATACAGGGTGTTCGTGGGGTTTCTCGCCTATAAAATGACAAGTCGAACGCCCAGGTTACCCGGGTTGTAATTAGAAATTGAATATGCAAATAGTTAACTAAGCATATTCATCGGTGCATATCTTGCTGTAAATGTGAGATTGCAGTTCTTCTCGCAAGTTTACTTGCGAATGATATTGGTATTGAGGATAACGTTATGAAAGTAGGGTCGTTTTATATGCCTGTCGTGGGCAATAAAGAAGAAATTGAAAAAGGTATGGCGGGTAAGCGTACCGATTTGTATCAAACGATGTTGAAAGAGTTGACTGAGCAAGTTCAATACATGGACGAGCATGGTTATTACGGAATGGGTACGACAGAGCACCACTTTCATATTGAAGGTGAAGAGGTGTCTACTAATCCCGTTTTGCTGAATTTGTATTTTGGTATGCAAACCAAGAACATGAAGTTTGGTCAGCTGGGTAACGTATTGCCTGCTCACAACCCTGTTCGCCTGGCCGAAGATATTGCCATGGTTGACCAGATGTTGGGTGGCCGTACTTTCGCCGGTTTTGCCCGTGGTTACCAACCCCGATGGGTGTCGACTTTGGGTCAGCAATTGAATGGAATGGCGAGTGCCAATGAGCTGGGTGATGCCGGTTACGATGCGCTTAAAAAAGAGGTCTACTACGACCATTTTGATATCATCATGAAGGCGTGGTCGAACGACACTTTCTCGCACGACAGTAAATTTTGGCAGATTCCCACGCCAAATACCTACTGGAACACCCACGATGTAACCCGTAAATACGGCCAGGGTGTTGACGAGAATGGTATTTTGACGGAAGTCGGCATTGCGCCTCCTACCTATAACAAGCGTATGCCTGATTTGTTTCAGCCATTTAGTGTATCGGCGAGCTCCATCGAATGGGCTCAGGAAAATGATGTCACACCGATTACGATTATCACCAACAAAGAAGTTGCGCAAAGCCATATTCGTGCGGCAAAAGAGGCAGCCGATAAAGCGGGCAAGCCCTATCGTATGGGTATGACACGTGAGGTCTATGTTGCTGATACTGACGAAGAAGCCTATCAAATCGCTAAAGACGGCGGTAACTACATTTGGTGTAACTTCTTCCAGCCCTTTGGTTTTAATGCGGCTGTAGCTAACCCTGGCGAGTCACCCTTCGATGTGCCCAATAACTTTGAAACAATGGTTGAGCGAGGCCTGGTGATTTACGGTAGTCCCGACACCGTGAAGCGTAAGTTTGAGCAACTGTTTACCGATTTGCCCTGTGACTACTTCTGGTTGTTTACCTACAACGGACTGGTACCTCAGCATCAAATGATGCGTCACTACGAATTGTTGACAGAACAGGTTTTGCCGCACTTTACGGATAAAATTAAGTAGTCAAGCTACGCTGGCGCGACTCTCATAGAGGGTCGTGTTAGCGTAGCTGTGTTTTTTGCAAGCTCAGGGTTGTAGTTTGTACGTAGCGTTGTTTTTGCTATTTAGCAAGTACCAGATGATTGTTGAGTAGCAATTGAGCTAAACTTTCATATTTTACTTTGAGCAGCCTTGCTCATGCTTAAGGGGTAAATAAGGCATGTCTATGGAAAACCGATCAATTTACGACAGTGACCACGAGTTATTCCGCGCCAATGCCCGGCGTTTCTTTCGTGAAGAGCTAGAACCCAATATTGAAGAATGGGAAAACGCGAGTATTGTGCCTCGTGCATTCTGGCGCAGNGCCGGCGAGAAAGGCCTGCTCTGNTGCGGNATTCCNGAAGAGTACGGCGGCCCCGGTGCCGACTTTAAATACAATATGATTTCCTCTGAGGAAATCGGTTACGCCATTGGTGGCGGCAGTTGCGGTTTTGCTCTGCAGTCCGATATTACCGCCTACTATATTCTCAACCACGCCAGTGAAGAGTTGAAACAAAAGTGGCTACCGAAGATGGTCAGCGGTGAAATCATCTCCTCCATTGCCATGACCGAGCCGAGCACGGGTAGTGACCTGCAGGCGATTCGCACCACGGCGATTCGCGATGGCGACGAGTATGTCATCAATGGCCAAAAGACCTTTATCACCAATGGTCAGCATTCAGACTTTGTGATTGTCGCGTGTAAAACAGACCCCAGCCTGGGTGCGAAAGGTATCAGTCTGGTGATTGTTGAAACCGGTACGCCGGGTTATGAAAAGGGCCGCAATNTGGACAANATNGGTCAGAAAGCNGCCGATACNTCCGAGATGTTCTTCGCCGATGTGCGAGTNCCTGTTAGTAACCTGATCGGTGAAGCGGGCAAGGGNTTTGGTTATTTGATGGATGAGTTGCCCCGTGANCGCTTGACCGTTGCCTTCCGTGCCTGGGCAGAGGCGCANCGTGCTTTCGAAATTACCGTTGAATACACNAAGGAAAGGGAAGCCTTCGGTAAGCCNNTNTTTGCCCAGCANAATACAGCNTTTAGCCTGGCCGATGTGGCCACTGAGTTNGCNGTGGGTTGGGCCTATCTCGATCAGTGTCTAGAAAANATTGTTGCCGGTACNCTGACNGCTAAGGAAGGCGCGATGGCAAAACTGTGGACTACCGANAAAGAAGCTAAAATCGTTGATACCTGCTTGCAGTTCTTTGGGGGTTACGGCTACATGCGTGAATATCCCATTTCACGTATGTACACCGATGCTCGAGTGCGCAGAATTTTTGGCGGATCAACAGAAATTATGAAGCTCTTTATCGGTCGCACTCTGTAATTATTAGTGCCGCTTAGAGAGCTACGAGAAAACTACGAAAAACGACTTAAATGCACAATTTTTTAATCGCTTATTTTTAAAGGAAAGATCATGGTAGGAATAACAGCTTACGGCGCTTATTTGCCAAGAATGCGCTTACAAAAGCAGGTGATTGCGGACGCTAACGCCTGGTTTGATCCCGGTTTAAAAGGCCTGGCAAAAGGTGAAAAAGCCATTTGTAACTGGGACGAGGATACTATCACCATGGCGGTTGAGGCTTATCAGGACTGCCTCGGCAATACCCCGGGTCAGGCGCCAGCGGCGCTGCTGTTGGCATCGACGACGCTGCCATTTGCCGATCGTCAGAATTCAGTGGTTGTTGCTGAAGCGCTGAATTTACAGACCTCCGATCTGCGCACCATGGATATTACCTGCTCTCAACGTGCTGCTACCTCGGGTCTGCTGTCGGCACTGGATATTGCCGCTGCCGGTAAAGAGGCTGTATTGGTTGCCTCTGAGCACCGCAAAGCCAAGTGTGCCTCCCGTGAAGAAATGCTCTACGGTGATGGTGCTGCCGCGATTGCCGTTGGTGGTGACAATGTGATTGCCGAGTTGATTGCCAGCCAGAGCCAGGCCGTTGATTTTATCGACCACTACCGTGGTGAAGGCGAGGACTTTGACTACGGCTGGGAAGAGCGCTGGGTACGTGACGAAGGCTATATGAAAATCGTTCCCGATGCCGTCAATGCTTTGTTGAGCAAGGCCGGTTTTAGTGGCGGCGATATTGCCCACTTTATTCTGCCGACTGATCAGGGCCGTGTGCCACCGATGGTCGCTAAAAAGCTGGGCATTAAAGGAGAAGCCGTTGCCGATAACCTGCTGCAAAGCGTAGGTATCACCGGTGCTGCCCACGTCATGTTGCTACTGGCTCATCGTCTTGAGCAGGCTGTACCGGGTGACCTGGTACTGGTCGCCGGCTTTGGCCAGGGTTGTGATGTGTTGCTGTTTAAAGTGACCGATGCCATTAGCAAGCAAGCTGCGGGCAAGGGTGTTTCTGGCTATCTCAGCAATGGTCGTCCCGAAACCAACTACAATAAGTATCAGTCGTTTAATAACCTGCTCGAGAAAGAGCTGGGCAAGCGTTCGGAAGTCAACAAGCAGGGCTATCTGTCAGCCATGTATCGCGCTCGTGGTCTGACCAACAGCTTCCTCGGTGGTAAATGTACCGCCTGTGGCACCGTACAAATGCCCAAGCATAAGTACTGCGTTAACCCTGAATGTGGTGCTTTCGACACCCAGGTCGATCACCCGATGGCCGGTACTACAGGCACGATCGCTACATGGACAGCCGATACCCTGACCTTCGATTACAATCCGCCTGCCTACTTTGGCATGGTCACCTTTGAAGGGGGTGGTCGCATTATGATGGATATGAGTGAAGTCGACGCCGAAACCTTTGACACAGGCTCGAAGGTTTCAATGCACTTCCGTCTCAAGCAGATCGATGATCAAGCCGGTTTCCGTAAATATTTCTGGAAAGCTATTCAAGTCTAACTATCAGCTTAGGAGCTAAATATCATGGCAAGTGGAATTAAAGATAAAGTCGTTATTTTAGGTGCTGGCTGTAGCAAGTTTGGCGAGCGTTGGGATTGTGAACCTGCCGATTTGATGGCTGAGGCTTTCGAAGAGTGTCTCGCCGATGCGGGTATTGAAAAAAGTCAGATCGAAGCCGCATGGCAGTCGACTGGCATTGACGCTTACAGCGTTGGCCCCGGCGCCATGCCCTTGAGCATGGGTCTGCGTTTGCCCGACATCCCCGTTACCAAAATTGAAAACTACTGTGCCAGTGGCACCGAGGCCTTTCGTGCGGCGACTTACGCGGTTGCGTCTGGCGCTTGCGACATNGCCCTGGCGGTCGGTTTCGAGAAACTCAAAGACACCGGTTACGGCGGTCTGCCCCAGCGCTCACGCGGTGTGACCAATGATCTGTACTACCCCAACCTTTCTGCGCCGGGTATGTTCGCCCAGTTAGCAGCGGGTTATCGCGGCAAGTACGGCACCAGTAAAGAAGACCTGAAACGCGCTATGGCTCATGTCTCGGTGAAAAGTCATGCTAACGGCATAAAGAACCCCAAGGCTCACTTGCAGCGCGCTATCACTATGGAGCAAGCACTTAATGCACCAATGATCGCCGAGCCTATTGGTTTATTCGATTGCTGTGGCGTTAGTGACGGTGCTGCTTGCGCCATCGTGACGACCCCTGAAATCGCCAAAAGCCTGGGCAAGGAGCAGCTGATTGCGGTTAAAGCCCTGCAGCTGTGTGCTTCCAATGGCCAGGAAGGTGGCTACGAGGGTTGGGACGGTTCCTACGTCCACACCACACGTGTTGCCGCCAAGCGCGCTTACGCAGAAGCGGGTATCACCAAGCCCCGTGAGCAGGTCAGCATGACCGAAGTCCACGATTGCTTCTCGGTGACCGAAATGGTGACAATGGAAGATCTTTATCTGTCGGAAGACGGTGGGGCGGTGAAGGATGTACTGGATGGCGTTTTCGATGCCGACGGTAAAATCCCCTGCCAGATTGATGGCGGTCTGAAATGCTTCGGCCACCCTATTGGTGCTACCGGTTTACGTATGCTCTACGAGATGTATCTGCAGTTGTCGGGTAAAGCGGGCGAGCGTCAATTGCCCAATCCGACCATCGGTTTGACCCACAACCTGGGTGGCTTT
>JGI24025J20009_10003375_pt1 | contig 10927 bp, 5 predicted proteins | sample Cruoilmetagenom3_FD_20009 | JGI IMG/M metagenome (IMG submission 20009) | reverse complement strand
ACGAGTTATGTACAAAATTCTTACAACAAACTTTTAGACGCTTACTTAACGTATAACAAATCTATTAATGATATACATAATTTAACTGTAACAGCAGGACATGTATTTCAATCTTTTGAGTATGACAACTATTCTTATGATAGTGAAAAAGAAGAAGATGGAGCGCAATTTGAATTTTATGATCCATCAGAAAATGTATTGTTATCTTACTTTGGAAGGTTCAACTACGATTACGACGGAAAATACTATGTAACTGCTTCTTTAAGAGCAGACGCTTCTTCAAAATTAAATCCTGATGACCAATGGGGATATTTCCCTTCTGCTGCTGTAGCATGGAATATACATCAAGAAGATTTTATGGATAACTCTTTCTTAGACGAATTAAAACTTCGTGTTGGTTATGGTGAAATAGGAAACATAAATGGTTTAGGAGATTATCAATTTTTAACTAGATACCAAGGAAGTACAGATACTGCAAATTACCAATTTGGAAGCAGTTTCTACCAAACCTACAGACCAGAACCTATTAATACAGATTTAAGATGGGAAGTTGGTAAAACACTAAACATAGGTATAGATTATGCTTTATTAAACAGACGTATTTCTGGTTCTATTAATGCATACAAAAAGGAAACAAAAGATCTTATTGCAAGCTCTCTTGTAGATCCATTTACAAACTTTGGAAACCGTATAGATGCTAATATTGGTAATATGGTAAATAAAGGTTTAGAATTTAACTTAAACTTATTACCTGTTAGAACAGAAGATTTTGAATGGTCTGTAAATTACAATATCTCTTTAAACGATAATGAAATTACTAAATTAAACGTAGACCAACCTCAAGGAGGAATATCTACTGGTGTAGGTAACAATGTGCAAGTACACAGAGAAGGAGAATCTGCTAATAGTTTTTATGTTTTTGAACAAGTATATGATGAAAATGGAGCTCCTTTAGAAGGTGTATTTGTAGACAGAAATGGAGATAACATCATCAATGATGAAGATAAATACATAAACGAAGATCCTTTTGGTGATATTTTAATGGGTCTTAACACTAATGTAAACTATAAAAACTGGGATTTATCTATACAATCTAGAGCTAGCCTAGGTAACTATATGTATAATGATGTTGCTGCAAACAGAGGTGTTTTAGACAATGCAACCAACAACAACATTTTATCTAACATTCACTCTGATTATTACAACACAGGATTTACTACTATTGATGGTGATACTGCTTTAAGTGATCATTTTGTTGAAGAAGCTTCTTTCTTTAAATTAGATAACATTACTATTGGATATACCTTAAATAAAATAAAGAATACCACTTTTAGATTATACGGTTCTGTTCAAAACGTTTTAACAGTTACTAATTATGACGGTTTAGATCCAGAAATAAACTTAGGTATAGACAATAATTTCTACCCAAGACCTAGATCTTTTGTAATGGGTGTAAACATTGATTTTTAATTAAAAAAAGAAATAATGAAAATAGAATTTAAAAACTTAATAATAATCATGACCTTAGCTCTTGGGCTAGTATCATGTCATGACGAATTAGACCAGTCACCAACAGATCCAGATAGTTTTACTGAAGAGGATGTGTTTGCAAATACTACTGAAGCAAAAGGTGCACTAGCTAAACTATACGCTAGTTTAGCACTTACAGGGCAAACAGGACCTGCTGGAGATGCTGATATTTCTGATATTGACGAAGGATTCTCGCAATATTCAAGAATGCTTTTTAACTTAAACGAATTAACTACAGATCATGCTGTTGTTGGTTGGGGAGATGCAGGTTTACCAGACTTACATGGTCAATACTGGTCTGGAAGCAATGACTTTACAGAAGCAATGTATTACAGATTAGCACAAGAAGTTTCTTTTTGTAATTCTTTTATTACCAATGCAAGCGCGTTACCACAAGACGAAGAAGTTACTAGTTTTATTGCAGAAGCGCGTTTTTTAAGAGCATTTGCTTACTATAACCTAATTGACTTATATGGTAATGTACCTTTAGTTACAGAAGTAACTACAGATTTGCCAATGCAAGCTTCAAGAGCAGAATTATTTGATTTTGTGGAAACTGAATTATTAGAAATACAAGATGATTTAAAACCAAGTAGATCTAATGAATACGGAAGAGTAGATCAAGTAGCTGCTTGGGCTTTACTATCTAAATTATACTTGAATGCAGAAGTATATACAGGTACAGCACGTTATGCAGATTGTGTAATCTATTCAAACAATGTAATTAACTCTACATATATCATTAACACGAATGATGCTAACGGAAACGGAACAGCATATGATGAGTTATTCCTTGCAGATAATGATACTAACGGAGCACAAAACGAATTTATCTTTACATTAAACTTTGATGGTTTAAACTCTCAAACTTATGGAGGTACTACTTTCTTAGTACATGCTGCAATAGGTGGATCTATGGATGCTACAGAGTTTGGTGTTAATGGTGGCTGGGGAGGCTTAAGAACTACTAAAGCTTTAGTAGAAAAGTTTCCAGAAGTTAGCCTTGACGATTTAAACGCTGCATTAGGTACACAATCAGATTGGGGAATTGTTGGAGATGCAACACCTAATGGTTGGGATGGTCCTGATACAGAAATGTATGAAACAGGAACAAACCAATACACCTTATATACTACACTTACTGCTGGTCTTTTAAAATTTAGATTTAATGAAGATTGGGGAAATAACTATGGAGATAACGGAGCAGATGGTTCTCTAGAAGTTGGTGGTGAAAACATTTTAGTTTCTGCTGGAACTTACCAAATTATACTAGATCTAGACGCACTTACTTATTCTATTACACCTTTTTCTCCTACAAGTGATCAACGTGCTATGTTTTACACAGATGGTCAAAATTTAGAAATAGAAGACATTTCTGAATTTACAGATGGATATGCTGTTACTAAATTTAAAAACATTGACAGCTATGGTGATCAAGGTAATGATAGCGCTGGAGATTTTGTAGATACCGATTTTCCTTTAATCCGTTTAGCAGAAATTTATTTCAACTATGCCGAAGCTTCTCTTAGAGGTGGTGGTGGTGATTTAAATTTAGCTGCAACTAAAATAAACGAATTATTAGAAAGAGCTACTGGTAGCACAAATGCAAACATAACGAGTAGTGATTTAACTTTAGATTTCATTATTGATGAAAGATCTAGAGAGCTATACTGGGAAGGACAAAGACGTACAGATTTAATACGTTACAATTACTTTACTACAGATTCTTATGTGTGGCCTTTTAAAGGAAATGCTCCATTAGGAACTTCTGTTTCTTCTTTTAGAAACCTATTTCCTTTACCTACAAGTATTATAACAGTTAACCCTAACCTTTCTCAAAACGAAGGGTATTAATAACTATTAAAATGAAAAATATATTATTCAAATTAATTCTTTCCTTATGCCTTACAACGCTAGTTGTTAGTTGTGATGATACGGAAACAGTAGAATTAAACAGCAATAGTGTTCCTGAAATAACACTTTCAGATAACACCATTATTTTAAGCGAAACAAATGCAGACTTAGATGCACTTACCGTTACTTGGACAGATCCTGACTATGGTTTTGACGCAGCACCAGATGCTTATAAAGTATTAATAGATACTGCTGGTGGTGATTTTTCAAGTGCAGAATCGGTTACTGCAGAAATTCCTTTTGAAAAAACCTTTACTACTCAAGAATTAAACGCTCGTTTAATCGCTCTGGAGTTAGCTCCTAACGAAGAGGCGCAAGTACAACTTAAAGTAGAAGTTGTTTTAAGCCCTTTTAAAAGTGTTTTTTCTGATGTAGTTGTACTAAATGTAACTCCTTATCCTGCTCTTGTAGATTTAAGTACTACTTGGGGAATTGTAGGAGACGCAACACCTAATTCTTGGGATGGGCCAGACCTTCCATTTTATAAAACAGATGTTGAAAATGTTTATGCAGCTTATGCGCATTTAACCGATGGGTACATTAAATTCAGAGAAAATAATGATTGGACTGTAAACTATGGAGAAGGTGCAACANCAGGAGCTCTAGAAGGTGGCGGAGCAGATATACTTGTTGCAGCTGGAACCTATTATATTACCATGAATTTAAATGACCTTACCTACACCATTGATCCTTTTCTAGGAGATGTTTGGGGACTTGCTGGTGATGCTACTCCTAACGGTTGGGATGGTCCAGACTGGACACTTTTTCCTGCAGGTAACGACATCTATGTTTCTTACGTAACCTTAATTGATGGAGCCTTATTAAAATTTAGATTAAACAATGACTGGGGAACCAATTATGGAGACTCAGGAGCTGATGGCACCTTAGATAATGGTGGTGATAATATTACNATTACTAATACAAGTACTGGAAACTATAAAGTTACCATGGACTTATTTAATCAAACTTATATTTTAGAAGAATTAAATTAACTAGTATAATAACTACCCTTATTATATGCATTCTAAAAGCCTATTTAAGTTGTATACCTAAATAGGCTTTTTTTGACTAATTATAAGCTTTAAAAAACCAATAAAATGAAAAAACTATTACTTTTTACCTTGCTCTTAAGTGTGTTTAGTACCTATGCACAACTATCTTGGCAAGCAGGAACAACTCCAGATGACACCGATTCTGCAACACTACTTTTTGATAAAACAGGAACAGGTTTAGAAACCTATACAGGTACTATTTATGCACATACTGGTGTTACTATAAATGACAGTGCAGATTGGCAAAACGTTATTGGTAGCTGGGGAGATAATGCTGCGCAGCCAGCTTTAACTCTTGTATCTGGAAACACTTACAAACTAGATTTAACCCCTTCTATTAGAGACTTTTATAGCTACAGTGATTCTGGTACTGTAACTGCTATTAATATTGTTTTAAGAAGTGATGATGGTTCAGAACAAACCACAGATTTATCTATTGATGTTGGTTCTTTTCAAGTTACTATGATTAATCCTGGTGATAGTGAGGATACTGTTGTTGTAAATTATGGTGCTAACACACAAATATTGGTACAAAACACAAATGGAAATGCAGATTATGAACTAAAAGCAAACGGAACAACCATAAACACAGCAAACACTTCATTTTACAATTATTTTATTTCAAATATTACAGAAAACCTGGATTGCGAACTAATAGTAACACAAGGAAGCGCAACGGTTACTAAATACTTTAGCATATTAGTAAATAACACACAAAACCAAGCCATACCTAGCGGATTAGAAAATGGTATAAACTACACAAGCAATACCACTGCAACACTTGTTTTAGAAGCTCCTGGTAAAGATTTTGTATATGTAGCAGGAAGCTTTAATGGTTGGAATCCTGATGCTAACTATGCCATGAAAAAAGATACTACTTCAGATAAATTTTGGTTAGAATTAACTGGTTTAACACCAAACCAAATAGAAACATACCAATATTGGGTAGTAGACCAAACTCCTATTGCTAATTCTCCTGCAATGGTAAAAACAGCAGATCCTTTTTCTACTTTAGTTTTATCGCCTTATGATGATCCATATATTCCTGCAAACACATATCCAAACTTACCAGCTTATCCAGCAGGTCAAGAACGTGAAGTAACGGTTTTACAAACAGGTCAAGACGAATACAATTGGGTGGTAACAGACTTTGAAAAACCAAAAAAAGAAGATTTAGTTATTTATGAGGTTTTAATTAGAGACTTTGATGCAGACAGAAACTTTGAAGATTTAATTGATAAAATAGATTATTTTAAAAACTTAAACATCAACGCCATTCAATTAATGCCTGTAATGGAATTTGAAGGCAATGAAAGTTGGGGATACAACACCTCTTTTCACTTAGCCTTAGATAAATTTTATGGTACCGAAGAAAAATTTAAAGAATTCATTGATTTATGTCACCAAAATGATATTGCTGTAATTTTAGACGTTGCACTAAATCATGCTTTTGGTAGAAATCCTATGAACAGAATGTGGATGAATGATCCTGATGGAGACGGTTGGGGAGAACCTAGCACAGAAAACCCATATTTTAATACAACAGCTATGCATAGTTATAGCGTAGGTTCAGATTTTAATCACCAATCTAGTTATACACAATATTACGTAGAACGCGTAGTAAAACACTGGATAGAAGAATTTAAAATTGATGGTTTCCGTTGGGATTTAACCAAAGGGTTTACCCAAAATGCAGAAGGTAGCGAAACAAATACTAATGCGTATCAAGCAGATCGTGTAGCAATATTAAAAGACTATGCTGATTATTCATGGACACTAGACGAAACTCATTATGTCATTTTTGAACATTTAGGATTTGGCGGAAGCGCTCAAGAAGAAACAGAATGGGCTAATTATAGACTTAATGAATCTGTTTCTAAAGGTATTATGCTTTGGGGAAAATTAACAGAACCATATAACCAATTAACAATGGGTTATAATTCGGATAATAACATTGATGCTATGGGACATGTTAACAGAGGTTTTGATGCTCCTAGATTAGTTGGTTATGCAGAAAGTCATGATGAAGAACGTTTAATGTACAAAAACCTACAATATGGTAATGCAACAAACAGCGCTCATAATGTTACAGATTTAAATACAGCAATATCTAGAATGTCTGCTTTAGGTGCTGTAAGCTTAACAATTCCTGGTCCTAAAATGATTTGGCACTTTGGCGAGTTAGGTATGGAAAACTCAATTTATACTTGTTACAACGGAACCGTAAATGATACTAGTGGAACAGATGGTGATTGTAAATTAGATACAAAACCACAACCACAATGGGCAGATCACTGGGAATTAGATCCTGTAAGAAGTCAAGTATATAGCGATTGGTCAAGAATTAATGACTTAAAAATAAACGAAGCTGTTTTTGAAGGAGATTATACCATTACCTCTGGAAGCTTAACGCCACGTATTGATATCTATGATACATCTATACCTTCAACAGCATTAAGAAATGTTATTGTATTAGCAAACTTTGATGTTGTTTCACAAACAGTCAATACTAACTTCCCTTCAGGTGTCACTAATACTTGGTATGATTTAATGGATGAAACAGGAAACACTACAATTAGTAATGCAACAACAACCATTACAATTCCTGCTGGAGGGTTTAGAATTTTAGGAAACCAAAATACAACCTTAAGCACAGATGCTTTTGAATATGCTTCTACTTTATCATTATACCCTAACCCAACTAATAATTCTTTTAGATTAAATAAAGACGTTACTAGTCTAAAAATATTTGATGTTTCAGGAAAACTAGTACAAGAGTATACTGGTACCTATTCAAAAAACACAAGTTTTAATGTGTCTCAATTAGCTCAGGGTTTATATGTAGTAAAAATAGAATCTAATACAGCTTCTGTTTCTAAAAGACTTATTATTAACTAATAACTTAAAATCATGAAAAAAATATATACTTTATTATTTTTATGTACTACACTGTACTTAAATGCACAAACAACAGTAAATTATTCACAAAAAGCAGAAAACTACCAAATATATTCTAGTGGTGCTGGCATCTATAATGATGGCACAGAGAATATTGGTATGTGGGCTAACTACGATGCTAAAGAAGTTGTAGGTTTCAGAAATTTCACAGAAACAGGATTACCAGGAGGCACTGTTTCTACCATGGCTATTGGTGATAGTTTTACTATAACATTAAGTGCTACTAGAGCATATGGCCAAATAGGTATTGCACTTTTATCTAGCCCTACTTCTACTACAACTTGGTTAGATAGACACAATAATTATGCAGTACAAGTAAACATGAATGGTAATACTGGTAGTTATGATCCTATAGAAATTGTTTCTAATGCAGGAACTGTAGATGTGTCTACTATTAGTGGTTCTACAACGTATGCCGATTTTAAGTTTACATTTACCTTACTAACTAATACTACAATGGCAGTATCTATTAATGATGGTGCAGCTGTATATAATGTAACTTTAAACAATACAAACATAACTGGGTATTCAATATATCTTGCAGATGATTGGAATGGTAGTGTAAATGCTAATATTTACTGGAAACCAACAACAGAGTATGTATATGCTTCTACCTTAAGTGCTTCAGAATTTGTGCAAGAACAACAAGTTTCTTTAGCACCAAATCCAACAAATAATTCCTTTACAGTAAATAAAGAAATTTCTAATCTTGAAATATTTGATATTACAGGAAAACTTGTAAAATCTTATGCTGGTAATTTTACAAAAAATTCCAATTTTACCGTTTCAGATTTATCTAAAGGTATGTATCTAGTACAAGTAAAAAATATGTCAGGACAACTAAGTACCACTAAACTAATTAAATTTTAATTCTAAATAGAATTAAAATAATGTTCTTACATTAAAAAAGCGCAACCAATTTTATTGGATTGCGCTTCTTTTTTATGCTCTTTCTATACTGTTCTTTTTCTTAAAGATCTACTGCAATTGTTTTGGTTTGAAAAGCAGTAGTGTCTTTACTTTTAATTCTTTGTAATAGCAGTTTGGCTGCCTCCTTACCAATTTCTTTGGCATTTTGGTTAATTACAATAAGTGAAGAATCATACTTAGATTGTAAATCATTACAAAAACCAGCAATAGAAATATTACAATTCTTTTTTTGTAGCTTGTTGGTTAAAACTATTGCGTTTAAAACACTTTTTTCATTTAGTCCAAAAACACCATCAATAGTAGGATCACTTTTTAATAAAGCTGCAAGTTTTTGTTTTAAACCCTTAGATCTATCATCTATAATGACCTTACATTTTACCTCATCCTTATATTTTTCAATTGCTTTTTCAAAGCCTTGTCTTCTTAAATCTAAATGTTGTAGTGTATTGGTTTTACAAGTAATAACAATATGTTTACAATTTCTTTCTTTTATTAAATATTCTGTAGCATCAAAAGCAGCTTGATAATCATCAGTGATTATTTTATCACATACCAACTCATCACAAATTCTATCAAAAAGTACTATTGGTGTACCATTATCAATTAACTGTTTTATATGGTCATATTCTTTCTTTTCTTCTGCTTCTTTAGAAACACAAATAATTAGTCCGTCAACAAAACCACTTGACATAACCGATAAATTTTTAGTTTCCTTTTCTATAAAGTCATTAGAAATAGAAGTAATTAATTTATACCCATGATCATCTAAATAGCTTTCTACACCTAATAATACTTTTGCATAAAACGGATTTAAGATATTAGGGATAATTAAACCTATAGTACTTGTAGTTCCTTTTCTAAAACTAGAAGCAAAACTATTTGGCGTATAATTATTTGCTTTTGCATACTCTAAAACTCTTTTTTTTGTTTCAACACCAATTTCTGGACTATTAGAAAGCGCTTTAGAAACTGTAGATACAGAAATTTCTAGAGCTTGAGCTATAGACGCTAAAGTTGTTCTTTTTGTTGGCATTTAATGGGAGTTTTAAAATTTAATTTATGTTTTTCTATTAATAAGGTAAAGCATAATATGTAACAAAAATACTGCTTTTATTCCTTTATTTTATTATTACCGCAATTTTTAAGACAAAAAGCTACGTTATATATAAAAAAAGCCTCTCTAAAATAGAGAAGCTTTTTTGTCTGTACAGGCGGAGAGACTCGAACTCTCACACCTCGCGGCACTAGATCCTAAGTCTAGCGTGTCTACCAATTCCACCACGCCTGCAACTTTTCCGATTATTTCGGACTGCAAATATAAACAATACTTTGAATATTCATAATATCTTGATAAAGAAAATTATTTACTTTTTGTACTTTTACAAAAACCGTAAAATTTATTATGCAAAATATTAAAAAGTATATTGATCAACATAAAGACAGATTCTTAGATGAATTGATAGAACTACTTAAAATTCCGTCAATTAGCGCAGACTCTGCATACAAAAACGAAGTACTTAAAACTGCAGACCACATAAAAGCTAGTTTAGAAAAAGCAGGTTGTGAAAATGTAGAAATTTGCGAAACTAAAGGATATCCTATTGTATATGGTGATAAAATTATAGATAAAAACTTACCAACAGTGCTTGTTTATGGGCATTATGATGTGCAACCACCAGATCCTATTAACCTATGGGACTCTCCTCCTTTTGAGCCTGTAATTAAAAAAACAGAACTGCATCCTGAAGGCGCTATTTTTGCTCGTGGTGCTTGTGATGATAAAGGACAAATGTACATGCACGTAAAAGCCATGGAGCTTATGACGCAAACCAACCAATTACCATGTAATGTAAAATTCATGATAGAAGGTGAAGAAGAAGTNGGTAGTTCTAGTCTTTCTGACTTTGTAAAAGAAAATCATGAAAAACTAAGTAATGATGTTATTTTAATTTCAGACACAGGAATGATTGCTAAAGATGTTCCTTCTATAACTACAGGATTACGTGGCTTAAGCTATGTTGAAGTAGAAGTTACTGGTCCTAACAGAGATTTACACTCTGGTTTATATGGTGGTGCTGTTGCAAACCCAATAAACATTTTAACCAAAATGATTGCTTCTCTACACGATGAAAACAACCATATCACCATTCCTGGTTTTTATGATAAGGTAGAAGAACTAAGCAAAGAAGAAAGAGCAGAAATGGCAAAGGCACCTTTCTCTCTTGAAAACTACAAAAAAGCATTAGATATTGATGCTGTTTATGGTGAAGCAGGCTACTCTACCAACGAACGAAACGCTATCAGACCAACCTTAGACGTAAACGGAATTTGGGGAGGTTACACTGGTGAAGGCGCAAAAACAGTAATTGCAAGCCAAGCATTTGCAAAAATATCGATGCGTTTAGTACCAAACCAAGACTGGAAAGAAATTACAGAACTCTTTAAAAAACACTTTGAAAGCATTGCTCCAGAAGGCGTAAAAGTTAAAGTAACACCACATCATGGAGGTCAAGGTTATGTAACACCTATAGACAGTGTTGGCT
>JGI24025J20009_10003373_pt1 | contig 10928 bp, 8 predicted proteins | sample Cruoilmetagenom3_FD_20009 | JGI IMG/M metagenome (IMG submission 20009) | reverse complement strand
TCTTGTGGGTCTCCATGGGCGCCGCCGTGGAGTGCCAGGGTCGCCTCCCCCACCTCAAATTCTACCCACATCTGGTCTGCGTAATCAGCAAGACCTTCCGGGTAACGGATAGAAAGCCCCAGAACATCCCGGTAAAAGCGCACCTCTTCCGCCATATTTTTGACATACAAAATTATTTGAATGTTGGGTTTTACAGATAGCAACATCATTTCATCTCCGATTCAGCATGAATATATTAATAAGCAAGTGACAAGGCTGATGTCAGTGTTTTAATCCTGACACAAATCTGAATAAATTTAATAAGGTTCCTCAGGCCCTGACCACCCAAAACGGCTGAAATCAATACGTCCATTTTCATCAAACTGAACCCCCTCATCTTCTAAGATTGAACGCTGCATGGCGTTTCCAATCCCATCCCCATGGACGCTGATTTTTCCTTTGGCGTTGATCACCCGCTGCCAGGGCACATCCGGCGCGATACCGCGTTTGAGCGCGGCCATGGCGTAGCCAACCATGCGTGCCGTGCATCCCCCTACCAGTTCAGCAATTCTCCCATAGGTTGTCACTTTTCCCGGTGGTATCCGCCGCGCCATGGCATAGATCCGATGGTATAAGCCCTGGTCATCAACCATTAATCACTCTTTTCCTTATATGCTTTAAGCGAAAACAGGATGGGTAATTCAACCGGCATATCAGGGAAGGTAAATAAGCCGTCTTCTTTTCTAACCATTTCAGGGTAGACCGGCTTATCCATCGCACAAAATTCATTAAAAAATTCCAGCCGCAATCCAGCACCAATGATTGCATTGATGATATCGCTTACTGTCCACTGCCATTCATAAGTTGGGTTTTTCGCATGATAAGAGGTGTCCATGTAATCGGTGGTATCCTCTCCCCAAAAATAAGGGTGTGGATTATGAAAATACGGCAGTTGAAAGGTCCATTTGCCATCTTCATCAAAGGTATAAAGCAGGGGATGACCTTCCATAATATAGAAAAAACCGCCTGGTTTAAGAAAATGGGTGATGATTTTTGCCCAGGCATCCAAATCATTCAGCCAGCACAGCACCCCAATCGAAGTGAATACAATATCATATTCCCCTTGCAGGACATCTGGCAGCGCATAAATATCTGAGCAGATGAATTGGGCCGGAAGATTGGTATGTTTTGCAAGATCACGCGCCGTTTCGATCGATTGGGGTGAAAAATCGACACCGGTAACCTTTGCTCCTAAAAAAGACCAGGCCAAAGTATCCAGGCCAAAATGGCACTGCAAGTGGAGCAGTGATAAATCTTCAACATCCCCCACTTCTTCAAGGATTTGGCCTGGAAACCATGGCTCTCCCAATAAAAACCCCTCAACATCGTATGTTTTCAAATGCAGTGGGGTGACCTCATCCCAAAAATTTCGATTGCTATCGCGTGCTTTATCAGGTGGGATATTATTTTCGATGTGCATATTGAATTATCTCCACTTGTTCAAGATAAGAATTCTCGCAAATCGCTGCTCCGGCTGGGATGCCGCAATTTACGCAAAGCCTTTGCTTCAATTTGGCGGATTCGTTCACGGGTGACCTCAAAATATTGGCTGACTTCCTCGAGCGTATGATCTTTGCCGTCAACCAAACCGAAGCGAAGCTCCAAAACCTGACGTTCCCTTTCCGTTAACGCGGAAAGCGATGCCCTTATTTGATCTCTTAATAGTTCCCGTGCAGCTGCGTCTATAGGGACAGTTGCCTCGATATCCTCGATAAAATCGCCCAGGGTGCTGTTATCTTCATCGCCAACGGGACGTTCAAGGGAGATGGGCTCTTCGGAAACTTTCAGGATATTGGTAACCTTATCTGCTGCCTCTTCCCATGCATATTCAAGGTCCGGGTTCAGGGGTTTATTATCTTTTCTTGCCTGCTGGATTGCTTCAATGATATCCGGCTCTAAAAAACCTGTATGAAGTGCTATTTCTTCGGTGCTTGGTTCACGACCTAATTTTTGGGTCAATTCTCTTTGAATGCGAAACACACGGGAGATTGACTCGTACATATGCACGGGAATGCGGATGGTCCGGGCGTTTTCCGCAATGTACCGGCTGATCGACTGACGAATCCACCATGTCGCATAGGTGCTGAATTTAAACCCCAAAGTGGGATCAAATTTATCAACAGCTCGTAAAAGGCCGATATTGCCTTCCTGGATCAGGTCAAGAAAAGAAATGCCCCTGTTCATATACCGTTTTGCAACGCTGACCACCAGACGGAGGTTCGCCCGCGTTAGATTATGGTTGGCTTCATTGCTCAATTGCTCAATATCATTGAGATTGGTTTCTATTGCCTGGAGTCCTGGCAAATTTTCTATAAAAAATGACCTGCCGGGCACATGCGGCTGCTTTTGGAGTTGTTTCAATAAAACTTCTGCCAATGATGGCGGTAAAAGGTAAAAACCGAGAAAAACCTTAAAAATTTTCTCAACCGTTTCCTTCTTTTTGTCATTCTTCTGCCAGTATGCCTCATCAAGGAAATTGCGCAAATAAGAGGGTTTGTCAATTTGCCAGGTCTGCCGCAGTTTCCGTGCTTCGCTCAGGCACAGCGCATAATCCGGCAGAAGGATTTTTTGCTTTTTTATCCCCTTTTGGAGTTCTTCGCAAATGCTGGTTATTTGATTGCAGACCTCCAGCATTAAAGATTCTGGTATATCTTTATCTGATTGAGCAGCCTGCACTCTGAGTTTCTTGACAAAGTTTTTCGCTTTTAAACGAGCAGCAAGCCAGAATTCATGATCCGCGTTGAGCAGCTCAATGCGCCCGATTTCCAACAAGTAAAGCCTGACAGGGTCGTTGGCATTGCTCAGGATAGCATGAATCGTTGCAGCATCGGCTGTTGAGGTTTCCTTATCCTCACCCTGTACAATATTTGAACCCGCTTCTTCTTCCGATTTCTTGTTTGCCATGTTTATTGTTTTATACTGTCTCAATCCATTATATGGCGGCGTTTCCAACCAATATCAAGCCTTAATATTATCAACCGGACTCAGAATGGCCGCTTCCCTTGTTGCAAAGCCTGGTCTAATCTTGCCCTGGCTCTGACAAGTTCCGAAAAAATCTTGTTGATATCCAGGACACCTTCTTCCTCCTCATCCCGCTCCTGTGACTGCAAGAACACCAGTTGATCCAATCCCTCATCAATTCGAACCCGTCGCAGCCGGATGAACATATTCAATAAGGACTCCAGGATCGGCGCGTTTGGCTGAAACCGCCAGTTTGGATAGCTTTCCTCTTGATCACCTTCGAGGACGAAGTCCCGTAGTGGTTCCGGGAGACGCTTTTGAATAAAATCCATGGGATTTTCGACATCCTGATCCAGGGCTTGGTTTACCAGTTTGAATGTCTCTTTAAAATCCGTATGCGAGAAATCGTCAGGCTGTAAACTCGCCAATTCAAATTCGCGAAAAGCCCGATCGATAAAATGCACCAGCGTTGGGTCGACGAGCAGGGCTTTGATGCACGCGCCTTCCAGCAGGCGATGGGCGGTGTCTGTGGGGCTTAAGGAAGACGCGGGGAGCTGCTGACGCGGACGGAAGGACCGTCTTCGACCCGGTGAACCTCCCGATGACCGTCTCACTAATGCACGCTCATCCACCTGTAAAAGGCGAGCCAGGCGTTGGCGATAGGCTTCTCTCAACGCTGCCTTTGACATCTTCGATCAAGGGCAAAACCTGGTTTGCAATTTCCTCTTTAACCTTGGGATCATCAACATCTGCACGCGCGGCCAGGGTCTCCATGACATGAGTCACCACTGGTTTCGCATCCACCACCAACTGTGCCCATTGGTCCGGGTCTTCCAAAGCGATTTCGTCTGGATCCAGACCATCTGGCAATGTGGTCACACGGATATCCGCCCTTAAGCGTCCTTCTACCTGCATCAATCCGCGTGAATCAAAGATTGGATCACCTTCACGTTCCAGAGTCTCACGGGCTGTTTGCAAACCCCGCAAGGTGGCTTTCTGGCCTGCGGCATCGGGGTCAAGTGCCAGGATAATCCTGCGGGAATAGCGTTTAATCAAGCGGAACTGGTCTTCTGTCAATGCAGTGCCCATGGGGGAAACACAATTCTTAAAACCCGCCTGGTAGGGGCCAATCACATCGAGGTACCCTTCAACAATCACCACCTGATCCTGTGCCCTAATATCCCGCCGAGCCATATCCAGACCGTACAGAATGCGTCCTTTATCAAAAAGCGCTGTTTTAGGTGAATTCAGGTATTTAGGCACATCATCCGGTCGCAGTACCCGCCCACCAAAGCCAGCCATGCGGCCGCGTTCATCATGAATAGGGATCACCAGGCGGTGGCGGAAACGATCATAAACACCCCCGGAATCACGTTCGGAAACCAGTCCCGCAAGTCGCAGCTCCTGTACCGAGACCGATCGGGAGGTCAGGTGATTGGTCAGCGCATCCCATGAATCCGGGGCATAACCCAGAGCAAAGGCGTCAATGGTTTCATCGGTTAATTTTCTATGATATAGGTAATCCAGAGCTTGTTTTCCGGCTTCTGTGTTTCGCAGCTGATGTTGAAAAAAGGTCACTGTCATGCTGAGAACTTCACGCAGGCGCTCATTCTCCTCTACCTTCTCCTGTTCTTCGGGAGTGTATTCGTGCAGCGTTACCCCGGCGCGCTCAGCCAGTCGGCGTAAAGTTTCCGGGAAATCCCAACCTTCGCGCTTCATCACAAAGCTGAAAAGGTCACCGCCCTCGTTGCATTGTCCAAAACAACGCCATGTTTGTGTATCCGGGAATACGACAAAGGCAGGGGTTTTGGTATTCGCGTGGAAAGGGCAGAAACCGGTGTAATTCTTGCCGGAATGGCGTAATTTCACAGTCTCCGAGACAATATCCACAATATCCAATCTGGCTTTGATGTCATCAACAGCTGTCATGGGTTAAATTATACGAGATAATCGGGATTGGTGGATTACTGAGTTGGTTTTTTCTTCACACGGATGTTTTTATAAATTTTTCTCAATCAAGATTTTTAATAAGCCAAAAATAAATGATTCCCGGAGGTAAATCTTCAAGTTTTCCACCAATTTTATAGCCTAATTTACCAAAAAAGCCAAGATTAATTTCGCAGGTTTCCGTACGGATTTTCTTACAATTCAATTCGCGGGCTTTCTCTTCGATCATTATCATCATTCGTCTGCCCAACCCACACCCTCGGGCGCCTTTTTCCAATGCCAATAAGCTGATTTCAAGCCAATCTTCATGAACCCTAACGATAGCACCACCCAGAAGCTCACCCTGTGCATCCCTCACATCCAAAGATAATTTATTAACCTCAGAATCCATTGGCTTTTGAGAGAGTAAATGGCGATATTTATTTACAATCCTGTGAAGTTTGTGCAGCAAGATATCNTCTGGATCGCCTTCCTGCCAAACTATTTCGACTGCTTTTAATAAATCATCCGGCATTTTTAACAACCTTTCTGGAGGTGCTTCATAGATAATTAAATCATGGATATGTGTTAAGGTCAAGCAAGAAAGGATTTAATGTCTTGCTCAAAAGCTAAAATGTTATATTTACATAGCAATCACAGACTTAGGTTGCGAATGGCAAGCCTATATTAATGTTACTACCAGCGCTGATGGACTTCTTTTCGAATATATTTTTCGTAAATTTCCTGGTGTTTTTTCAATTCTTATTTAATAGTTTACCCACAATAATTCAATAAAAAGAAAGCACAAATTATATCGGCAGCGGCGCAATCACTGAGGACGAGCTGAACATCCATGTCACGATCAATGCATTGATAATTGCTCCCGGATAGATGCTCCCTGTCGCCTGATATAAAACACTGCCAATCGGGATCATCATCGCCAGCAACACAATCATGTGTTCAATGTTGATCATAAAGCCAACCATAGCACCGCCTGGCCCTACAAACGGGACAAATCCTGTGGTATACAGCGGAATATACTGCAGCGCCATATGAAACAGGAGCGGTGTGATCATCACAAAGATGCCAACCAGCGATTTGCGCAGCACAGTTTCCCACCAGGTTTTTACCGCCGCTGGACGCAATTGCGCTTGAAGCAAGATATTTACCTGAATAAAACCGATCAAAAACATAGGGAAGTACAGCAGCATCATTAAGAACCGGTAACCGGTCAGGTCGCTGGCGTAGGGGAATTTGTATCGGAAGTCGATCAATAAGAAGGCTTCGGGGATGGCTTCAAGGGCATAGACAAAGGCAAAAATAACAGCAGCAAACAGGAAAATCCGCCAAATAAACGACCAGGATAGTTTAATTCTGTCCCCTGACTCAGAAATGCCCAATTCTTGATAATCCACATCGCCCTGAGTCGCTTTTTGTTTTTTCAGCCAGCGTCGGAAGATCAAAAAGCCAATGACGTTGATTACCAAAAACCAGAAAACGACCCCATTGACCATCATCATTGGGAAGACCCTATCAATGGGAAACACATATACATGAATGCCAAAAATCACCATCACCAGGGCAAGGTAGAGCAATGTCAGACCGGCATTGATAAAGAAAGCCCGCCAGAAAGTACCTCTGTCACAGGCATAGCTTTCCTTTGGCCCCCCTGTAAGTTGCGAGAAGGGTTTTACGCCCAGAAGCAAAATGCCCAATGGGATCACGCTGAAGATGCCAGCAATCATGGCAACCAGGGAACCAACTTCTTTGATCTTCCAGATCTGGTTCTCGGCTGGAATTGAAAGCGGGGTATCTAGCATCAGCGCCTGGCTGAACCAGTTGATGGCTTCAGCAATAGCTTCCCGGTCGAAAGACTCCATCACATGGGTTGTGTGGGTCATATGCACTCGGCGTGCAGTGCCATCTTCAAAGGAACCGTATGTCCGATCAAATTCGGGATTTGGGATGCTGAAAGCTGCATTCGTTTGCGGGGCAGACATCCACTCAGCTTCAAAATCACGGGTGCCCGTCATTCGCTGCCGGTATTCATCATACTTGCCAAAGATCATCAGCATATTTTTGGGTTGGTTAGTCGTTGCCCCCTCGTCATAAGCAAAGCCAGAAAAGACAATCGCCTGCACATCAGAATTTTCCACGGCAGCCAGATAGCTCCACTCACCCCCCAGGCTATGACCGCCCATCCCACAGCGTTTTGGGTCCACAAACGGCAGTTCTTGAAGATATTTGAATGCTGACTCCGCGCCATAGGTTGGGTCAAAATCTGGCGCTGAGTCAGAGAACTGGTAATCAGAATTACCGCGTCCCAGAGCATCCAGGGTGATCACAACAAAACCGCGCCGTGCCAGCTCGATACCAAAGGGATCCATGGTTTCACGGTTATTTTGATACCCATGCAAATACACCACACCGGGTGCCGGGGTTTCCTCCGTCGCCTCTTCCGGGCGGTAAAGTTTCCCGCGTACCTTCAAACCATTCTTATTCTCAAAGGTAACATTTGTCACAGCAACATCAAACCAGTTCGTCATGGCAGCATAGCCCAGCAGCTGTGCGCTCAGGGTGATGAGAACACTGATTAACAAGGTTAAGCTCGCAAATTTGCGCACTTTTTTATCATGGACAAAGTTTTTTTCATCTCTCCTCCGGTTTAGTGATAAAGACGAAGATTTTCACAATCTATTATGAATTTTTTCTTTTATCAAACTTCAATTATGACCATAAAATTGATCCATTTACACTAAATTTTCCCTATCCATCAAATCCAATATCTTAAGCGGCCCCTGCAGCAATATGCAGAGTCGATCCCTATAAAAATCGATAAGGTCAAAGATCGTCTTTTGTATATCGCGACAGGGCTTGAGTAAACTGCGTATGATTTGTTCATCAGAAAGGCCATCACTGTAGAGGTAAACATCGGCGTGTTGTTGTACCTGCGCCTGAACCTGAACCTGCCAGGAATCCTGTCTCATAAACCCAGTTTTAGAAACTTTGCCCAGTACTTGTTGGGGGGATTTTACCTCTCTGAGAAGCTGCGCATAATTGCTTTGGACTGGCAGCCCTTCCTCACAAGCGCCCAGTAGAAGGATGGCACCTCCCTTTCGTACTGCCCGTTTTGCAGCTGCCAATCCTTTGACACACTGATACAGGTTTTGATCAAGCGGATAACCGCTATTTGACGTGATGACCAGATCATAAAGTTTGGGAATTTCGAATAAGCTGGTTTCCCGCACAAAATTACAGCCATGCTGATGGGCTTTACACACGTCCCCCGCAAAAACACCGGTGATCTGATTCTCTCGATCCAAGGTCACATTAACTAGAAAAGTATTCGGAACCTTCAAAGCTGCTTCCCGAATTTCTTCCCAGATCGGATTACCAGCTGTGCTGTTAAAACCTGCCGCTGCATTGGCAATCATTTGTGGACTGTGATTTGCAAAAATGGTTTCCGCCCCGGCACAACCGGGCAGAATTGCTTTGGGGCCGCCGCTGTAACCAGCGAAGAAATGCGGTTCAATAAAACCAGTCAGTATGACCAGGTCTGATTCAATCAGCGTTTTATTTATTTTTACAGGATTGCCAAACTGGCTCTTTCCAAGTAAAAAAAGCTGAGAATAATCAAAAGCATTATGCTGGATGCAGCGATAATTTCTTACAACCGCTTCTCCCAGCATCAGCTCAAGCTCGGCCGTTGTTTGGGGTCGGTGGGTTCCCAGTGCGTTGAGCAGAGTAATGTTTTCTCTTTTCACCCCATGCATCTCAAGATAGTCCAGTATCACAGGGAGTAATCGGCGGTTAGGTGTCGCCCGGGTGATGTCTGTGTGAATAATAACAATGTGCGTCTCTTCTGTAACGATCTGGCTTAAAGACGGGGAACCCATTGGGTTTTGCAGCGCCTGGTGGATTGTGGCCTTCTCGTCCGGAACAGAAAGGGTGCGCCTGACTTCAAATACATCCGCAACTTCAGGTACATCGATCATCAAACCCTTACGCCCATAATCCATTTTGATGTGCATTTTAATCTATCCTCCCAAGAAACGATTAATGATGAATTCTACCCAAGTATTATATCAATATGACCAGGAGGGGAATTTATTGATTGGAGAGCAAATAGTCGTTCACATTCTCCCAGCCGTCAACCCGNTCCAGGGAGCTTTATTTAGCATGAAATTGGTCCCTGACCAGTGCTTCTTTAAATTGCATATGCAGGGCGAAAATATGCCCATCACAGTTGNAAATAACTTCAAATACCATGGGAATGTGCCATTTTTATGCCGTTTTCGAAAGGGAANGGTGATATTCCTGATTATAGCATTGCATTGCCTTCTGTCATTCACAAAACGTCAGCTGTATAATAGGATGTGTGTCAGTTATGATAGATTGGCATATGCTAAATTTAGTTCTGGTAACTGGAGGTGTTATGGTTGAAGGAATAAAGGTACTGACGCTACGGAAGCTATTGATGTTGCTGATTTTTATCCTGCTGGTTCCTATGTTACCCCTGATCATCTCAGGGCAGTGGGATTGGTGGGAAGCCTGGGTTTACGCTGCCATTAATATCTTTGGATTTATCATCAGCCGATACCTCGCTGGACGCAAGCACCCCGACTTGTTGATTGAGCGCAGCAAATTTCTGCAGCATCAAAATCCAGAACCATGGGATAAAACCCTCTCACCCTTGCTAGGATGGGGGGGCGGTTTGATGCCCATCGTTGCAGGATTGGATGCCCGGTTTGGACAGTCAGCGCAATTCCCAATCGGTGTAAAAATCCTGTCAATTGTAATAATGCTGGTGGGATTTTCTTTTGGTTCCTATGCTCTGATTGCCAACCGCTTTTTCTCCGGGATGGTGCGAATTCAATCCGAGCGAGGGCACCATGTGGTAGATACAGGTCCTTACCGATGGGTGCGCCATCCGGGGTATACAGGGTCCTTAATCACCTACCCCGTNATCCCATTATTACTGGATTCATGGTGGGCTTTCGTCCCGNCGATCCTGACAATTATCATCATTGTGCTGCGTACAAAGCTGGAAGACGATACACTGCAAGAGAAGCTCGATGGCTACCGGGAATATGCACAGCAAGTGCGGTATCGGTTGATACCGGGGGTTTGGTGAAATAATCTAATTCAAATAGAATGAAAAGCCTTCCCCTGGACCACAGCGGAACACCTTCAGGTGTAGGGGGAAGGTGGCACGCCATCGGCGTGACGGCCTGCCCAGAGGAGGCACGACGTGAGGGATGAGGGAAATGGTAGGGTGATTTCCATCTTGCTCACTTGAGATTTTTTTAAATTTCAAATTTTTCTGTGGATAGAATGGTATCCCCAACCAGGCCCACGGGCAATCTTTTACTTCCGCTTCAAAGTTTAGGAAATGGTGGGTTGACAATCACAACCCACCCTACAAACTGCGCTCCAGGGGAAGGCTTTAATTGGGCGCAGCAGACAACCTATGATTCTATAAAACTTCTCACAACCTTAATAAAGCCAGCGCCATGATTGTCTGCCAGGGCAAAACCTTGAATGCCCCACGAGCGACGGCTGCCTCGACCTCAGCCCTGGAAAGGAACAACATCTCCTGCTCTTCCAGGTCATCCGCATCGGGTTCTGCCACCGGGTAGGCATCCCGCGCCAAAAAGAAGTAGGCGACCCCATTGCCGCGATTGGCGTCAACGGCAAACTGTCCCAGGCTCTCCCAATGAGGGGCTATGTACCCTGTTTCTTCCAGCAATTCCCGCTTTGCAGCAGCCAGGGGTGCTTCACCTTCTTCAATATATCCCCCAACCGGTGCCAGGGTGCTGCTGTTGACGCTGTATTTTGTCTGGCGAAAGACTAAAAATTTCCCTTTTGTGGTGATAACAACCACATTAGCAAAATCAGGGGTGTCCAACCAGGCCCAGTTTTCTACAATCCTGCCATCCGGCAATCCAACCTGGTGTTTTTCAACCTTTAGATAGGGGGACATGTCCAGGACTAATTCCCTG
>JGI24025J20009_10003369_pt1 | contig 10934 bp, 9 predicted proteins | sample Cruoilmetagenom3_FD_20009 | JGI IMG/M metagenome (IMG submission 20009) | reverse complement strand
GAGGCGATTGCAACCCTCTGCAATTCTCCTCCACTCAGATCCGAGATATTTCTCTCTGAAACTTCTTCAAGCCCCAATCTCTCTGTTAGCTTTTTAATCTCTCCTCTTTCATCTGTTTCTTCTAAAAAATCCGAGACTGTGCCTTTAAACTTTTGGAGCGAGTCTATGTCTTGTAATTTATAAGAGCTTCTGATCTTCCCATCGATCACTCTTTTAAAGTATTTCTGAAGTTCTGAGCCTGAAAGATATCTCAATATCTCCTTCCAGTCTGCCCCCTCTCCACCTTCAAAAGGCTTCGCTTTTTGATCTGCCAAAAATCCAAAGGATTTTTGAGCACCGAGGTTTGGCTTTAGCTCTCCCGTTAAGATCTTTATCGCCGTCGTCTTTCCAATCCCATTTGGTCCCAATATTCCTGTTACTTCACCCACTCTTGGGATGGGGAGCCCAAAGAGGATAAAACCATTCTTTCCATATCTATGTGTTTCCTGGCTTTTTAGCTTCTCTGGCAGGTTTATTATCTTGATCGCATCGAATGGGCATTTTTTGACGCATATCCCACAACCGATACATAGCACCTCCGATATGATCGGTTTTTTATCTTCTCCAAATATGATCGTCTCGTCTCCACTTCGAACCTTAGGGCAGAATTTTTGACACTCTTTAACACATCTTCTCGGCTGACAGCTATCCCTGTCGAGCACTGCAACTCTCATTTAAGACCTCACAAGTTCAGTAAGACCATGAGGAAGATGAACCATGCCAAAAAGGTCATAAAAGAGATATAGAGCCAGTCCTTACCACTAAAATTCTTCGTGATCTGGGAGAAGACGGCATACCTCTCAATTAGTATAAGCGTTAAAATCAGAAAGATGGACGTAAAATCAGAAATATGGCTATAAAACGTTATAAATGCCCCAATTACTCCAAAAATGGAAGAAAAGAGCGTTTTATAAATCTTCTCGATATAAACCCTTTTTTCATCGAGTACAATCTTTTCTTCCTTTTTCTTCTTCTCTTCTGCCTTCTTCTGCTCCTTCAGATACCTTTTTCTATCCACTTCTTTCTTATAGTCCCTCTTTCCTTTTACCACTCCTTTGGACAAGTGATCTCTCCTCCGTGACTTCTCATATATCTTATTAAAAAAAGTTTGGAATATCGAAGAGTCTCGAAGAGTTCTCGGCGATCTTCTCGCAGAGTTCTTTAATTTCCATTCCTCTCAACTTTGAGACTTCTTCATAAACCACCCTCACATTCTTAGGAACATTTATCTCTCCTTCCACAGGAGATAGGAACGGAGCGTCCGTTTCTGTGAGTAAGAGAGACAGAGGAATGGAACGGGCGACCTTCTTCATATTCTTACTTCTCCTTATCGAACTCGCGAGTGAGATATAATATTTTTCTTCCCATATCTCTCTCGCCAATTTCATTCCGCCCGAATAACAGTGAAATACGGCTTTCTTTATGTCTTCTCCCTCTATAATCCTCAACCCTTCCTCTACACCGTTTCTGAGGTGCAAGACAACCGGTAGATTAAGCTCCTTCGATAGTTCTAAGAATTCGATGAAGACCTCTTTCATCCTTCTTATCTTTGAGGAGTCTTTGACCCAGTGATAATCCAACCCAATCTCGCCTATCCCAACAATCTTTTCTCTATTCGTCTTTATGAACTCTAAATAAGTTTCTATCTCCTTCTCTTTCATCCTAACAACGCTTACCGGGTGAAGACCAAGCGTCGTGTATATAAATTTTGGATACGCTTCAGAGAGCTTTAACGTCTTTTTTGAGTCTTCTGGATCAACCCCGCTTACAATAACTGCTTTTAATTCCTCTTTTGCCTCTTCTATCACCCTTTCTCTCTCTTCATCAAACTGTTCGAACGTCAGATGGCAATGAATATCTATCATCTTATCCTATGCCAAAATCGTTCTCTAACAAAAACCTTGTGGAGTGATCCTTACGGTAAAGAAGATTTTAACGATAACGAAGCCGCCTATATTCGTCTCCTTTTCCGTCTTACTCTTATTTTTCCCTGTTTTTTGTCTCTTTCGAGTTTATCCACGGCACCGGTCAACTCATTCCTTAAATTTGCGAGGTCAAATTTTTTCTTCTTATAGCCCCTCATTATGTTGAACTCGTCCCTACGCTCGAACGTCGATAGTTTTTTCAATTCTGTGAAGAGGTCATCGTTTGGACCTTCTGCCGTGATGCTCTTCTTATCGCCCAAACCTTCGAAATCAAAATCCTCTTTACCCCCCGACTCGAGATACATGTCGTCTATTCCTTCCAGATCGCCCTCTATCATATATTTGTCCATTACTCCCTCTTCAACGAGCTCTTTTCCAAGATTCAGCGTTTCTTCATCCAATTTTTCGCCTTCCCCTTTTGCCGTCTCTCTATCCTCCGGTCCTTTTACTTCTTCCCCCCCGCCAGTGATCTTGTCCAATTTTTCATCTATCTCTTTCTCTTTTTTTACCTTCTTTCTCTTCTTCTCTTTGGGCTTGGCGGCCTCACCCGTCTTCGTGGCTCTTCTGATGAATACCAGAGTTATACAGAGCACAATGATCAGGACTGCGGCTGCCAGCAGAAACAAATCCATCAAAATCCACCTCCCGGAATATTTGTTGGAATATGAGTTATTGCCATCTCTGACGGAAAAGAAACAGAGGGAATTATAGAATCCATCAGGAGGGGCATAAAAAGGAGGATCAACCCGGCTACGGTCATAAAAATCGAGGTGTAATAGAAATAGTAGTAGCTCCCACCCCCCTTGGAGATCCTGCACGCGAAGATACTTGCTACTGTGAGTATCATGACTATCAGGACAACGTATGTGTGAATGGCCGCGACTGGCATGCCAGCGAATAGCCCTATGCTGGAAGCCCCTTCACCCAGCACACCTTCCATCGTGCTGGTGACACCCGACACGTTGCCAAAAATCCCTGAAAATCCGACCAAAATTTGATGTAGGGAGACAGCCAGGGCAAGCATCACGGCATGCAGTGGTAGAACGAGTGTCGTGAATTGAGACGACTGAAGATCCCTCTTCATCCTTAACAAGATGGATTCAAGGGTCGAAGAAGAGACCATCTTTCCGACATTCTCCGCATCTCCACCAAACTTTATTGAATCCGTAAATATATCTGTGAATTTATAGATGATGTTGCTTCCACTCTCCTCGATAAATCTCTCCCAACAGAGGTTAGAGTTCAATCCCGATGTAAGCCTTCCTTGGAGTCTACTTATCATATCTTTCAGCGCGGGAAGCGTTTTTTTATCGACCTTATTTAGGGCGAAGGGTATCGCAGCACCTGAGGTACCCATGATGCTACCAAGCCCCTTTACGAAGCCGGAGAATTCCAAATCCCTTTTATCAATATTTTTATCATCTCTTCTTCCGATCAATCCCAGTGGCAAAAAAATCATACCGAAAGAGATGATTGCAAGAGCTTCGGGGAGAAAAGGAAGTGTTTCAGATGGTTCAACAAATATAAAAACCAGGGAAGGCAATATGATAGCTAACACGACACATATCGCCCGCCAATCATGTATCTGCTCCTGTTCTTTGGATCTTTTCGGCAAGGGATGTGTTTTAAACTCTTTTGGAGAGGTGCTGAATAACAAGAGAACTACAAGAAGAGACGTTACCCCGACGAGAAAAATGGATATATAAAGCGTCTTTCCCGCTTCGCCTGTGGAATAAATTGCCACAGATAGGAGTAGGATAATAGATACAACCGCCGTAGAGATTAGGATTGCAGTGAACGCATCCATCCCCTTTTGAAGCGTCGTTAAAACTCTTTCGTAACTATTTTTAGTGATCGTCTGGGTCGTCTTAAGCTCGCCCATTAAAAATTCCTCGTCTGGTTGGCCGGACTTTATAGCGTTCCCCATCCTCTCAAGCATATTCCTTGGTCTCTAGATCCTTCACATTCCGTGCCACCATCTCACAGGCGGTTGAATAGTCGTAATGCCATTCATGGGTAAGTTTTCTAATCACGTCTATATGCTTGGATGGGATGTACTCCTTCTTCTCTGACGTTCTTTTGAATATCTCATCTCTGGAGATCTTTGCAGTAGAGATGGATGCCATATACGTCAACATGTATAACAGGTCTCCCCCCACAAAGAAGCTTTCATACCACTCTTTTACGCGATCGAAGATGCTTTTGAATCTCTTTCGCCCCTCTTTAGTAACGTTCTTATATAGAGGTGTGGATCTTTTCCCCTCTAACTCAGTGGCATCTCCCATCTTTTTATCCTGCAATCTTTAAGATGCCTTTATTCTGCATCTTCGTTATTATCCTATATATATCGTAAAAGTTTGTTACTCCTTTCCCACTCATCTTCTCCAGCATCTTCGTCCTCTTTTCAATCTCGTTGTAGAGTACCCATCTCCTCTCCTCCGGGATTCCGAGATTTTGTGCGATCTTGTTCTCGAGGAGATAGCTGTTCCTATTCGCGATGAAGACGTGGCTATCGGTCTCCGGATCCCAGGCAAACGCCCTCACAAAACTCACAGTTCTCTTCTGAGGATTGTAACCCACGACCTCGTTTATGCTTGTTACCCTCCTAAGGACGCTGCCATCGGGCCTTCTGACCGCACTCTGGAGGACTATTGCATTCAGATTATCTATAAATGTCTTCGGAACGCTTATCGGATCTCCCGTTATACGCTGAACCAGTTTCTCAACACTCGCCGCATGGAATGTTGACATCACCGGATGCCCCGTCTGTATCGCCTGAAAGACGATGTTCCCCTCGATCCCCCTTATCTCACCTACAAGTATATAATTCGGCCGCTGCCGAAGAGAGGTCTTCAATAGGTCGAACATCGTTATATCAGACCCCTTTCCTTCTCCCGCTTCGACTCCTCTCTCGTGTATCCTCGCGACCTCCCTCGTCCAGTGTGGATGGGGTAACTGTAGCTCGGGCGTATCCTCTATCGAGACAATCTTGTAGTTGGACGGTACAAACGTCGTCATTGCGTTCAGGGTTGTAGTCTTACCAGACGCCGTCTCTCCGCTGAAGAACATGCTCATCCCATTCTCTATCAATATCCAGAGATATGCGGCGGCTTCATAACTTATAGTTCCAGTAGCTATCAGATCTAAGACGCTGAATGGAACCTCTGTGAACTTTCTAATCGAAAAATTACTTCCCTTTAGAGATATATCATTTCCATAGACGATGTTTAGCCTTGAACCATCAGGTAGAGAAGCATCCACAATCGGATTTTTGTATGTTATCGGCTTTCCAACTTTTTCGGCCAACGTTATAACGAAGGAATCCAGATCTTCCTCTCTCTTAAATTCTATTACGCTCTTGAGCGCCCCAAATATCTTGTGTTCAACGTATATCTGACCCACGCCATCTGAACCCACGTCTTCTATGTACGGATCGAGCAGTGCCACGCAGGGCTTTCAAATAGAACACTGGGGAAAATAGATGTCAGTGAAGACAGGTGGCATCCCTCAAACGCTCTCTCAAATTGTGCATGGCAGACCTGGCGCGTACCCAGTCCGGCAACTGGGTGGCGGTGGGGTTGCCTATATACGCATATGTATTTGCCTCACGCATGATAACGTCGGCAAATGACTCAACGGTAGATTCTTCCAGATGACGATCGTAATCAAATCTATTGCACATGGCGTCCGTGTGATACTGTCTTATTCTATCCTGTGCAAATCTCCTGTAAAGCACCAGTGTGCTGAGCAAGAATTCTCTGGAAACTTCTATACCGTCAATCTCTGTGAGAGAACGCAGCAAAGTTGTGAGAACATCTTCGGTGGTTTTTGTAAGCCCCCCCCTCGTGTCATCCGAGACCGCTTTGTGCTTGTGATCGTAGAAGCCCAGATCGACCTGGCATATTCTCTTATAAGCGACGTTTCTGAAAAGTTCTGAGAGGACACCCATCTCCAAACCCCAGTCACAGGGAATCCTGATATTCAACGCAAGGTTACTTGTTATTCCAATCTCACCGGAGAGCGGATAGCGAAAGGTCCGGAGGTATCGCAAAAATTCAGACGTGCGATTCAACTTTTCTTGCAGGGCGTCTAATAGGGGGGCAACGAATAGGCGAGAGACCCTGCCATACATGGCTCTGCTCTCCAAATTTATCCTGGCATAGTAACCCTTACTGAAGAATGAATCTAATCTGGGCTCAATTATTGGATAAAGGAGCTTTGATGGTAAAATATCTGAATAGAAGAGTATATCGGCGTCATGAACAGCAAAGGCATATACCTCAAGGCTGGCAACCCCAATTGAAAGCCACAGATCCTTACCCTTTCCGGAGAGCTTGGTAATATCCAGCCCCCTATCTTTCAGCTCTAAGAGAAGTTGAGCCACCTCCGGGCTGTTGCACCAGAGAACTTCATGTGGTATCTCTAATTCTTGGAAAAATTCAACCGTCTTTTCGTACTCTTCACTATTTTTGGCGGATAACGCGATGAAGACCTTTCTTAGATAGGTACATCTGTTCAAACCGTCAATAATTTGAGGAAGGGCGTTTCCTCGGATTTCATCGTATAACATGGGGATGATGACCCCGGGTGGATATTTGTCCGAGAGCTCGTCCATCCTCACCTTCAACTCCTTACACTCCATACAGATATCATGAACGGTTGTTATCACACCTTGACTGAAATCCATACTTAAAGTCCGTTTTAGTGATATATTACATTTATGCGAGGATCGATACCTTTGCAAGGTTTCATATCTTACCGATAAATATCGCTTGGATGCCAGGAATATAATTAAAAATTTTGGAAAAGATTCCCAAAGGAGCCGTCAGATAAGGAGAAGGTTGGCCAAATTCTAAGCCCATCGATCCCAACGCCTCTGATGGTGGCTTTCCTTCCATGAAAGAGGCATCATACATCGGATCCAACACGATATATCTCCCAGGAATATCGTTCCCCATGCTGTCTCTCGCCGACTCCCAATCTCCAATTCCCCAGCCCTCATCTTTCAATAAGATCACTGCATGATACGCGCCCGTGGGATATGGAGGCATGGGAGAAGCAGGCACCAAATACAAAGCCACATCGTAACCCATCATCTCATAGAGCGTGGCCAGAGCTATATTCTGATTCCAGCAGATCCCCTTCTGCATCGAGACCGTCTCGCACGGAAAAGCCAAGACATACGGTAGAGCCATGGNCGCCATCATATCATCTGGATTTTTATTCGGGTTCGGGAATACTATGTAATCCCTAGAATAGTAGTATAATAACTCTGCCGTAACCAGTCTGTCTAGAGATTCTCTATCTAAATTTTTATAGGCATATTTTTTGGCTATGTCATTGTACGTNAGNANNCTTCCATCTTCCAGCCTAAGCGCCCTGTATTTCAATATCGGGTTTATAACTTCAGTGNTCAGGTATTCTCCAGCCATCTTGGAGTCTTCTGTGCCAGATTTCCCGGCGTCGTGCAAGATCGAAAATTTGAGCCATTCGAACTCCTTATATGGAGAGAAGAAGGAACGGCTTTTTATCATGTATCCGAGATTGTTGAGAGGCGGACAGCCGCACAGCACCGAATCCCACCAATATCTATTATCTNNCCTCAAATTCCAATAATAATCGTTCAGTTCCGCCGGTATTGGATCTGGAGGTGGAACCACCCGTTGTTGCGCTGCTACGGGCATCGCTAGCAACATAAAAACTATCAATCCCACCATTATCATACGTCCACGCATACTTCGGGTCATCATCCCACTATTATTTAAATCATTCTGTCTTGTTATGGCTCTTTATGAAATAGAGAAAATGATTCTTATGTACATTGTAGAAAATTTTGAAAAAACTCACCACCACAAGCCGTTAAAACTTTAATTTATTACCACCAATTAACAATCCGGAGGTCTCTGACAGATTTTATTCTAAAAGAGGAGCATAAACAGCTTTAACATCTTGAAGACGAGATCGCAGAGGAAGGATAACTGCGGGGATGTGTGGTACTGGTGTTTAGGAGATGAAGGATACTTTGGATCATGCTTAGGAGGATCACTGGACTTTACGAATGGTTGGGACGAATTGACCGTGATAGATACGGCGACGGAACGAATTATTGGATAAAAAAATTATCTGATGAGTCTTTATTCTTTTAAACGAACACCATTCCTCTCCCGGACGGAAAATTTTAAGTATTATAGATGATAATAAAACGGAAGGGTGCAATAAGATGGACTTTAACTTGAGTGAAGAGCAGAAGTTGATTGCACAATCCGTCAGGGAGATCGTCAAGGATTTTCCTCCCGAGTATTGGAGGGAGATGGATCAAGAGCATAAATTTCCCGAGGAATTCAGGAAGGTTGCTGCGAAGGAGGGGTTCATAGGCATGGTGATCCCGGAAGAGTACGGTGGAGAAGGGCTTGGTATGCTGGAGATGTGCATAACCACCGACGCATTGGCTGCCGGCGGAGCTGGCATATCCGGGATATGGGCGATAGGCCCGACCCAGATCTTTGGCGCTGTACCGATAAGCAAGCACGGCAATGAGGCGCAAAAAGAGAAATATCTTCCGAAGATGGCGAAAGGAGAATTGGAGTTCTGTATGGGGCTTACTGAACCAGATGCAGGGTCAAACACGTTGAATACGAGTACGATGGCGGTTAAGGACGGAGATGAATACGTCATAAACGGTAAGAAGATCTTCATAACAAATGCGGATCGTGCGGATGGGATGTTGCTCATAACGAGGACGACACCACTGGATAAAGCGCCCAGGAAGATCATGGGAATCACATTATTTCTCGTAGATCTCCCAGATCCAACCGTCGAGATCGTGCCCATAGAGAAACACGGGTTACACTGCGTCAACAGTTGTGAGATATTCATCGACAACCTGAGGGTACCGGAGGAGAATATCCTTGGCGAGGTGGATATGGGATTGTTCCCTCTCTTCGATGTGCTCAACCCAGAGAGGGTGGGTAGCTCCGCGGCCGTTATAGGATGTGGATCTCTGGCGGTGAATACAGCCGTGGAGTATGCAAAGGCGAGAGAGGTCTTTGGCGTGCCCATAAGCAGACACCAGGCGATACAGTTTCCATTGGCCACCGCGAAGGCAAAGCTCGAGACCGCCAAGCTGATGGTATACAAGGCGGCTCTGCTTATGGATGAGGGCGAAGAATGTATGGCTGAGACATGCATGGCCAAGTTGATGGCAGTCGAGGCGGGAGAGTATGCGGTCTATCATGCCATGCAGACGTTTGGAGGGTATGGATATGCCGTTGAATACGACGTCGAGCGCTGGTGGAGGGAGATGAACCTCTGGAGACTGGCGCCGGTGACGCAGGAGATGACACTCGCCATGCTGGGTCAAAATGTCATGGGAATGGGCAGATCGTATTAAGTGTATATGAGACGGAAAGTGTAAAAATCAGAGCACAAAAAAGAAGAAAGATTTATGATACCTTAAGTAAGGCTTCAATTTGATAACGATGAACCACCACCAAACATAAATCCTTCTTCAAATTTATTTTTCTTCACTCTCGTTTTATTTTTATCTCGACGATTTCATCCATTCATATTAGATTAAACTATAACTCTACCTGGCAAAATCTTTATAATTTCTTCCGCCTCGTCCATTATCCTCTCAATCAGTTCTTTTACCGTTGGGATATCGTGTATCCTCCCGGCCACTTCACCTGCAAATAAAGGACCACCTTCAACATCTCCCACCTCCTCCGCAAAGCCATACGCATCGGCAGCTTCAAAATCGAAGTTGGCTGGATCCAACATCGTTCTTCTAGATTTCTCTACACTCCATCCCTTTTCTGTACCCTCAACTATCGCTTTTGCCTCGTTTATCTGGTCTTTTTCACTGTATGGGTTCCTGATAAGCCTTATGGGCCCCACGGCACCTCCAGTAGCCACGGTACTTGTATCCTCCGATTCCAAAATCTTATTTTTGTATTCCTCGTTAAAGTCACATTCCCTCGTCACGATGAACCTGGTGCCTATCTGGGCGCCCACGGCGCCCAACAGTAAAGCGGCCGCCACTCCTCTTCCATCACAGATTCCACCAGTTGCGACCACGGGTATCTTGACGGCATCTACGACCTCAGGAGTTAAGACGACCGTGTTGACGTCCGAATACGCGATATGTCCTCCCGCCTCATGCCCCATCGCTATTACTCCATCGCAACCGGCTTTTTCAGCCTTCTTTGCCATATATTCGGAGGCTACAACCTGGAAGTGCTTTAAACCCGTCTCCTCTTTGACGCCGGACTCTTTGAATTTTTCTGATGGCATATTAGGATCTCCAGCGGACGTCGTAACGAGTTTCAATCTTCCTCTCACTTTAGGATTGTTCATCGCCTCGTCTATTATGGCGTCTACAACAGATGGGGCATCGAACTGTAACCTCGCCACGCGGACGTTACATCCGAAGTTTCCTTCGCAGTGGTCCGCAACGTATCTGATGTGATCTCTCATCACATCATCTGGCATATTCTTTCCTTCCATCATCGCTTTGAGGTCAGCCGTATGACTGATTATTCCCATGCATCCAGCGTCTGATACAGCAACAGCCAATTTCTTTGTTGTTGCAGGTCCCATGGCCGCCTGTATGATAGGATACTTTATCCCCAGCATATCGCACAGTTCTGTTTTTATCATGTTTATCGAGGGATGTCAAAGTTTTCATTATTTATAAAAATATCGTTTTAATAAAATTGAAAAGGTCAATCGATAATATTAAATATCGATAATATTAAATATCGATAATATTAAATATGGGAAAGTATATTAAAGATAATATTAATTTTATAAGGTCAAAAGTCCCTCTGAAAGCATAAAAATGTAAGGTGAAAAAAAATGGGAGAGAGAGCAATGAGAGGAGCAAGGGAGATAGAGACCGACTCATTCGAGAACTACAGGCAGAAGTATCCGGAAGACCAGCCGCTCTGTACTTACAAGCACATATTGGAG
>JGI24025J20009_10003368_pt1 | contig 10936 bp, 11 predicted proteins | sample Cruoilmetagenom3_FD_20009 | JGI IMG/M metagenome (IMG submission 20009) | reverse complement strand
GTTCCAATATCTACTATCTCTATCTGTGTATAGTCCTGACGGTGCCCCTTCATTCTCCTATACTTCTTTCTTTTTTTGTATTTGTAGACAAGAATCTTTGGATATTTTCCGAACTTGAGAACCTTTGCATCCACATACGCATTGTCTACATAGGGCTTGCCTATTTTCACACTATTACCATCCGAGACCGCAAGCACCGTGGCTATATGCACTACATCTCCCTCTTTGGCATCGAGCTTCGGAACGTTCAGAACCTCATTTTCATTTATCCTGTACTGAAATCCCGCTATTTCAATAACTGCATTCATGCTCCCTCCAGACGAAAAGAAATCTCTTATAAAAGATTATCCCAGAATATGCATTAACCACACCTGCCTGCCGGTAGGCAGGGATGGGCACAGATAAACACAGATTACATAAGGATCTTCAAGAATATGAGCTTTTACCTTTTGGGTGAAAAACTGGTTTTGAATTTAATTTTTGTCCATACGGATGCTGTGCATAAATTCTTTGTTGACCTATCTCGTGATAATCTCGTGTAATCTTGTCCATACGGATCTTGAGATGGTTTCTTAACGCATAATTTAGGATTATTGTTCTCCCGTTGTATCCATTATTACAGAACCAGCTTGCGGTGAAGGCCAGCCGGTTGAACCGAAGTCGCCCTTCTCTATGGCTTTTTCTACTGCAGAGGTAGCCCTCGTGGTTTTCGCCATCGTTGTGAGGACTACAGATGTCACAATAAACACAGAGGCAAGTATGATGGTGACCTTCGTGAGAAACGGGGCTGCCCCCTTTCCACCAAAAATTGTTGTTCCTCCCCCACCAAACATACCCGAGAGGCCTCCACTTTTGGAGGGTTGAAGTAGTATCACCACCAACAAGAAAATACTGCATATCGTATGTATAACGAGTAAAAATGTATGCATGGAACCCCCAACATTAAAAGAAAAAAGTTATTGAGTCCTGATGGAATAGCTCACTCATTCCACAGGATAAATCATTAGGTCATTCAGTTATTAAAGAATTGATTGCCCGGTGATATGTGGATAGCACCGATAACCTGATTGCTTAATAACTTAACTACTTAATGACATAACTACTATGTTTGTCCGTGCCTATCCGTGTTTATCCGTGGTTAACTTGTTCTTTTCTGATGCTGTTCTTATAATCTCAAGGAATGACTCTGCCTTTAAACTTGCTCCCCCCACAAGTCCTCCATCTATATGCTCTTTCTCAATAAGGGAAGAGATATTCTCAGGTTTGATGCTACCCCCATACAGTATTCTCATTTCTTCTGCGATCTTGTATCCAAACCTCTTTCCCGTCCACTCCCTTATAAACTGGTGCATTTCGTTTGCCACATCGGGGTCGCAGGTTTTACCCGTGCCAATGGCCCACACGGGTTCATATGCTATTGTTATTTTTCGAATATAATCATCCGGTATGTCGGAGAGACTCCCTCCCAATTGCGTCTTTACGACATCGTATGCCCCACCGCTTTCCCTTTCTTCCGATTTCTCTCCAACACAGAGTATCGTGTACAAGCCCACGCCGATCGCGGCTCTCAGTTTCATTCCGATGATATCTCCCGTTTCAGCGAAATACTTTCTTCTCTCAGAGTGACCCAATATTACATACTCACATCCGACATCGAGCAGAAAGAGTGGGGAGATCTCTCCCGTATAAGCCCCATTCATTTCATAGAAGCAGTCCTGAGCGCCAAGTTTTACCGGTGAATCCCTTGTGACCTCATGAACCTCCGCAAGTGCGGTAAAAGGAGGGCATATCAATACATCAACATTGAGAATATCTCCAATACCTTCTTTTATACGGCGGGAGAGTTCCAGGGCATCTTTCCCTCCCTTATTTAGCTTCCAGTTACCCGCAATCAATGGCTTTCTCATTTTGCCTCTTATCTTTCCGGTTCCAATCTGCCATCTGTTAGTTTGAATACGCGACCCGCTATCTCCTTCATAGACTCCTTATGTGTCACTATGACAAATGTGCGTTTTGTCTCTATGGCAATCCTTTTTATCAGGTTGTGGAGCGACGAGGATAGTTCCCTATCCAGATTCCCGGATGGTTCATCGGCCAACACAATAGACGGGTCATTAGCGAGTGCCCTCGCCACCGCAACTCGTTGCCTTTCCCCTCCCGAGAGTTGAGATGGTAAATGCCCTTTTCTATGGGCGACCGATACCAGTTCAAGAATTTCCTTTGCCCTTTCTATTCTGTTTTCTCCCCTTATCCACAGGGGCATTGCCACATTCTCAAGTGCCGTAAACTCTGGCAGGAGATGATGAAACTGAAATATAAAGCCTATTTTTTTATTTCTGATAACTGCAAGTTCCCGGTCCCTGTGGTCAAAGAGATTTTCTCCGTCAATGAACACCTCTCCACTGGTGGGTCTCAGGAGTCCCCCAAGGATGTAGAGGAGGGTAGACTTGCCGGAACCAGATGGGCCAACGATCACGACAATTTCACCCCTGTTTACAGACAGGGAGACATCTCTGAGAACGACAAGTTCTCCGGAGTCCTCTTTGTAATTTTTATATAATGAGCGTGCTTCGAGTACAAACCCCATATTCTATCCAAATGAAGCATCGGAAAGTGGTGCTTGCTGACGAGTGGTTACCAAGTGAGCCACATAAAAAAATTTTCTTGATCGTACAGGAAACTATACATTAACAGGGATTTAAAGAGATTTTTAAAAATCTCTTTTTATATTTCCATGCCCGAAGGATCCGTATGGACAAGTATAAATATATTCCAGATTTTAGTTTTTTTTGCTTTAAGATTTTTATTTGTATTTATCTGTGTTTTTCTGCGTCCGATTTTTTCCTTGACTTTTTAGAATTTAGATAGTATAATTTAGGTACTATGCATATCCTCATCGGCATCTACATCGTGAGTTATATAAATGTCTCCTACACAGCTCCGCCAAAACCGCCTTTGGGAGGACGACTGTCGATCCAAAATCCATTCCCCGGTGAGGGAAGAAATCTACCGAGACCGTCTATTTCAACCTTTTCAACAATACTCGCGGGTGGCGTTTCTATCGGCTCTATCCTTATGATAATAGACCCCCTGGTGAGAGACCATGTCCTCCGGAAACTTGAATTCATAACCAGTCCCAATCATGCTGCTCCAGAGAATAAGGGACCGTTTCATGTAAGGACTTTGCAACAGGAATTGAATCAGAGCTCACAACTCGACCGTGCGGTTCACTTTATGATACCCTGTCTTTTGACAAACTATGCTGTTTCTGCCGCAAAAGATGTTGCAAAAAATTTCGAATTCTCCCAAAAGACCGCGTGCCTCGCAGCCATTGCAGTGGTTGGCGCGGGCAGTATAATTGATGAATATTTAGACGGACTTCAAAGAGACGACGGATTCAGCCCCTTCGATTTCGGCGCAAATATATTGGGAATTCTCTATGGTTTATTAAAGCAACAGAATAAACTACAGTATATAGATATTAACTGGGACTTTTGCAGCGAGGCAAAGCCCGATACCTGGGAATGGGCATGGTGGAATTACATGCCCGCGTACGCCTTCCGTGTCAGAATTGATATTATGCAGATATTAACTGGCGAAGACAGGGGAATCTTCGACGAATATACGAAATACTTTGCCTATCTTCCTTTTATGCACTAATACGCAATAGGGGGTATCACAGACAACACTGAGGTTTTACATCCCCCCTATACACCGAACTACCATTTGAACTGTGCGAAGACACGATTTGCTTCCGCCATACGGTGTGTATCCTCTTTCTTTTTTATTGCGCTTCCCTCTCTCTTTGAGGCGGCTATAATTTCATCAGCCAGTTTGTCATACATGGGTTTGCCTTTTGCCTTTTTTGCGGCGTCCACTATCCATCTTATCGCGAGCGATATGCGTCTTTTCCTTCTCACCTCCATCGGAACCTGATATGTGGCACCGCCGATCCTCCTGGGTTTCACCTCAACGACCGGCTTTACATTTTCCATTGCCTGGTTGAACACATCAAACCCGGGCTTGCCCGTTTTCTTTTCTATAGTTTCAAGGGTCTCGTGGAATATCTTCTGGGCGATTCCCTTCTTACCGTCCTTCATAAGACAGTTGATAAATTTGTGGGCAAGGGCACTGCCGTATTTATATTCGGGTGGTATCTCCCTTGTCTCTGGCCTTTTCCTCCTCGGCATGAATACCTCCTCTGGATAAAATTGTGGTCCCAGATGATTTTTCAATTTAGCATATAAGTTTAACACAAATTTTGCAAAATGTCAAGAAAAAAATCATCGGATGAGGCTGAGGCGGGACGTCCAATTTTTTTCTTGACAAATATAGATATTTGTGGTATAATATTTTATAATTTAAGAAGTTCCAACAGCGGGGTCGTAGTTCAGATTGGTTAGAACGCTGGCCTGTCAAGCCAGAGGTCGCCGGTTCGATCCCGGTCGACCCCGCATCCTCGTGTATTGAGTCTTCAAGCGCCAAGTATCTAAATTTGAATCTCCAAAAAATGATGGAATTATATGTTCAGAATCCAAACGGAATACAAGAGGGTTTGTATATGTGGATTTAGAATGTTGGGTTCATTTGGCAATTATATTTAATTGGTGGGGTCTTCTGTGAAAGACCCCATTTTATTTATATGCCGATACTATTACCCGATATAAAAGAGTTGATAGAGGAGAGAGCAGGCAAGGACATTGTAGATATTCTTGTCGAGGCAAGCCCACAAGATGTTGCAGAACTCATTTCTCAGCTTCCCTCCTCTGAGATGGTGTATGTGTTCAACCTCCTCCCCGTTGAACTCGCCATAGATGTGTTTGAAGAACTCGGTGTGGATAAAGAAAATGAGATACTCGATGGTGTGAGAAAGGAAAAGAAAACGGCAATACTTAACCGCATGGCATCGGATGACCGGGCAGACCTGTTTGAGGGGTTGGACGAGAAACATAAGAAATACTACTTCTCTATAATGGAGAAGGAAGAGGCGGAAGATGTAAGAGAGTTGCTTTCCTATCCGCCCGATACGGCGGGTGGGCTTATGACAACAGATTATGTCGCAGTATACGAATGGATGTCCGTGGGTGATGCGGTGGCGAGACTAAGAGAAACGGCGAAGGATGTTGATTTTGTTTATGAAGTCTATGTCCTGGACAGGAAAGACCGCCCAGTGGGTATCATAACATTGAAAGACCTTGTAATGTATAATCAGGACGAGCCAATTGGTAAGATCATGAAGAGAAGCATGGTAAAGGCAAGGGTCGATGACAATCAGGAGAAGGTTGCCTCTCTTTTCTCTAAATACGATGTTACAATGATGCCCGTCGTGGACAGGAAAAGGTTGATGAAGGGGGTAATCACGGTTGACGATGTGATAGATGTGATAGAGGAAGAGGGCACGGAGGATATGTACCACTTCGGGGCAGCGGGAAATCCTCCCGAAAATTACTTCTCGGACGGGATTTTGGGAATGGCGAGAAAGAGGATGGTGTGGCTTCTCATCCTTGTCTTCGCGGGATTCCTGTCGGGTATGGTTATAGAACATTACTCTTCCACACTACACTTGATGCTTATCCTGGCGAGCTTTATACCCGTGCTTACGGGTTCGGGTGGTAATGCCGGCACACAGGCTGCCGCCGTCGTCATAAGGGGGATTGCCGTGGGGGACATAAGAATACGGGATATATGGAGAGTTGTGGGGAGAGAGTTTCTGATTGGTGCCCTTGTGGGTACTGGTCTTGGTTGTCTAACGGCGCTGCGGGCAACTCTTACGGGAGGGGGCGGTCTTGTGGGACTGATAGTGGGCTCTGCAATGATTATCTCTGTTGCAATTGCCACGGCACTTGGAGGATTTTTACCACTCCTTTTCAAAAAATTGAATTGGGATCCTGCTCTTATGTCTGGCCCATTTCTAACCACCATTATGGATGTTATATCACTTGGTATATACTTTGAGATCGCGAGGAGAATGCTGAGGCTCGTCGGATGACCCATTGAAAATTGAAAAATGAAAATTGCAAAATGCAAAAGTCGGGTATAAGATCATAGACTTGAGACCGCAGACTGAAGACCTTGTTCTGTGTCACTGGTCTGTGTCTGGAGAGTCAGATAAAGGGTCTTTGGTCTTATGTCTTCGGTCTTTAGTCTTGTTTTTGCATTTACAAATATGTCGCGACCTATTTCCATAAAAGATGTTCTTCCAAATGTATTATCTACACTCGGTATAAAGAAGGGCATAGAGAGACAGAAGGCAATATTTGTATGGGATAAGGTTGTTGGCAGGGATATAAGGAGACATACAAAACCAAGGTATGTCAGGGGTAAAAAGATCTGGGTGGATGTTGATGACCCCATATGGATACAGCAGCTCTCCTTCCTCAAATCAAAAATCCTGAAAAAATTGAACGGGGAACTGGGAGGGAAACATATAGTGGATATAATATTTAAGTTAAAATCAGGGGAATAACATTGAAGATTGAAGATTGAACATTGAAGATTGAAAATTGAAGATTGAAGATTTCAGGTTTCAGATTACAAATAACGAACCACAAACAACGAGTAACGATCAGCCTTTTTTCGTGGACTCCGTGCCTTTTGGCTGTTACTTATCTCTCGTCACCCATCATCTGCTTAATCCGTGTAATCCGTTGATTCGCCTAATCTCTTGACTCAGATCAGATGATTTTTTTCTTGACATAAATGAGATTTTGTGTTATAATCCCACCCTATGAGAAGGTTCACATTCCCCGGAGGTATACATCCCGAAGAGCATAAGTCCTTAACGGAGGGAAAGCCCATCAGGGAGATAAAACCACCTGATGAGGTTATTATTCCCCTCTCTCAGCACACCGGCTCTCCGGCAAAGCCCATAGTTGAAAAAGGTGGTAGGGTAAAGGTCGGCACAAAGATAGGTGAACTGACGGGGTTTATATCCGCAAATATTCACTCGTCTGTATCGGGAGAGATAAAAAAAGTGGACCTTCATTCACACCCCGCTGGCGGGAATGTGCTCTCTGTATTTATAACCAACGACGGGAAAGATGAATGTGAAGATACATCTGAGAAGGATATCGATTCACTTTCGGCAAAAGATATTATAGGTATCGTGAAAGAGGCGGGGATCGTTGGGCTCGGAGGGGCGGCATTCCCAACCTATGTAAAACTCTCCCCGCCCAGGGGAAAATCATACCAAGCACTCATCCTGAATGGCTCAGAATGCGAACCCTATCTCACCTGCGACTGTCGGCTGATGGTGGAAAGACCTGAGGACCTTCTTCTTGGAGGAAGGCTGATAGCGAGGGCAATCGGGGTCAAAAGATGCATTATTGCCATTGAGGAGAATAAGCCCGATGCCATTGGGAAGATGGACAAATTGGCGGGAAAATACGACTTTGAGCTTGCCGTGTTGAGGACGAAGTATCCCGAGGGCGCAGAGAAACAGTTAATATGGGCGATAGCGGGGAGTGAAGTTCCGACCGGAGGATTGCCCGTGGATGTTGGAATGTGTGTCCATAATGTTGGAACTGCCCTTGCGGTCTATGAGGCAGCGAGATTTGGTAAGCCCCTGATCGAGCGCGTGGTCACAGTTACGGGTGCTGTGAAAAGCCCATCGAATTTCAAGGTGAGGATAGGAACGAGTTTTAAAAAGTTGGTGGATGAGGCGGGTGGATATCTCGGTGAACCCGGCAAACTCATTGCGGGTGGACCCATGATGGGTATATCTCAATATACAGATGAGGTACCCGTCGTCAAGGGAACCACGGGTATATTCATACAGAAAAAGGAGGAATCTGTTCCCCCCCACCAGACAGCCTGTATAAAGTGTAGCAGGTGTGTTGATGTGTGTCCAATGAGACTTTTGCCGACGAGTATTCTGGCATTTATAGAGAGGGGCGATTTCTCCACCGCAAAAGAACTCGGAGTGCTTGATTGTATGGAATGCGGGAGCTGTGAGTATGTGTGTCCCGCAAGGAGACCTCTCATTCATAATTTCAAACTCGCAAAGGTGAGACTGAGATAGGTTACAGATTGTAAATATTAGATTCCAGATTACCGATGTCCAATGACTAATGACCAATTTAGGATAATTTTGCATTTTGCAATTTGCATTTTTCATTGCTGTAATGTTTAGGGTTTCTCCATATCCCCACATAAGAGACGAGGTAACCACGAGAAGGATAATGTTTATCGTGATTGCCTCGCTCATGCCGGCATTTGCCGGTTCCATCTTCTTCTTCGGCATAAAGGTGCTCGTTCTTACGGCGATCTCGGTTGCATCCAGTCTCATTTGCGAGGTGTTGTGTCAGATAATTAGGAAGAAACCGATTACCGTGAGTGACGGCAGCGCAGTCGTAACGGGTATACTCCTTGCATTCAATCTTCCCCCGAATGTTCCTTATTTTGTGCCGGCGGTTGGGGCATTTTTCGCAATAGTGGTCGGAAAACAGGTATTTGGTGGACTTGGATATAACATATTCAATCCCGCACTTGTGGGCAGGGCATTCCTTATGGCATCGTGGCCATCGTTTATGACGGGTAGATGGGCAGTACCGAGAATCGGCACCATGAGTGGCATAATTCCCGGGCTTTCATCCCTTGATGTGGTATCATCCGCGACACCACTCACGGCAGCCAAGGTCTATTCCGGTGTCCCGGGGCTGATATCCCTTTTGAATGATAAGTCAACCCTTCTCTCCCTCTTTGTTGGAACGAGGGGAGGATGCCTGGGAGAGACTTCCTGTCTACTTCTCCTTGCGGGCGGCATAATTCTATTAATATTCAAGATAATAGATTACAGGATTCCACTTTCTTATTTCGTTACCGTGTTCTCACTTACCGGTATTTTGTGGTTTCTGGGAGTCACTCCCCTAACCCCCATCTTCCATATCCTCTCCGGCGGTCTATTTTTGGGTGCCTTCTTTATGGCGACAGATTATACCACATCACCGATAACGAAAGAGGGAAGGTGGATATTCGCAATAGGATGCGGTGTTATAACTGTTGTGATAAGGCTATGGGGAGGATACCCGGAGGGTGTATCGTATTCCATACTCCTCATGAATGCAGGTACTCCCTTGATTAACAGATTTACCCGTCCCAGGATATTTGGACACTGAGAGATAGATTTCAGATTGTAGATTTTAGATTTTAGATTAGATACCACCAATAACCCAATTTACTTTATCCTTTATCCTTAATAATCTACAATGGGAAAGATAATATCCCAGAGAGAGGCATCCTCAATCAGTGAGGAAGAGAGGGTGAAGGGCAGGTGTATTGTCTTCACGAACGGCTGTTTTGACATAATACACAGGGGACATATAGAACTTCTAAAACAGGCGAAGGCAAAGGGGGATATCCTGATAGTCGGCCTCAATTCCGATAGTTCTGTGAGAAAGATAAAGGGGGAGGGACGTCCCATAGTTGATGAAGAATCGCGTGCTGTCATACTATCATCCATTATATATGTGGATTATGTGGTGGTCTTCAATGAAGAAACCCCCTATGGTCTGATAAAGGCAATAAGACCGAGTGTACTCGTGAAAGGGGAAGATTGGGGGGAAGAGGAAATTATTGGCAGGGACATTGCGGGAGAGGTTGTGAGGGCAAAGCTTACTCCGGGCTACTCCACAACGGAGATGATAAAAAAAATAATGTCAAATTTCCAATTACCAATATCCAATAAAATGTCAAATGATGAAAAATAGGTTATTAAGTTATTAAGTCATTGGGTCATTGAAATATTCCCAAGCGTGATTCTTAATTACCTAATGACCCAATAACCTAATACCCAATGCCTATCTTAATTTGGCATTTGGATTTTGATATTCTATATGAAGGGTTTTTTTGACAGGGTTAAGATATGGGTGCGCGGGGGTGGGGGTGGAGACGGATGTGTGAGCTTTAGAAGGGAGAGATTTGTCCCAAAGGGGGGTCCCAATGGAGGTGACGGTGGTAAGGGTGGCGATGTAGTCATCGTTGCTTCGTTTGAGCGCTCCAATCTGCTTCACCTTTACTACAAGCCCCATTACAGGGCAGAGAGAGGTGGACACGGGAGTGGAAAGAACAGAAGGGGTAAGAATGGAAGAAATGTGTTTGCAAAGGTGCCTCCCGGGACGGTGGTTTACTGTGATGGAAGGATGTTATCGGATCTCCTGCACGAGGGAGATAGCATTTTAGTTGCAGGGGGTGGAAAAGGGGGGAGAGGAAACGCAAGTTTCACTACACCAACACATCAAACACCGAGGGAATATGAGAAGGGAGAACCCGGAGAGGAGAGGGAGCTCATTCTCGAACTCAAATTGATCGGTGATGTGGGGCTCGTTGGTTATCCAAACGCCGGTAAATCTACATTCCTTTCAAAGGTATCAAATGCAAAACCCAAGATGGCATCGTATCCATTTACAACGCTTTCCCCCGTTCTTGGCAGAACAGAAAACGGCATGGTAGTTGCCGACATACCGGGGATAATTGAGGATGCCCACAGGGGAAGGGGACTCGGGCTCCAGTTTTTGAGACATATAGAGAGAACAAAGGCGCTTCTCTTCATTTTGGATGCCACAAGGGACCCCGTTTCAGACCTTTACGCCCTTAAAAGAGAGTTGTCTGCGTATAATCCGGTTATGTTAAAGAAGCCCCATCTCATTGCGATAAACAAGATAGACCTCGTTGATGACGAGAGAAAGTATGTGAAATTACCTCTTTCCCCCAAACCCCATCTCATATCTGCCCTCTACGGTAAGGGATTGAAGGAGGTAGTTGAACAGCTGGAAAAGTTTATCGAAGCGGATAGTAGAAATGCAAAAACTTTTAAGAAAATTCACCACTAAGACACGAAGACACCAAGATTGTAGATATCAGATTGGAGATTACGAATAACGAACTACGAATAACCAGTAACGATCAGCCTTTGTGTACTTCGTGACTTAGTGCCTTT
>JGI24025J20009_10003367_pt1 | contig 10938 bp, 8 predicted proteins | sample Cruoilmetagenom3_FD_20009 | JGI IMG/M metagenome (IMG submission 20009) | reverse complement strand
AAATTCCCAAGTACCAAAAAGACCAGATTTTTTATTCTCATCTATGATTTTTTGTTTATCCATTTTTGAAAAATACATGGTAACTTCATCAAGATTTAAAACAAGCTCATTTTTGTTAGGTTGTGAAAAAGAATATGCGCCTTTAAAATCTTCATTATCAAGTATAATTTTTTTATTTGATTCATTATAATTCCAAGTTCCAAATACCATATCTTGCCAATAGAAAATTCCGTTTTGATTAAATTCTACTAATGAACCCACAAAGTTTGTTTCACCTTTTTTTTCCATTTTTTCAAAAAACCAATCACCTGTAATTTTGTTGTGCAATTGGTTGTTTTTTAGAAGGCTTATTTTTTTGAAACTATTTACATCTCCATTGGCATTGCTTATTTTTAACTCAGTATCGTTCAATACTTCAATTTTATTTTCACCTTCAAGAATTCCTAAATATGGACAACTAATGGTAAATGTATTTTCCGTTTCATTTTGTGACCATGTTCCAACATTTGCACCTGAAATATTAATTTCTCCTGATTCATTAAATACTACATGCATATTTACCGGATATACTTCACCTGCTTCGTTCATTTCTGTGAGTTTCCAAACTCCGTCGATGTAATTTGATTGTGCTGTAATACTTCCTATAAAAGTGATCAGCGCAATACTTATAAATAATAATTTTTTCATGGTCTATGATTTAAAATTTTACAAACTCTACACGTCTGTTATTCGCTTTTCCTTCTGGTGTGCTATTATTGTCAATAGGTTTGCTTTCACCAAAACCATCAGATTTAAGCCTGTTTGGAGCAATTCCCATACTAATTAGTTTATCCATAACAGATTGTCCTCTTGCTTTAGATAACGTCATATTTGTATCATCTCCACCATCACTATCTGTATGACCTTCTACACTAAAGTTCAGTTCAGGATTTTTCTCCATTAATTGATAAATTTTATTTATTGGACCCATACTTTCTGTTTTTAAAGTAGCTTTATTGACGTCGAATTTGATTCCATTTACAATGATTTTACCTTCGGAAAGTACTCGATCATAGTACTTTACCCCACCTTTAGCGATACGGACATTTTTGATGTAAATCTGGTCACTATCTGCTTCAATAGTAATTCCTGAAGGATTAACTTCTAAATGGGGAACATTTATTAAACGTGTATCGTTAAAATAGGCTTTGTATTTACCCTTAGTATAAGCAATAGAAATATGTTTCCAAGATCCTTCCTTTTCTACATTTGACCANCCTNNNTNTTCAGTTCCTGGATAAGGCTTACTAGAATCCATAAACGCTAAGCCGTGAGGCATTACAACCAATCGTTCTGTCTTTTGCCTATTGTTTTTCATGTCACATAAAAAAATCCATAATCTGTTTCTAGTTGTAGATCCTTTTGCAAACCATACATCCATTTCTAAAGTAAAAACATCGGGTAAATAATCTTCATTAGAATTTTTTAAGTAGGGTATAATGTAAGATTGGTTACTAATAAACATAATTACATTTTCGCCATCAACATTCCCAATTTCAGCATTTCCTTTATACAAATCCCAACGGCTTGGGAATTCGCCGTTTTCTTCATCTGCACTTGGGACATCTTCAAAAATTACAGTATCACCAGGAACAAAATCAAACTTACTCCAAACTACTGTGGGCTTGTTTGATTTTGCATTGGTTTCATCAGAATTTACAGATTCTGAATTATTTGCTCCTTCTTCATTTTTAGCGCTATTTCCCTCTTTATTCTCTTCTTTTTTGTCTTTTTTATTACCGTCTAAAACATCTTCGGCTTTATCAAACTCTTTATCAATTTTTTTGTTTACACGTTTTTCAGCTCGTTTCTCGGCTTCTCTATCAATTTTTTCTTTCGCTTTTTTGGCTAATTTTTTAAAAAATTGTGCCTCAGTTTGTTGAGGTACAATAAAAAATAAGCCTAAAACAAGTAACAGTTTAAATGTGAAATTTGTTTTAAAATTAAATGTGTGGTTTTTCATAATTTTTAACTTTAGAATTTTAGCATTAATTTTATGCTAAATTATATTCTAATTATAAAAATCACTTCATTTAAAAGGATGATTTATCTAACCCTTTAGGGTGGTTATTTAGCATGAAGGTATTACTATTGCTAACAGTTAAGGTGTTTTCCTGTTTAATGACAATTTATTTTGTAAAAAATGAAGAGGTGAATAAAATAACTTAAATAGCTCTAACTTTTTTTATAGCTTGTATTCTATTTTTAACATCTAATTTAGAATAGATGTTTTTTATATGTGTCTTTATCGTGTTATTTGACACAAACATTTTTTCTGAAATTTCGTTATTACTAAGTCCGTCAGAAATATGTTGTAATACTTCTATTTCTCTTTTTGAAAGACTAAAATCGCTAAAATTTTCGCTAATCTTTGCTGTATCAGAAAGTGATTTATTAGTCGCTTTTTCCTTTAGTTCATTAATTTGAAGTATATAGTTTTGTAATTCTGAATTTTTGTTTTCTATTTCTAAATCAGAATTTTTCCGATATAAACGAAGTAAATAAAGTAGTATTATAATACCCGCTATACTTAAAGATGATATAATAATTAAGCTATTAAAGTTTGTTGTTGCTTTTCTTTCACTTAGTTCATTTTCTTTTGCTAATAACTGTATTTGGGCATCTTTTTTTGCTGTTTCATACTCAACTTGCGTACTTATAATGCTTTTTTGAGAAGCTTCATTTATGATGCTATCTTGAAATGCGGTTGCTATTTTATGAGAATGTAATGCGTTTTTATAGTCTTTTGTTAACGTATAATAATCTACCAATGCACTGTAACCTAAAGATATATTTTCTTTAGATTTAATCATTTTTGCACTGTTTAAACCAACAATAATATTCTCTTTAGCTTTTTGGAATTCCCCTAAATTTAACTGGTTTCTTCCAACATTAATTAGGGTGTTACTTAAATACCGTATGTTATTTTCTTTTGTGAATAATGGTATTGCTTCTTTATAAAAATTTGTTGACTTATTATATTCACCTTTTTTTTGAAAAAGTAGCCCCAACAAGTTATACCTAATTGCCTCACTTGCTTTATGCTTGTATTCTTTTGTTAATTCAAGGGCTTTATTAATATAAAAATATGCAGAATCGTATGATTTTTGGTGTAAATAAGCTTCCCCAATATTAGATAAGCTATATTCTTGACCTCTTATATTTTCACTTGCTAAATCTAAGGTGTAAACTCGTTTAAAATAATGTAATGCTTTATTGTATTCTTTTGTATCTATAAATACATTTCCAATACCATTTAAAGCTATAATAATACTTTTATTATGTTTTATTTTTTCTGATAAATCTAATGCTTGGAAATAAAAATCAAAAGCTTCTTTTTCTAAATTAAGTTTTCTATAACTTACACCTAAATTATTTAAACACTTAATAATCTGAATTGTATCAGTAGTTTTAGTAAGGTAATTTAAAGCTCTTTTATGATGTGTTACAGAATTTTCATAATCATAATTGTATCTTGCAGCTAAACCTTTTCTATCATAACTTACACCTAAGCCTTTTATATAAAGTATCTTTTCAGCTATAGAAATAGCATCGTCAATAATATTTTCACTGGTAATTTTAGCTCTTACTGCTTTTTTATACAATGTTATTAAATCATCAACCTTTAAAGTGGTATTTGGTTTAACCTTTAATACAGTATATATACTATCAACTTGTTTTTTATTTAACTTTTGAGCAAAAGAGGTTTGAACAAATAGTAATGCTACAGTTATAACTAAAAAGTTATGGAGTTTAAACATTGTAAAATAGTCTCTTTTATAGGTTGTTTTTGTAAAAATACAAAATAACAGCCACCTATTTGTTAATTAAACATTACTAAGTTACAAATGTCACTTTTTGTAGTTTTGAGCTACTTTTTCCAATTCAGTATACCAATCTTCTCCAAATTTTCTAATTAATGCTTCTTTAACAAATTTATACACAGGAATTTGCAATTCATTTCCTAAAGTACACGCATCATCGCAAATTGGCCATTTATGATAATTTACAGCCGAAAATTCACTATAATCCATTATTCGAACTGGGTATAAATGACAAGAAATAGGTTTTTTCCATTTAATCACACCTTGATTATAAGCTTCTTCAATACCACATTTTGCTGTGTTTTTTTCATCAAAAATCACGTATGCGCAATCTTTCTCATCAATTAAAGTTGTTTCATATTCGCCTTCATTAGTAATAAAAAGCCCTTGGTTTTCAATTGCTGCAATACCTTCAGCTCTTAAAAATGGTTTTACTTTTGGATAAATATCCATTAATATTTGAAGCTCTTCATCCTCTAATGGTGCACCAGCTTCGCCATCAATACAACACTTACCTTTACATGCAGCTAAATTACAAACAAAATCTTTCTCAATAATATCTTCTGAAACTATGGTTTTTCCTAATTGAAACATCCTGCAAAAATAAACTATTTTTTTACATACATTTGTTATAAAATAACAATTGTGATTAGTTACATTTGCCATCTTTTAAAATAAAAATTATGGGTATTAACTTTAAAGAAATATTAACAGCTACAATGGTGTTGTTTGCAGTAATTGATATTATTGGAAATATACCAATTGTTATTAATTTACGAACTAAATTTGGTCATATTCAATCTGAAAAAGCATCAATAATTGCAGGTCTAATTATGATTGCTTTTTTGTTTTTAGGGAAAAGCATTTTAAATTTAATTGGCATTGATGTAAATTCTTTTGCTGTAGCGGGTGCTTTTATCTTATTTTTTCTTGCACTGGAAATGATTTTAGGCATTTCTTTATACAAAGAAGAAGAGACAAGCGCAAAAACTATTTCAGTATTCCCATTGGCTTTTCCATTAATAGCTGGACCTGGTAGTTTAACAACAATCTTATCTTTAAGAGCTGAGTATGACACAATTAACATTGTAATTGCTATTGTTGTTAATATTATTTTTATGTATATTGTTTTAAAAACATCTGTAAAAATTGAAAAATTAATAGGTAAAAATGGTATTAATATTTTAAGAAAAATATTTGGTGTTATACTTTTAGCAATAGCTGTAAAATTGTTTGCTACAAACATTCAAGGTTTATTAAATTAAAAATAAAATTATGAAATCATTTGACGTATTAATTATTGGTGGAGGTGTAGCTGGTTTATCTTGTGCACTAATTTTAGGGTCGGCAATTAACAAACCTTTTGCTATTGATAAAAAAATTGGAATTATTTCACACCAAAAAAGTTCAGCTTTAAAAAGTGCTGTGCTAAATAATGTATTAGGGTTTAAAAAGGGAACTACTGGAGATGAAATTCTATCTAAAGGATTAAATCAATTATCAGAATTATACCCAAAAATAATACAAATTGAAAAAGAAAAAGTTCTTGAAATAAAAAAAGAGAATAATACTATTACTGTTATCACAAATAAAAATAGTTATAAAACTTCTCAAATTGTTGTTGCTGTTGGACCTTCAAATTTATTTAATATTGAAGGATTAATACAATATGTAGTACCTCACCACAACCTTCCTCCACAAAAGGAACGCATTATGCTAAAAAATGAAAATCACAAGGTTACTGAGGGTATTTTTGTTGCTGGAGTTTTAGCTGGTCATATAAGTCAATACGCAATTGCAGCTGGTAGTGGAGCGCAAGTAGCAACCGACATATTATCTCACTGGAACAATGGCAATCCTACTATGATTCATGATGCTGTAAAATAAAAAAATCCAGTTAAAACTGGATTTATAAACTCTATTTCAATATACATTTACTCTACCGTAACGGATTTCGCTAAATTTCTTGGTTGATCTACATTACAATCTCTCATAACTGCAATATGATATGAAAGTAATTGTAAAGGTATTGTTGTTAGCAGTGGCGCAAAAGCTTCTACTGTTTCTGGAACTTCAATAATATGATCGGCAAGTTCTTTTACAATAGTGTCACCTTCAGTAACAACGGCAATAATTTTTCCTTTTCTTGATTTTATTTCTTGAATATTACTAACAACCTTTTCGTAATGTCCTTTTTTAGTTGCAATAACAATTACAGGCATAGATTCATCAATTAAAGCAATGGGTCCGTGTTTCATTTCTGCCGCAGGATACCCTTCTGCATGAATATATGATATTTCTTTAAGTTTTAAAGCACCTTCTAGTGCTACAGGAAAATTAAACCCTCTGCCTAAGTATAAACAATTTGGAGCGTCTTTATAAATTTTAGCTATTTCTTCTACTGCAGCATTTGTTTTTAGTGTTTCTACTACTTTTGAAGGTATTAAACTCATTTCCTGAATATAAGAGTTGTAATCGGAGTTTGATAATTCTCCTTTTAAATTACCCAGTTTTAATGCTATTAATGCAAGTACAGTAATTTGAGTTGTAAATGCTTTTGTAGATGCTACTCCAATTTCAGGTCCCGCATGGGTATATGATCCTGTATCCGTTTCTCTGGCAATAGAAGAACCTACTACATTACAAACACCAAAAACAAAAGCTCCTTTTTCTTTAGCAAGTTTAACAGCTGCTAAGGTATCAGCTGTCTCTCCTGATTGTGATATTGCAATTACAACATCCTCTTTATTAATTATTGGGTTTCTATATCTAAACTCTGATGCGTATTCAACCTCAACTGGTATTCTAGCTAGTTCTTCAAATAAATATTCAGCAACTAAACCAGCATGCCATGAAGTACCACATGCAACTATTATAATTCTATTTGCATTTAAAAATTTGGCTATGTTATTATCAACACTTCCCATTTTAATCATGCCTTGTTCTGGCAAAAGACGACCTCTATAAGTATCTAAAATAGCTTTTGGCTGTTCATGAATCTCTTTTAACATAAAGTGATCATACCCGCCTTTTTCAATTTGTTCTAAATTTAGTTTTAGTTCTTGAATATTAGGTTCTACAATAGAATCATCAACAATTTTACGAACTCTAATTTCTTTATCTAATCTAATAATTGCTAATTCTTCATCGTCTAAATAAATAGCATCTCTTGTAAATTCAATAAAAGGTGAAGCATCTGAAGCTACAAAAAATTCTGAATTATTTTCTCCTATCCCAATAGCAATTGGGCTTCCTAATCGTGCAACAATTATAGTGTCTGGATCTGTGATATCAAAAACTGCAATTGCATAAGCCCCAACAGCTGTTGTTAATGCTAACTGAACAGCTTTACCTAATTTACAATTGTTTTTAAGTTTAACTTCTTCAATTAAATTAACTAAAACTTCGGTATCGGTATCACTTGAAAATGTGTATCCTCTTTTTAAAAGTTCTTTTTTAATGGTATCATAATTTTCAATAATCCCATTATGAACAATTACTAAATTTCCTGAATTTGAAACATGTGGATGTGAATTAATATTGTTAGGAATACCGTGAGTTGCCCAACGTGTATGTCCTAAAGCTAATTTACCAGAAATATTATTATTTTTAGCAATAGCTCTTAAATCTGATACTTTCCCTTTAGTTTTAAATAAATTTAATTCTTTATCATTTAATAAAACAATTCCAGCACTGTCATAACCTCTATATTCTAGCCTTTGTATCCATTAATTACTATTGGGTATGCTTTCCTATAACCTAAATAACCTGCAATTCCACACATAACAATACCTAACTAATTATTAATTTCAGAATATGAAATTTCAAATTTAACTCTTTTGTCTCCTGCGTTTATATTATCTCCAAATAATACAACCCCTTTAGGNTTCCAACTAAAATTTTTAATTGTTGTATCTGTAATACTTATTGGAGTGTCTGATGCNCTATAAACTTTTAATCCTAANTTCACCAAGTCCAAAGGTTCATNAGACTTTAATAATTCTGAAATATAATCGGTTATTTTAAATACATATCTNTAAGGCTCTCCNGCTTCGTCTCTTTCTAAGAAACCACCAACAGCAAGTTGCCCTTCAGTCATTACGTCTAAAATTTGTTCATTATCATCATAATTATATAAAAAAAGTTGTTCTGGAACAATATTGCTTGAAGCATTTTGATCTACATAAAAAATCAAATTTGCATCTGTAATTAACCAGTTATTACCTCTTAANTCGGATAAATTTTCTGAACCTAATATTTCTATATTTGCTATTGATCCTGCTGCTCCTTGAACGTATAATCTATCATCTCCACTTGCTTTAATATTTGTATTATCTCTTTCTAAAACATTAGATTTTAACGAGCCAAATGAGAATACATATTCGTGTTTAATTCTAACCCCTTGTTCTCCTGTAATTCCGTTATCATTTAAATCTATATCTGCACCTTCATCTTCATCATTTGAATAGTATATTGTTATATTAGCATTCAACATATTTAATGACAATAAATGAGATTTATCATTAGTCATTTCTTCAGCTTCAATGTATAAACCTCTAAAAAAGTGTTGAAAATCATCTATTGATGAAAATTCTGAACCAGCTGCATTGTCAACAAAAATTTGTTGAATCATATTTTCATCTAAAGGAATTTTAATACTAGGACTTAAATTGGTTTGTTTAATTGTATCAATATCATAAAAAGTTGTTGCATCAGGCATATACCTTTTAATATAAGCTACTGTATCATTTGGATTAACTTTAAAACTTCCCGAAAACAATGTGTTTTCTCCTTTTAAAAATTCTTTGTCGGAATAATAAACCGCTAATTTAGATGGGTCTTCAGGGTCTAATGTGTTTAAAAATGTTTTAAGTTCATAAACATTCAATTTAAATTCAACATTTGAATCTCCAAAAACTGAATCTATTATAAATTTAGGTTTTCCATCACTATAATTTTCCAAATCTCTTGTTGATTGATACGGTATGTAAACTATAACTGAATCTATAGCTGCATTTACACCATAGTTATAATCATTACCTATAACAGGAGGTGATATGTGAGATACTATTGATGCTTTTAATTTTCCAAATTCAGTATCAGAATACACTCCTAATAAATATTGAGGTACTCCACTAGAAATAACTCTATCTACATTTTCATTAGCCGTTATTACTTCTGTTGTTAATTTACTTGTGCTAAAATTATTATTATCAACAAGGTTAACACCAATACTTTCTATCTCTTTTTCGCAAGAGATTATTGTAAAAAATACTATTGAGAATAGCCCTAAGTATTTTAATACTTTTACAACTTTAGTTGTCATATGTAATTTTTGATTTTTAATGATTAAACTATAAAACTTCATTTAAGTAAAACTCTGTATAAGCAGTATCAAATTCACTTACATGAAAATATTCTAATACAGGTTTTTCTTTTGTTTTTAAAAATTCTTCTAATTCTACTGGTAATTCTTCACTTGCTTTAATAATTGCATCAGAATTTTCAATAGCATTCATTAAAATATTTGTATAGTTTGGGTTAGAGATTGTTTGAATTTTTGATTCATCGATATTATCAAACTTAATTTTATTTGAAAACTCACTACTTAACGATCCTTCAAATCCATTATTGTAAACCGATGTAACTATTTTACTATCTGTAAATAACGGATCGTCTTTGTAATATTCTTTAATATAAAGAGGTAATAGAGAAGCCATCCATCCATGAACATGGATAATATCTGGCGCCCAATTCAATTTCTTTACTGTTTCAACTACACCTTTTGCAAAAAATATAGCTCTTTCATCGTTATCTTTAAACAAGTTATTGTCTTCATCTGTAAATAAAGCCTTTCTTTTAAAATACTCCTCGTTATCTATAAAATAAACTTGCATTCTCTCTTTTGGAATTGAAGCAACTTTAATTATTAACGGCATATCCATATCGTTAATCACTAAATTCATTCCTGATAAACGAATTACTTCGTGTAATTGATGTCTTCTTTCGTTAATTAAACCATAACGAGGCATAAAAATTCGGGTTTGACCTCCTTTTCCATGAATCATTTTTGCAGTTTCAAACGATGTTGTTGACAATTCATTTTCCGGTAAATATGGCACTACTTCTGAAGAAACAACCAACACTCTCTTATCTTTCATAAACCAACTCTATATTTAAATAATATGCAAAATTACGAAAATTAATGTAAAATTAAGCTTGAAAAATGTAAGTTTGCACGCTTTTAACGTTTATTTACAATACAGCATGTTAGTTTTTGCTAAAATAAAATCGGTACAACAAAAAATTAAGTCGTTAAAAAAGGGGACTTCAATTGGCTTTGTACCCACAATGGGAGCGCTTCACAAAGGTCATTTATCGCTTATAAAACAAGCCAAAAAAGAAAATGATATTGTAGTTGTAAGTATTTTTGTAAATCCAACTCAATTTAATAAAGAAGAAGATTTAATAAATTATCCAAAAACTATTGATGTTGATTTATCTCTTTTAAAATCAATATATTGCGATATTGTTTTTACACCAACTGCAGAAGAAATTTATAGCAACAAAATTCAATCTCAAGTATTTAATTTTGATGGATTAGAGCACCAAATGGAAGGTAAATTTAGAGATGGACATTTTGATGGTGTTGGAACTATTGTTAAACGTTTATTTGAAATTGTAACACCTCATAAAGCTTATTTTGGTGAAAAAGATTTTCAGCAATTACAAATCATCAAAAAAATGGTGCAAAAAAATCAAATTCCAGTAAAAGTTATTGGGTGTGCTATTTTTAGAGAAAAAGATGGTTTAGCTATGAGCTCAAGAAATGAACGACTGACAAAAGAGCATAGAGAAATTGCTCCTTTTATATATAAAACACTAACTAAAGCTAAAAAAGAGTTTGGCACAAAAAATGCTTTAGATGTAAAGAATTTGGTTGAAAATAAGTTTAAAAAACAACCATTATTAGAACTTGAATATTTTGAAATTGCCGATGAAGAAACACTTCAACCAATTAAAAATAAAGACCCAAAGCAAAAATATAGAGCTTTTATAGCTGTTTTTGCTGATG
>JGI24025J20009_10003365_pt1 | contig 10938 bp, 10 predicted proteins | sample Cruoilmetagenom3_FD_20009 | JGI IMG/M metagenome (IMG submission 20009) | reverse complement strand
TACGAAAAAACTTCTTCTGCGACTTAATTAAGAGAGCTTTCAACCCAGTCGTTAATACTGATCGTTCCTCACTTGAACACTAATAAAGGCATCAGGCGCACATCTTTAGCTTGCTAATAAACAAGACATATTCAATCCGGTACGCCCTTAAGGAGAAAGTATTACGCATAACCGAGCGTCCTCATGGCCCAACAATGAATTAAAACGAAAGCGAGCCAATAGATACCTGCAAACTTTCCTCATTCAACAGGTCGCGCCCTCTAAAGCAAGCAACAAATTATCCACCTGTTTTTCTGTGTGGCTGGCTGAGAATGTAATGCGTAAGCGCTCTGTCGATTTCGCCACTGCTGGATGTCTAATAGCACCCACCAGTATTCCTTGTTCTTTTAAGTAACTATTCGTCGACATGACGGCCTTATTACTGCCTAAAATAACCGGTTGGATGGGTGTCGCTGAAGGCAGCAAGCTTAAGCCTAATTGTTCCGCTCCGCATCGAAACCTAGCGACTAAAGAAACCAGTTTATCTCGGCGCCATGTTTCTTGCTGACAGACTTTTAAGCTCTGCCTAGTAGCAGCCATAATCGCTGGTGGCATTGCCGTTGTGAAAACATATGTGCGAGCTCGCTGTATCAGGGTTTCAATAAGCTCCTCACTGCCCGCAATAAACGCACCTGAGGTACCCAAACCTTTGCCCAGCGTAGCCATTAAAATAGGCACTTGTTGTTGATTCAAGCCAGTTTTTTCCAACAAGCCCGCGCCTGTTTTACCTAAAACACCTAGGCCGTGCGCATCATCAATCATCAGCATTGCCTTTGATTCTTTTGCCAACTTAGCCAAATCATTGAGCTTGGCCTCATCACCATCCATACTAAAAACACCATCACTGACCACCAGCTTTCTGTCACTCGATGACGCGTCAAGCAATTGCTTTAAACCACTCATATCTCCGTGAGAAAAGCGCTTTACTTGAGCCCTAGAGATCCTACCACCATCGATCAGCGACGCATGATTAAGGCTGTCTTGAAAAACCTCATCATCCTTGTTGACCAGTGCCGAAATCGCACCAAGGTTAGCCATATATCCTGTTGAAAAAACTAACGCACGCTCACGCCCAGTAAAATCGGCCAGTTCTTCCTCAAGTGCTTGATGCTCTACGCTATGTCCGCAAATTAAATGTGCCGATCCACTACCAACACCGTAGCGTGCCGCCCCTTGTTGAAAGGCTTTTATAACAGTCGGGTGATTGGCTAGGCCAAGGTAATCATTGCTTGAGAAATTATCAAACATCCTACCGTCAATCTGTACTTGTGCACCTTGAGGGCCTTCAATCGTCTGACGTGATCGATAAAGCTGTTGACGTTTTAACTCATCAAGCTGACTTGATAACTCCCAGTGATTCATCCTAGAAACTACGCAGTCGCGGGGTGAATCCCTAAGCGTTTAAACAGCCGGTGATCTGCACTTTCCTCTGGGTTCTCAGTCGTCAATAACTGATCACCGTAAAAAATAGAATTTGCCCCTGCAAAAAAACACATCGCTTGCATTTCATCGGTCATATCAGAGCGACCAGCAGACAACCTGACTTGAGAGGTTGGCATTAAGATTCGAGCCACCGCGATCGTTTTTATAAACTCAAGCGAGTCTATCGCCTCGGCACCGTCTAGCGGTGTACCTTTAACTTGAACCAACTTGTTAATAGGCACACTTTCTGGCGGGTGCTCCATATTTGCTAACGTTTGTAACATTTTTGCTCGGTCATCACTGGCCTCGCCCATGCCGACAATTCCGCCGCTGCACACGTTAATACCTGCATTTCGAACCGTATCAATCGTATCTAAGCGATCCTGATAGGTTCGCGTCGTAATCACTTCTTTATAATACTCTTCTGATGTATCAATATTATGGTTATAGTAATCCAAGCCTGCCTCTTTTAACTGTTGTGCTTGCCCATCTTCCAACATTCCCAAGGTAACGCAGGTTTCCATTCCCAAGGCTTTAACCTCTTCGACCATTTTCGTTACTTTATTTAAATCACGATCTTTAGGACTCCGCCATGCCGCTCCCATACAAAAACGGCTTGCTCCATTCGCTTTCGCTTCTTTCGCTGCGTCGACAACGGCTCTAATTTCCATTAACGCCTCTTTTTCCAGCCCCGTGTCATAGCGAACACTTTGTGGACAGTATGAACAATCTTCAGGGCATGCGCCCGTCTTAATACTCAGTAAGGTACTGATTTGAACTGCATTTGGATCAAAGTTTTCACGATGAATAGTATGCGCCTTAAAAAGCAAGTCATTGAATGGCAAATCAAAAAGCGCTTGGATTTTTTTTAGTGGCCATGTGTTTCTCACTATATTAACGGTCGCTCTTTTTTGCTCGCCAATCGCTTCAGATGATATGCTCATTCGGAAATTACCTATTTCAAATTTATATAAAGTTGACAATGGTACATTAGGCGAAAAAGTTGTCAAAATTAATTTACAAAAATATGAACAACTGGTCAAATATTATCCAATCTAAGCTGTACCCGTCGACCTGCTTTATATGCGATCAGCCCGGCTATAATGAACTGGATTTATGCCAGCAATGCTTGCAGGATCTAAACTCTGCAACACGCTCGTGTATCATCTGCGATATAGCGTTAACAACTGAGTCATCTATTTGTGGGCGCTGTCTAAAAAAACCACCTTCATTTGACAGCATCACCTCGCTATACCAATACGAAGGTATCGCTCAATTTTTAATTCAATCACTCAAGTTTCAAGCCAAGCACAGCTGCGCAAGAACCATGGGCCTGTTGATGGCTCAACACATTAAAGCATTGAATAAACAAGCTGATGCTCTGATGCCTGTCCCTTTGCATGCAAAACGCTTGAATGAAAGAGGTTTTAACCAATCCGAACTTATCGCGCAATACATACAAAAAGCCATCGGCGTGCCTCTTATTCAGCATTCTTTGAAGAGAGTTGTTAACACCACAAGCCAAGCAACACTTAAGGCAAACGAACGTCGTAAAAATTTGAAGAATGCTTTTAGCTATAGCTCAACACAAAACATACAGTCTGTTGCCATTATTGACGATGTAGTGACAACTGGATCGACAGCCAATGAAATTGCCAAAACGCTAAAAAAACAAGGTGTACAACGGGTTGAAATTTGGGCATTTGCCCGCGCTTAATCGATAATACCTTTAGCGACATAATCTACCGCTATACCGATAAAAACAGTAAATCCAAGCCAATTATTATTCAAAAAGGCCTTCATACATTTTGTTGGTTCTCTGTCTTTAATTAACATTTGATGATAAACCGCAAACATCAGCGCTACAAAAACACTAACAAAATAGGCTGTGCCCAACTCGGCTTTTTGCCCAATCATAATGAGCGCAATGAAAAATAATAACTGAAAAAAACCAATCAATACCTTATCTAAATCTCCAAACAAAACGGCGGTTGACTTAACACCTATTTTTAAGTCATCGTCACGATCCACCATTGCATACATTGTGTCGTACACCACCGCCCATATTACCGCAGCAACAAATATCAACCACGCAAGTGGCGGGACTGAATTTGTTTGCGCAGCAAAAACCATAGGAATTGCCCAGCCAAATGCCATTCCTAAAAATACTTGTGGTAAATGTGTATGACGCTTGGTAAAAGGATATAACGCTGCCAACAATACAGCGCCTAATGATAAGTAAAGGGTCAGCGTGTTCATCAACAAAACCAGCAACAACGAAATTAAGAGTAATACAAAGAACAGCTGTAATGCCTCTGTAGAACTCACCTGACCAGTGGCAAGAGGGCGCTCTTTTGTTCGCGACACATGCGGATCAATTTTCCTATCAGCATAATCATTAATCACACAACCGGCCGATCGCATCAATACAACACCGAGTGTAAAAACGATAAATACTAATATATCTGGCCGCCCATGACTGGCAATCCAAAGCGCCCAGTACATCGGCCAAAGCAACAGCAAACTACCAATTGGCTTATGCATTCTTGTTAGTAACCAGTAGGCCTTAATATTTGATATTTTTAACTGTAATTTCATCATTTATTAAACAAGGCCGGTAAAAAAAACTCACTCACGAGGAAGGCATGTTTGTTCATTTGATAGGTATTACGGCGCGCCCAAATAAACGATTGTCCTTCCAGCATCTTCTGTGCCTGCTGATTTAATTCGGTAACACTTATTTTAGCAAGATCTAACCGGACTCTTTTTAGTTCAGGGTAACTAAAAATAACCTCACCCAGTGGCCTATTACCTAAATGCGTCAGATTTTGCAGCTGATGCGCTACTTTTCGTGGCAATGTCGTTCGAGCAAAAACAACAGGCTGGTTAGATAGCGTCAATAACACCTCCCTAACAAGTGCGTAGTGATGAAGTGGTTGTTTTAGGCGTTGTGCATCGAGTAAATGCGGCGCAGCGAAACCCTGCCCCTGTAGCTGAACAGCAAAGGGTTCAGAGAATGTACTTTTAATTCGTTTGGTTAACGAGTTTGGTTCAAGTAACCAATTTCCTACCTGTGATGGCATACTGCGTAACGGCCATTGACTGAGCTCACGCCAGGCAGGTTCTTTAACAAAGAAGTTATTAATAGGCTTCAACGACATTTCACTCCATCAGACTTGTGCATATTCTACTAAATTGCTTATCCAACGGTGAACTAATGGCTCCACCAAGTCAGCACGCTGTTGGAGAATTTCTTCTGCACACTCAGCGACCTGTTCCAACATCTCTGCATCACGTTCAATATCCGCAACTTTAAATCGCATAAACCCAGCCTGACGTTTTCCAAGCAACTCACCTGCTCCACGCAACTGCAAATCCTTTTCTGCTATTTTAAAGCCGTCGGTTGTTTCGCGCATAATCGACAAACGCTCATTTGCATTTTTCGATAACGGCGGTTTATACATCAACACACAATGACTATCTCGCATTCCTCGCCCCACTCTACCGCGTAACTGATGCAGTTGCGCCAATCCCAAACGTTCAGCATTTTCAATCACCATTAAACTAGCATTGGGTACATCAACACCCACCTCAATAACCGTTGTTGCGACCAAAACTTGCAACGTCTTGTGTTTAAATTGCTGCATAATAGTTTGTTTTTCATCTGCCTTCATGCGCCCATGCACCAAGCCTATAGCGACATCCGGCAGGCACTCTTTGAGTAGCTCAGCCGCCACTTCAGCCGCTTGGCACTGTAGTGCTTCAGACTCTTCTATTAGCGTACAGACCCAATACACTTGCCGCCCTTCTTCAACGCCCTTATTGATGCGTTCAATAATCCGTGCCCTTTTGGAGATGGGAACAACCGTTGTCGTTACCGGCGTTCGACCTGGCGGCAGTTCATCGATCACCGATAAATCCAAATCTGCATAGCCCAGCATCGCTAAGGTTCTAGGAATTGGTGTCGCTGTCATCACCAGTTGATGAGGATATAAACCACCAACTACGCCTTTATCTCGAAGAGCGAGCCGCTGATGCACACCAAACCGATGCTGCTCATCAATAATAACTAGGCCCAATTGTGCAAAACTGACTTTATCTTGGAACAGTGCTTGCGTGCCGATCACAATGTCAGAACGACCCTCTCTAATATCCGCGGTAATCGCATCATAAACCTTGCCTTTGTGCTGCCCAACTAGCCAATCGACTTGAACATCCATATCGTCCAGCCAGCCTTTAAAATTCTTAAAGTGTTGCTCTGCTAACAACTCTGTTGGCGCCATAATAGCGACTTGATATCCCGCTTCGGTTGCCGCTAAGGCAGCACAAGCAGCGACAACGGTTTTACCTGAACCAACATCNCCTTGTAACAACCGTTGCATCGGTATGGCTTGCGATAAACTTGACATTACCTCTTGGCTCACGCGACTCTGTGCCGCAGTTAACTCAAAACCTAATGAGGCTAAAAAGCGCGCTTGGCTATTGCCTGCTGATCTAAATCTCGGCGCAGCGTTACGCTGAACCCCTTCTTTAAGTCGGCTTAAACTTAAGTGATTAGCCAATAACTCCTCAAATATCAATCGTTTAAATGCGGGGGCTTTACTAACCTCTAGTGCCGGCAAGGTTTCCGGAAAGTGTAACTGTTGCAAACTATCAACTAAGCTCGGAAAACTGCTTGCCTGCAAAACCTGTTGTGGCAGACAATCGCGAACAGTCGCGCCCTGTTGCAGTAATAAAAATGCTTGTTTGATGAGTTTTCTAAAAGACGCTTGATGTAAGCCCTCTGTGACAGGGTAAACAGCTAATAAGCCTTGCTCAATTTGACCACGCTGCGCTTCGCTAATGAGCTGATACTCTGGGTGAACAACATCGGCAACACCCTGTTTACTATACGATTTAATATCGCCAAAACAACGTAACCATTGGCCACGTTGCATCGCTTCTTTTTGGCTGTTTGAGAAGTGAAAAAATCGCAAGGTAATAAACCCGGTATGATCACTTAACCGAACGAGCATCGAACGCCGCCCTCTATAGACCACCTCAGCCAGTTCAACTTGCCCTTCAAACAGACAAGAGTCACCAGGTTTCAACGAGCCTATCGGCACCACTTGAGTTCTATCTTCATAGCGAAACGGCAAATGAAATAACATATCTGCCACCGTCACTATACCGAGACGCTGCAACTTTTCTGCTACTTTATCACCAACACCTTTAAGGTAGGTTATCGGCAAATCATCTAAACAACTGTCCACCGCCATGAACCCCTTCTAACCAACGATGCTCATATTAATCGTCACCTAGCACCATCACAGCATCCATTTCCACACGACTATTTTTGGGTAATGCCGCCACACCAATTGCTGCTCTTGCTGGATATGGCTGCGAAAAGAAGCGGTCCATTTTTTCATTAACCACTGGGAAATCTGCCATATCCGCTAGAAAGATATTAAGTTTTACAATATCTTTCAGCTCACCACCTGCTGCTTGGGCTACAGCGGTTAAGTTTTTTAACACTTGCTCAATTTGCTCCCCAATATCATCGCTAATAAGCACCATTGTCTCTGGCACCAATGGAATTTGACCGGATAAATAAACGGTTTGATCTACCTTGATAGCCTGCGAATAAGTACCGATGGCTTCTGGTGCTAAAGCCGTATGGATAACTGTTTTTTTCAAAACTCCCCCTAGTTTCTAATACGAAATATTTTTATAACGGATGCAAGACCACGCAAGCGACGCATAACACGCGCTAAATGTTTCCTATCACGTACTGTAATGGTAAAAACATCACTGGAAGCATCCTTGGAACGTGAAGCAATTTTAATGTTTTCAATATTACAGTCGTACGATGAAAATATGGATGCAATCTCTGCTAAAACACCCCGTTCATTCTTTAGCTCTAGTCCAATATCAGAACTAAACTCACCCTCAACAATATTCGCCCATTGAACATTTAGCCAATTTTTATGCTTTCGTTTGTACTCTCGGGTATTTTTGCAATGTACGCGATGCACTACCACCCCACGACCGGGGCTAAAGAAACCAATAATTTTATCACCCGGAATAGGCCTACAGCAGGTACCCAAATTGATGAGCATACCATCTGCCCCATGTATATTTAAGGTTGCTGTTGACTGTTTTCCCTTAGCAATATCGATGGAAGAGTCCTCATCTCCGGTCGACATAATTAAATGCTGCGCCACTAACAAAGGCATTCGGTTACCAAAACCCAAGTCCATTAATAACGCATCAAGCGAACCAATTTGTTGTTCATCCAAAAAAGTCTGTAACTGTTCTGGGTCAACATCATCAAAATTTAAACCCATACTTTTAAATTCAGCATTCAGCAGTTGACCACCGAGAGTGATCGCGTCTCGTTCTTTAAATTCTTTAAGGTGATTCCGAATAGCGTGCCTTGCTTTATTGGTCACCACAAAATTTAACCAATTTGGGTTACATACGGCAAAATCACTGGTCATAATTTCAACGGTTTGACCATTTCTAAGTACCGTGTGCAGCGGCTCCATTATTCTGTTTATCTTCACGCCTGCGCACGCCATGCCAATATCCGTATGAACCGCAAAGGCAAAATCAACTGCCGTAGAACCCTTAGGCAATTTAACAATTTTCCCTTTTGGAGAAAACACAAAAATCTCTGTTGGAAACAGGTCTACTTTTAGTGTATCAATAAACTCAAACGAGTCGTCAGAGCCCTTTTGTGTTTCGAGTAGATTCCTCAACCATTCGTGCGCCCTCACTTGCGCATCATGCGCAACATCTGTTGTTTTATAAAGCCAATGTGCCGCAATACCTGATTCAGCCACCCTATCCATTTCCAGCGTTCTTATCTGCAGCTCAATCGGCACCCCAAATGGCCCCACCAACACTGTGTGTAACGATTGATAACCATTACTTTTAGGTAAAGCGATGTAATCTTTAAATTTACCGGGCACAGGTTTAAACAAGTTATGCAATATACCCAATGCTTGATAGCATTGCTCAGTAGTTTCCACGACGACTCTAAAGGCATACACGTCAAACACTTCGTTAAACGCTATGCCTTGTCGCTTCATCTTCAAGTAAATGCTATAGAGGTTCTTCTCGCGGCCACTAATCAAACCCGGGAATTGAGTGTCTAAAAAACCCTCTATGAGTAACTTTTCAACTTTATCGACCACTTCTTTTCTATTGCCTCGGGCCGCCTTTATACTCTTAGCAATAATTGACTTACGATAAGGGAACATGGCTTCGAAGCTTAAGTCTTCTAACTCAAGTCGAAACTCGTGCATCCCTAGGCGATGTGCAATGGGTGCATAAATATCCAGTGTTTCCTTCGCAATACGTCGCCTGCTTGCCGGCTTCATCACACCGATTGTGCGCATATTATGCAAACGGTCAGCAAGCTTAATAATAATCACCCTTAAGTCTTTTGCCATCGCTAAAAACATCTTGCGCATATTTTCAGCTTGAGCTTCCTCACGCGTCTTAAAGTTTATTTTTGTTAGCTTACTCACGGCATCAACAAGGCCTGCCACGTCATCATTGAATAACCGCGCTAAATCCTCAAATGTTGTCTCTGTATCTTCCAGCAAATCATGCATGATAGCCGCCATGATACAGTCCACATCTAATTTCATTCGAGCCAAAATCAGCGCCACTGAAACAGGGTGGCAAATGTAATCTTCCCCGCTCAAACGGTATTGTCCTTGATGAGCATCACTTGCCAGCTGATACGCTTGCTCAACTTGTTGTAGTTGACTAGCCGTCAGGTACTCTTTTAACGTTGACATTAATTCTGCCAACAGCACCTCTTGCGGCAATTCAATTGCGTTTCGTTTATCTGCTTCCATCTACTCTTATTTTCTAATGCGCATAAAAAATGCCCATGACAACATCATGAGCATTTGAGTCTATCACCAAAGTTCTATTGGCGAATAGACAATAGGCCTAAATTAAGTTAGTTCGCTAACCTAACCTTCTTCGCCAACCGATTTTTCAGCTAAGTCACCCTCATCAATAAATAACTCTTCAATCGGTGGGTTATCCACTAAGTCTAAAACTTCTTCAGTAATATTGCCTGCTGCAATTTCCCTTAACGCAACAACCGTGGGCTTATCATTTTCTAATTCGAGACTTGGCTCCGCACCATCCATAATTTGGCGTGCGCGTCTTGAAGCTAATAGGACCAACTCAAAACGATTATCTAATTTTTCAAGACAATCAGAAACTGTTACACGTGCCATTGGAACCCCTTAATTTAAATAATGTTGAATAGCCGGACATCATACCCTATTTTTCGCTATTAATTAAGCAACTGTTTTATCAATATCGAATACGCCTGCTTTCCTCGTTGCATGATCAACCGTTGGGATTTAACAACCGCCTCCAATTCATTCAATGCCACTTTAAAATCATCGTTAACGACTAAAAAGTCATATTCACTATAATGCATCATTTCATCAACCGCCGTACGCATACGCCTACTGATAACCTCTTCGCTATCTTGACCTCGACTGCGCAGCCTCTCATCAAGCACTTGTTTGGATGGCGGTAAAACAAAGATCGAGCAGCAATTTTTCATTACTTTTCGAACCTGCTGTGCGCCTTGCCAATCAATTTCAAGAATAACATCAACCCCTTGAGCCAACCTCTCTTCAACTAAGGCTTTTGATGTCCCATAGGAATTTCCAAAAACAGTGGCGTACTCTAAAAAACCTTCTTTATCAATAAGTTGCTGAAAGCCTTTCTGATCAATAAAATTATAATCAATGCCCGTTTCCTCTCCTACTCGAGGCGCTCTTGTCGTATGCGAAACCGATACCTCTATACCTGAAAGCGTTTCTAACAACGCATTCACCAAACTCGTTTTACCCGCACCTGATGGTGCTGATACAATAAATAATTGTCCTGTTGTTACCGTCACGTTTTACCTTTACTCAATATTTTGAATTTGTTCGCGCATTTGCTCTATCAACACTTTCAACTCAACCGAAACATTGGTTGTTTGTATATCTGCTGATTTTGAGCCTAGCGTATTCGCCTCTCGATTAAGCTCTTGCATAAGAAAGTCTAACCGGCGACCAACGGGCTCAGCTTGATTCAAGACTCTACGAACTTCTTTAACGTGAGACTCAAGCCTATCCAACTCTTCCTCAACGTCCATTTTTTGTAAAAAATAGACCAGCTCTTGCTCAAGCCTAGCTTTTTCTGGCTCTTCTAATAAATCATTTATTTTCTTTTCTAATTTTTCACGTAACTGCGCTTGCACCTCGGGTAAACGCGTTTTAGCAACGTTCATTTGCTCCTGAATGAGCTGACATCTCGACTCAACCATCCCAAGAATATCGCCGCCCTCTCGTTCACGCGACTCAACTAATTGTTCCAATGTTTTATTCAATAAGGCAATAGCCCCTTCATGAACAGGCTCTAAGTCCTCTCTCACTTCAGATTGCACACCTGGCCAACGCAAAATATCTA
>JGI24025J20009_10003363_pt1 | contig 10944 bp, 12 predicted proteins | sample Cruoilmetagenom3_FD_20009 | JGI IMG/M metagenome (IMG submission 20009) | reverse complement strand
TAGGGGAATCATCGGTTTCGGCCTCTCAAACGTCAAAGGCCTTAAACGAGTTCCAACACCCCCACACATGATGCATGCCTTCATAGCTCTATCAACTTGCAATCATCCAAATATCTTTCCAAAGACCCCTTTCTTCTTATTCTGACCTATGGAATCAAACTCTCTGACCAGTTCCTTTTGCCTCTCGTTTAACTTCTTTGGAATGGTTACCTTTACTTTAACCTTCTGATCTCCCCGTCCATAACCATGTAGGTGTGGGATTCCCTGCCTCTTCAAGAGAAAAGTGGTGTGTGTCTGCGTTCCGGGAGGTATCTTCATCTCAGCCTCTCTTCCATCGAGCGTTGGAACCTCTACCTCATCTCCGAGCACCAGTTGACCAAAACTTACGGGTAGATCGCACAGGATATCATCTCCATCCCTTCTGAAGAGATCGTCTTCTTTTATATATATCACGACGTACAGATCTCCGGGAATATCTCCATATTCTCCTTCGCCAACAATTCGCAATCTAGATCCGTCTTCGACGCCTGGAGGTATCTTAACTTTCATCCGCTTCTCTTGAATTGTCCTTCCCGTTCCGCCGCATCTGGGACAGGGATCTTTTATTACCACACCTTCTCCACCACAATCCGGACAGGTGGTTATATTCATGAATTGTCCAAAAGCTGTCCTCCTCACATTCTGTATCTGTCCTCTTCCATCGCACCTTGGGCACTTCTCTGGGGAAGAACCGGCCTTACTCCTTCTGCCGTTACATTCCGGGCAAATCCCATACTTCCTAACATTTATCTCCTTATTGATCCCAAAGGCGGCATCTTTAAGGCTAATCTTTAGGTCATATCGTATGTCAGCACCCCTTCTCGCCCTTTCACTTCTATTAGAGAAACCGCGATTGAAGAAGCTTCCTCTGCCATTGGAGAAACCGAAATTAAAAAAATTTTCGAAGATGTTCCCAAGTCCGAGATCTCCGAATATGTCGTCGAAGTTCACTCCCCTGAAGATGTCTTCCGTTGAATATCCACTTATTCCTGCTTCTCCGAACATATCGTACTGCTTTCTCTTCGTGTCATCCGAAAGAACAGCGTATGCCTCTGATATCTCCTTAAACTTCTCCTCCGCATCCGGGTTCTTATTAATGTCCGGATGGTGCTTCATCGCGAGCTTTCTATACGCTTTTTTTATCTCTTCCTTGCTCGCATCCTTTGAGACGTCCAATGTCTCGTAGTAATCTTCTGCCACCGCTAATCACTTAATTAATCTTTTACCTCATAATCCGCATCTATATAATCGTCCCCTTTCCCTTCTTGATCTGCCGGGCCTTGCTCTTTTTTTTCTTCTCCTGCTTGCTGTTGTTGGTATATGATATTACCTATCTCCTGTGACGCCTTCATCAGTTCGTCCTGCCTTTCCTTTATCTTGGCGATATCTTTCTCCTTAACAGCGTTTTTAAGATCATCTTTTATCTTTTCGATCCTATCTTTTGTCGAAGCGTCGATCTTATCTCCGTATTGACTAAGCGTCTTCTCGGTAGTATAAACGAGCGAATCCGCATTATTTATCAGCTCGATCTCCTCTTTCTTCTTCCTATCTTCCTCTGCATATCGCTCCGACTCCTTCACCTTCTCATCTATCTCCTCTTCATTGAGTTTTTGTGGTGCAGTGATCGTTATCTTCCTCTCCTCTCCGGTTCCCTTGTCTTTGGCAGATACGTTCAATATTCCATTTGCATCTATATCAAACGTAACATCTATCTGTGGAACACCTCTTGGAGCCGGAAGGATACCAGTTAGCGTAAATCTCCCGAGAGAAACATCGTCTCTCGCCATAGCCCTCTCCCCTTGAAGTACGTTTATCTCTACGCTCGTCTGGCTATCCGCCGCCGTCGTAAATACTTGACTCTTCTTCGTCGGAATTGTCGTGTTCCTCTCGATGAGCTTCGTGGAGACACCGCCGAGAGTCTCTATTCCAAGAGAAAGAGGAATTACATCTAGGAGTAATACATCTTTCACCTCTCCCGCCAGAATTCCTGCCTGTATCGCCGCTCCCATTGATACACACTCCATTGGATCGACTCCCCCCTCTGGTTTTACCCCAGAGATCTCCTCAACGAATTTTCTCACGATCGGCATCCTCGTAGGTCCGCCAACGAGTATCACCTTATCCGCCTTTGTGAGTTTTGCGTCTTGCATTGCCTGTTTGACAGGTTCCCTGCACTTCTCCACGATCGGTTCTACCAATGATTCCAGCTTGGATCTTGTTATACTCATCACGAGGTGTTTTGGACCGGTTGAATCCGCCGTTATATACGGGAGGTTTATCTCCGTCTCCATCGTACCACTCAACTCTATCTTAGCCTTCTCCACGGCGTCTTTGAGTCTTTGCATCGCACTTGCATCATTTTTAAGATCCATATCATTTTCTTTCCTGAATTCCTCGATCACGTAGTCCATCAAGATTTCATCCATGTCATTTCCGCCGAGACTAGTATTACCGCTCGTCGATTTAACGTCGAAGACCCCTTCCCCATACTCCATTATCGTACAGTCTAGCGTACCTGCCCCAAAGTCGAATATCAATATGTCAAGATTCTCTTCCTCTTTATCGAGCCCGTAGGCAAGTGAGGCGGCGGTTGGTTCGTTCACAAGCCTCTTAACATTCAATCCTGCGATCTTCCCGGCGTCTTTCGTTGCCTGCCTCTGATTATCATTGAAATACGCAGGAACGGTTATTACGGCGTCATTGACAGGTCCTCCTAAGAATTCTTCCGCGTCTTTCTTTATCTTCTGTAGAATGAATGCGGAGATCTCTTGGGGTGTGTATTCCTTCCCATAGGCTTTTGCCTTGTAATTAGTCCCCATCTTCCTCTTCATCGCTGTGATCGTCCCCTCGGGATTTTTTATCGCCTGCCTCCTCGCAGGCTCTCCGACAAGTCTCTGCCCATCTTTTGTAAATGCGACCACGGACGGTACAGCTTTCCCATAGGGTGTCATTCCTTCCGCTGACGGGATGATCGTCGGCTTACCCCCCATCATGACCGCCGCTGCGGAGTTGGAAGTTCCCAAATCAATACCTATAATCTTTTCCTTTTTAGCCATTCTCTTTCACCTCTCTGGTTTTTTAGCTACTTTAACTACAGAATATCTGATGACCTTTGAATTTAACTTGTAACCTCTTCTAAATTCTTCCAAAATCGTATCCTCTTCACAATCGTCTCTCTCCTCTACAGATAAAACCTCATGCAAGAAGGGGTCGTATCTCTTACCGATGCTCTCTATTTCTTTTAAACCCTTCTCCTTTAAAATATTTTTGAGTTGATCATAGATTAGCATGATACCCACCAACCTCTCATCTTCCTCGGTCTCAAACCAGTTCTCAATACACTTTTCCATACCCTCATAGACGTCTATCAGTTTTAATATCAAAGACTCGCCCGCAGTCTTTTTGTACTCCTCGATCTTTTTGTCCATCACCTTTTTATAGTTATCAAATTCAGCCTGTAGATATTTTAATCTCTCCAGATACTCGTTTGATCTTGTTTTCTCCTCCTCTAAATCTTTTTTGAGTTGTTCTATCCTCGTTTCAAGTTCTTTATATTCTTCTCTTTCTTCCGATGATAATTCCGTTTCTTCGCATACCATTATAATACCCCTTGGCTGAATTGAAGAGAATTCCCCTAACTATTTGTCAGTAGTAATTTGTAGTTATATATAAAGGTTTCGACTAACTCAGTCTACTTCGATGGTTGGAATAAGAAGATAAATTTATCTTTTGGGTGGCCTTATTCCTCATGCAACCAGATTCACCGGTAACCTTCGTATCCGGAGCGTTCATACTTCTCTTGTAATGATCTCATCGCCTCCATAAACTCCTTCCAAGTAGAATAGGTCCCGTCCTCCTCCGCCATTTTTTGGAGCTGCTCGTCGAATTGTTTCAGCACCATCATTATGATGCCCACCAGTCTCGGCGTGTTCTTCTCCAAACTACTTACGATCGAGTCCATTACGACATCTACCAATTCTTCCACATCTTCCTTCTTCATTCTCCCTTCGAACATTTTATTCTACACATCCATCTTTATATTGTGAATAAAACTCATCAGAGAGATCTTCCACAACATTCACGCCCTCTAGCCCTTTTATTCTACATCTTCAGGCAAATTTACCCTCTCTTTACCCTTTCTATCTCTTCATTCACCTTCTTGGGTTCATATTCTAACTCTTCATTGTATCTCTCCAATCCACGGAGATACTCTTCTCTTGGTGGATATCCAAATCCAAAGTAGAACGCTGGACGTTCATCTTTCTCTTTATAGCCACCTCGATTACTACGCTTTTAACGTTATTTAATATTTTTGTATAAATATCTCTGCGAAGTTACGAACAACCACTCAAATCAACCGATCGCGAAGCCAACGGTGAATGTCATCGAGTGCGGGTGGATACACGTTAAATACCTCTATCTCCTCTGGAAATTGGATCCAATGTCTCTCTCCAAAGAATAAAATTCCATTCTCTCCATCCTTGAGCGTTTCACCTATCTTCTCGGCCACGTATCTATACCTCTCCTCACTCGCATCCATATAGAATTTAGATATCTTCGTCCTCACTTTTTCGTTCTTGAGCCCGATCGCGAGGCATCTCTCCCAATCCGTGCACGCCTCAGCCAGTTCTCTCTCTTCCGTCCCCACGAGTTCTGCCCCCTTCTCGCATTCACCCCTCACGAGTTCATAGCTCTCTTTATTTAACTTTTCCAGCTCTTTTATTCCGTTCTCTCCGGATAGGAAGAGCAGTTCATGATAAATTTTGGCGATTTTACCCACCTTCTCTTCCATATTCGCTGTTTGCTCCCTTATCTCCTCCCAATAGCGTTTGATCAAGGTTTTATAATCTTCTGGGGCATCTTCCCATGTATATACGAGTGGAATAAAACATATCTTCCTCTTCCCTTTGAATCGTTCGGCCGATGGTCTCTCTATCTTACCAATCCTCTCAGACATTTGATACACCCAACCCATGAATGGTTTGGAGAGACGGGATATATATCTTTTATCTTCGGCCTCTGTTGGGAATCAAACTTCTCTAACTGCTCATTCCCAAAATTCCCAAAATTTATAAATAAAAAATTTTAATGGATACTAAATGAAGTTTGAAGAGAGAATGAAGGCACTTGAGGTGCCACTTTTGGATGTGAGATTCCTGTTGGATAGAAGGTATCCAAAGGATTATACCATAAATTTCGTCTCGAACCACTACAGGCTAATAAAGGAGGATCGAAACGTTCTATTCAGGATCGCTTGTGAAAAAAAACTCTCAGAAGAAAGAATGAAAAAATTGGTCTCGATAGATTTTATAAAGGGGAAATCTGTGGTCATGGATGGGTACAACGTTCTAATAACGGTAGAAAGTTTAATTCTTGGGTATCCCGTTTTTTTGTGTGATGATGGCGTTTTAAAGGATATAAGGGCAATCTTTCATAGATACAGGATAAAAAAGGAGACAAAAGAATCACTGGAGAAGATAAAAACCCTATTATCAAAATATCTCCCAAAAGAAGTTATTTTCATCTTTGACGCCCAAATAAGCGAGAGTGGAAAGCTTTCCGCCCTAACAAGAGAGATCTTTGAAGAGATGAACACCTCCGTTTTGACGTCAAAAGATGCTGATTATCAGGTGAAAAGGCACAAGGATAACGTGGTTGCCACGAGCGATGGAAATATAATGGATAATGTGAGAAATATCGTTGATATACCTTCCCACGTCGGTGAAGAATTTGGATATCCATATTATAAACCAACAACCATGAGATTTTGTTTGAGCGGATGAGTGATTACGATGGGGGTGAAGAGAGCTTTGATGCGGGAGCTTCCCGAGATAGCAAAGATGTGGAAAAAACTTGAGCCGAATAATAGTCGTTATGATATGATAAAATTTTATATGTTATTCAGACAATATTTCTATGTCTATAAAAACAGAGAGAAAATAATTGGATTTGTGGCGGGAAGCGTCAAAAGTGATGTTAGATCCCATTTGAGCGCCATATACGTAAAGGAGGAATTCAGAAAAAAAGGAGTTGGAGAAAATCTTCTTAAAACGCTGGAAGCGGCGTTTGAGAAGAGTAATTTTAGCAAGATCACTCTCGAAGTTAAAGAAGATAATAAGGAAGCCATAGAGTTCTACAAGGGGCTTGGCTATGCGTTTGCTGGAAAAAAACCGAGATATTACGGCGAAAAAGATGCTTTGGTCTATTCTAAAGAGTTGTCACAAATCGAAGATTCGTGACCAAAACCACTTGTAGTCTTCCGGATAATTCAAAAATCTCAGTTTTTCTGGAGATCTTATCAGATCATACATCCCTTCACCCTTGAAGATGCCCAATTCTGGATACTCCCTTGCCTTTGTCCGCCTAACCCTTGGAACGCTTTTATAATTTTTATTTCTTATTAACCCGTCGCTGGTCTCGTAGTAAGTTCCCCCCCTCATCTTCCTAATCGGTTCATAGATGGAAGAAAACCTTCTTGAAACCCAATTTGCCATTTTGATCTCCTCCTCAAATGGATTTATCATGATGTGCCCGTAATTGGGGGGAATTATCACCTTATCTCCTTTCTCTGCTTCTACCAAGATCACATCCATGATCTTTTCAGGCCCCCTTTGAAGTAAATAGTGGGCTCTTCCCGCCAAAACCTCGTATATTTCGGCGTATGAGAGATCATTCTTCTTTGGGTGATAATGCCCGGCGGTTTTGAGATATTCCCTTCCAAGCGTTCCTGGAGGGATTACTGTAACGTCGTATCTAAGGTCGTTTTCGATAATTACCCTCCTATCATCTTCAGTAAGCGCCAGATCTCTATACATATAATAGAGAGGCACATTATCAGCGTTTTTAAACCATCTTTCATCGAAGATGACCTCTTTCATATCGTAGAGCATTCTTATATCGGGTGTATATATCTTCTCACCAAATCTCAGTTTCACGAAGACATTCCTCCAGGATTAGATAGTTGATTAAAGATTACTTTTCACTATATATAAAAAATGTGGAGGCATTTAGGAAAAGTATTAAGCTAATAGGGGGAAAAAAGTATATGGATTAATCCTCAAGGAATGATTCAAATGGAGTATGAAACCCTGAAATATGAAGAGAAGGATGCCACCGGGATTCTTACGCTCAATAGACCCAAACGACTGAACGCCATCAACGAGAAGATGGTGGATGAACTTGAAGGATTCTGGATGAAGAGAATGTATGACTTACATACAAGAGTAATCATCTTGACTGGTGCCGGGGAAAAAGGTTTTTGTGGTGGGTTGGATATGAAAGAGGACGCTCAAAAGATTTTTAATCTCAAGCCAAGTGAAATTTACCGTTTTCAGACGCGGATATCGAAACTTCAGCTTCTGATGCGCCAGGTTCCACAGCCTATCATCTGTGCGATTCACAAATCTGCGGTAGGGGGAGGATTTAGCTTCGCGATGGCATCAGACGTGCGAATCATAACGCCCGATGCAAGATTTTCTGCCGCCTATATCAACATCGGCCTAGGCGGCGCGGATGTCGGAAGCAGCTATTTTCTGCCGAGACTCATCGGAGCAGGGCGCGCCTATGAATTTTTATTGACGGGAGATTTCATGGACGCCGATGAAGCTTTAAAGCTCGGATTTGTGAGTCGTGTGGTTCCCCACGAGAAACTGATGGCAACGGCGATGGAGATGGCGAATAAGATGACATCAAAAAATCCTCTGGGATTGCGTCTAACGAAAGAGGCGATAAACCAGAATATCGATGCAGGAGGGCTGGAACAGGCGTTGCATATGGAGAATCGCAACCAAGTGATGTGTATCCTTCTTGCAAATAAACTATAAAAGGTTTAAGATCGAGTATAAGATCGTATTTATGGGTCTCCGGGCTTTCAAGCCCATAAATCCTATTTTGAGATACTATGTACCAATCACACCTCAATCAATGGATATAATCGCTCCACGATATCCTTGGCTCCATCTATAATCTCTTCGATCACCTCTTTCACACTCACCACCCCGTCGATGAGTCCAACGACCTCTCCACAGGAGATGATTCCTGTCTTGACATTTCCCGTGTTGAATGCCTCAAGGACATTCTCACCGGCGATGAGCGGTATGAGTTCCTCAATGCCCGCACCTTTTCTTTCTAACTCCGCTACCTTCTCTGCCGTCTCATTCTTAAAAACTCGTTCCATACTCTTGATAGAACGCAAAAGAGGTATGGTATCCGTCTCTTTGGCTTTTATAAGTGCCTCTTTGATATTAGGATGAGCCAAACACTCGTGCGTGGCGAGAAAACGCGTACCCATGACGACCCCTTCAGCACCCAGTGATAGTGCGGCGACGAACCCTCTGGCATCCCCTATCCCACCACCTGCAAGTACGGGCATATTCCCCTTCACTGCATCGACCGCCAGAGGTACCTGAATGAGGGTGGTAATGTCGTCCATCGGGGGGGCACCTCCGCACTCGAACCCCACGATCGCCACGGCATCGACGCCCAGCTTACTCACAGATATAATATCCTTAACGCGGGCACACTTGTGAATTAACTTCACTCCCCCTCCTCTGATCTGATCTACGTACTCTTTTGGGCTTCTCCCCGACGTCTCAATCGCCTTAACTTCCTCTTCGATACAGACATCTATCAGCTCTGGATTGTCTGCNGGCCTCAATGCGGGGAAAAGGTTGATGTTTACGCCGAATGGCTTATCAGTCAACTCTTTTACCTTGTGAATCTCCTCTTTTAGCGTNTCCTTCGTTGGAAACATCATCGAAGCGAGGATCCCCATCCCTCCTGCCTCTGAAACCGCNGCCACCAGCTTGGCATCCGATATCCACATCATCCCCCCACAGATTATAGGGTACTCGATCTCGAGCATCTCGGTTATTCTTGTTCTAAACATTTTATTCATCTCCTTACTTTATTCTTCTACAAATTCTGGAAATGGCTCATTCTCTTCGCCGCATCTTATTAATAACATCTGTACAAGTTGATTACTTATGATTTTTTATATTTATAACCTTCTATCAGCTCACTCGTTGGAAAAAGCGTCAAGAAAAGTATTAAGTTAATAAGGAGGAAGAAAAATTGTATGTAGGTAAATCTCAAAATTGGGGGAGCAATGTACGCTAAAGATATTTTATATGAGAAGAAGGACAGCGTGGCGGTCATGAAATTCAACAGACCTGAGAAGAAGAACGCGCTTTCTCTGGAACTAATAGAGGATCTTCGAGGAGCGCTTGAGAAGGCGGATTCCGACGATGATGTACGGGTCGTGGTCATCACGGGTGTTGGTGACTCTTTCTCTTCGGGTGCAGATCTCTCAGATCCGAGAACGTTGAATATGATCGAGCAAGAATTTGAGGTTTCTTCGGGTAGATCTACGATGATAAAACTGATCGATCTCGAAAAACCAACGATCGCCGCAGTGAACGGTCACGCCCTTGGTCATGGCGCGGAGTACGCTTTGATGTGTGATATTATTATAGCATCGGATAGAGCTATATTTGGATTTATTGGACCCCGTCGTGGTATGACATGTCCGTATGCGATGATTCGGCTTGCCGATGAGATAGGCAGGGCAAAGGCAAAAGAGCTGATACTGACGTGTGATCGTATCTCTGCAGAAGAGGCCTTAAGAATTGGATTGGTGAACAGAGTGGTTCCTCACGAAGAACTCATGGATGTCGTCTTTGAGCTCGCCTTAAAAATAAAGAGATCGGCGCCCTTGGCGGTAAAACTCACTAAAAAAGCTATAAATAGGGGTTTGGGCGGATATGAACACAGTAAGATGGCGCTCGAAGAGGCAATAAACGGTGGAGATATGATAGAGGGTGCCATGGCGTTTATGGAAAGAAGAGAACCCATATGGGATAAGAGAAATAGGTGATAAAAATGTTTGAGAGAGAGAAATGTGCCGGCTGCGAGACGTATGACTGCCTCACAAGATGCCAATACATGGACATAGACAGAGATACAGCAAAAGCGGAGATGGAGAAGATGATTGGAGGAGAAGACTCGTTCGTGCTTCACGAATGTGCCACGTGTTTCGCCTGCGACGAATACTGTACGAGGGACGCCCATCCCTTTGACTTAATCGTAGAAATGCAGGAAGAGAAGGGCATACAGTTGGTCGATCAGGGGATGATAGATTATCTCGCCGACATGTGGCTTCCCAAGGGAGAATTAATGGTGAAGGAGGTCAAAGAGCCTGTTATGTCTCTATGCCTATTTTCGAGGGATCACGCCTCTTTGTTCCACGGCAAACTATTTGAGGATCTATCTTTCCTCAAGGGGAGACAGTTCTTCTGTCTCCTCGGTTTTCATCACATGGCAAGGAACTCCATCGTCAGCGAGCATGCGCAAACGTTGATAGACAATGTTGCAAAACACGGTGTAAAAGAGTTGATATGTTTCCATGACGAGTGTTATGGTTTTTTTGCGTCGTATGCACCAAGATATGGTCTAAAAGTTCCATTTAAACCGATACATCTCTTTGAATACCTGTACAATTATTTAAAGGAGCATAAATCGGAGATAAAAGAACTGAATATGAAGATTGCCTATCAACGCCCCTGTTCCTCCAGATTTACACCGGAGAAGGAGCATTTCTTGGATGATATCTTCGATCTGATAGGCGTAGAAAGGGTGAAAAGAGAATACGACCGGGAGAATTGTCTCTGCTGCGGTGGAGGAATTCGATTGCTCGGAAGGGACGATCTTGCGGACGAGGTTCAGGAGAAGAACGTCGGCGATATGATAGAATCAGGTGCCGATGCGTGCATCTTCAACTGCCCGATGTGCTATGACACGCTCAAAGAGAAGGTTGAGGGCGAAGGATTGAAAGCTATAATGATCAGCGATCTATGCAGATTGGCGGTGGGTGAGACACCGGATAAAGAATAAAATGAGATAAAATAA
>JGI24025J20009_10003358_pt1 | contig 10950 bp, 8 predicted proteins | sample Cruoilmetagenom3_FD_20009 | JGI IMG/M metagenome (IMG submission 20009) | reverse complement strand
GGCCCGCGGCAGTGATAAGAAAAAAAGAAAGGAGGATGGGTTCCGCATGCGTCTCCTTCGTGGAGACTATTCGGCTATGACCCGATCTCCTATTCTGTAGATTCGTCCTTATCTCATTTATTGTGTGTATTCCGCTACAAACAGATCGATGATCCGCTCCAATCCATGGCCACCGACTACTGATCGCCCGAGCAGAGGCGGCATTATTTAAAACGGTTATGTATTGAAGAACCATCTCAGGGAACCACATCCGAGCTGAATCCCCCTATTGGGTCAGAACTCTGGTCGTGGCCTCCCCCGCTTTCTGTCCAGGCTCGCCTTTACGAGGCCGTAGTAGGGGGGCGACGGCTCCCACGGCCGGCTCTTGAACTCGGGGTGGAACTGCGTCGCCATGAAGAAGTAGTTCCCCGGCAGCTCCAGGATCTCCTTCCTCCTACCGTCGGTGCTCCAGCCCGAGAAGATGAGCCCCGCCTCCTCAAGCCGGCCCCAGTAGTTGGGGTTCACCTCCCAGCGGTGTCGGTGGCGCTCGTGGATCAGCTCGGAGCCGTAGAGCCGATGCGCCAGGGTCCCGGGCTTCACGACGACCGGATGGGAGCCGAGGCGCATGGTGCCGCCCAGGGCCTCGACGCCGCGCTGCTCGGGCAGCAGGTCGATGACTGGGTCCGGGGTTGGACGGGTCGCACTCGGTGGAGTTGGCCCCCCTCAGCCCGAGTAGGTGGCGGGCCATCTCGACGACGCTGAGCTGGAACCCGTAGCAGATGCCGAGGAAGGGGATGCCTCGGGTGCGGCAGTACTCGATGGCCCTCAGCTTACCCTCCGCGCCCCTCTTGCCGAAGCCGCCTGGGACGAGGACGCCGTCGAAGCCGGCGAGCTCCTCGACCCTCGCCGGGTCGTCCTCGAACTCCTCCGTCTCGATCCAGTCGATGTCGACGCGGCAGCCCGCGGCGGCACCGGCGTGCCTGAGGGCCTCGTTGATGCTCACATAGCAGTCTGCCAGCTCCGCGTACTTGCCGCACATCGCGATCCGGACGGATTCGCCCGCATCGCGGAAGCCCTCCACCACACTCCGCCACTCGGACCAGTCGGCGGCGCGGTCGTTGAAGCCGAGGTACTCATAGAGGACGGCGTCCATCCCCTGCTCCTCCAGGTTTAGGGGTAGCTCGTAGATGGGATCGACGTTCACGGAGGTGAGGACCGCCCGCTCCTCCACGCTGCAGTAGAGCGCTATCTTACGCCTCTGCTCGTCCGGCAGGAGCCCCGACTCGCACCTGGCTACGATGATGTCGGGCTGCAGCCCTATGGCCCTCAGCTCCTTGACGCTGTGCTGCGTCGGCTTCGTCTTCGGCTCGCCGACGGCCTCAAGCACCGGGACGAGGGTGACGTGGACCAGCAGGGTGTCGCCCCTGGCCTCCTCAAGCCTCATCTGCCTGAAGGCCTCCAGGAACGGCAGCCCCTCGATGTCCCCAACGGTACCCCCGCACTCGATGAGGAGGACATCGGCCCCCGTCCTCGCGGCCACCAGCCGGAGTCGGCGCTTTATCTCATCGGTGACGTGGGGGATGATCTGGACGCAGCGGCCTAGGTAGCCTCCCCCCCTCTCCTTCCTGACGACGCGCTCGTAGACCTGGCCCGAGGTGATGTTGTTCAGCCGAGTCAGCTCGATGCCGAGGAATCGCTCGTAGGTGCCGAGGTCCATGTCCGCCTCGTAGCCGTCGTCGAGGACGAAGACCTCGCCGTGGATATAGGGGTTCATCGTCCCAGCGTCCACGTTCAGGTAGGGATCGCACTTGACAGCGCTGACCGTGAGGCCCCTGACCTGCAGCATCTTCCCGATCGAGCAGGTGATAAGCCCCTTGCCAAGGCCGCTAAGCACGCCGCCCGTGATAAAAACGAACTTCGGCAATGAGGAACCCTGCCCACAATATTGTGAGATTTCGGAGGCGTATCCTATAAGCTCTTCGCCCCTGATCGAACCGGCTACCTGCTAGCCCCACCTTGCCCAAGTCGGGGGGGGTCGTCACCCTGATCGGACCAATCTCCTGAACACGTCATCAACTTCAATGGATTTATGCCATTTCACAAGAGGGAGGCTTCGCTCCCATGCTTCCCGCGTGATAAATTCCAGTTTGTAACGCTACCACCCGTTTAATGAGTTCAGGAAAGGCAGTTTCGCATCCGTTGTTATGTTCAAACCCAGCTGCTTCAGGGGCGTCTCATCTCCGCTGTCCATTAGATGAGTGGTATGCATCTCACAGCCCTTCAATTTGTCCAACGCGTTCATGCACTTGCGCGCGTTTTCGTCGGATACGGCGCTCGCAGCCAGCGCATCCAGCACCTCCTTTACATCCAGTGAGGTGCCGTTCAGCCCCATTGCTTTGTTCAACCGTATCATGCTCTCGATCACGTTCCTGGAGATGACGTTGATCTCGTCCGGTATCTCTGCGATCGCCTTCATGGCGTTCAGGACGGCCGCGGACTCCGCGTGGAGGAGCGGCGAATTCTTCCCCGTTATCATCACAGCCCCCCCAGAATCGTCCATTAGCTCGATCGCCGCACCGCAGAACACGCCCCCGTAGCCCTTTCCCTCCTCCCTTCTCCTCCTGGCCTCTTCCGCGGCCCCCCTCGCAGGCAGAACGACCGATCGATCGTCGGGCCTGACGCCCGCTTTTTCCATTATCTCATCCATCCTCTCAAGGGTGTCGTGCGTGGTATCTCCCTCAACGAATTCCCTGTGATACCTGAAATAGCGCCTGACGATCTCCTGCCTGCTCGCCTCACGGACCGCTTCATCGTCGATTATCCCCTCCCTGGCCATGTTGACGCCCATGTCGGTCGGTGACCTGTATTCGGCCAGCGGGTCGCCCTCCCCGACCATCTTCTCGATAATCCTTCTCATTATCGCGAAGTTCTCCACGTCCCTGTTGTAGTTGATCGCCCTCACCCCGTACGCGGCTCTGTGGAACGGATCGACCATGTTGTAGTCCCCTATATCCGCTGTCGCCGCCTCGTATGCAACATTTACTGGATGGTTGAGCTCCAGATTCCATATCGGAAACGTCTCAAATTTCGCGAAGCCGGATTTGATACCGCGTTCTCTGTCGTGGAAAATCTGCGCCATGCAGAACGACATCTTCCCGCTGCCCGGGCCTGGCGCGGTGACTATCACGATCTCCTTCTTGGTATCCACATACCTCAGCTTTCCGTATCCCCTCTCGCTCACGACGAGGCCCAGATCCCTGAGGTAATGAGGTATTTCTTGGTGCACGAAGACGCGCATTCCCCTGTTTTCGAGCTTTTGTTTGAATTTTTTTGCCGCCCATTCATCGCTGAAACGGGTTATCACTACAGCCGAGACATCCAAGCCGAGCTCGCGGAGATCGTTTATGTCCCTGAGGGTTTGGTCCTCGTACGTCAATCCGAAGTCTCGCCTGATCTTCCTCCTTTCGATATCCTTTGCGCTGATGCAGTACACCATCTCGATCTTGTCACCCAGACGACGGAGCATCTGTACCTTCGTATCGACCTCAAAGCCGGGAAGGACGCGCGAGGCATGATAATCATAGCGCAGCTTACCGCCGAACTCCAGATACAACTTGTCGAACAGCGATACGCGTTCGAGTATCCTCCCTATCTGAGCGGCCAGATATCTTTTCGTGTCAAACCCGATTTTCCTTATCATAGGGACACCTTCTGAACAGCGACCCCCATGAATCCCTCAGACCTGGATATTAATGCCTTAGGGGTTGGGGTTACGCCTCTATCAAGGCCGGAAACAATGCGGTCAGTCTGGAGAATGTACTCCGAGGGCTTTGGGTGCATATCCAAGAATGAGATTTAATGGAGATAAGATTTTCGAGGGCGCGAGCTGAGTGCACCTCAGACCGGTTTCATAGGTTGAGCAGCAGATCCGGATTCTCCCCATAAGAACGAAAACAAACCTCGCCGAGAGGGAACTACACGTAACAATAATAGAATTAAGAGCCTACCTAAACCCTTTGAAATCTGAGCGCCTAAATACACGCTACGCCATGATGATGCTCCTCCCCGTCATCTCGGGAGGCCTCTCGACACCCATGAGGCTGAGGATCGTGGGGGCGATGCTGCTGAGGCCGAGGCCGCTGCGGAGCTTGGCATGTCTGAGTTCGGGTGCCTCGCTGATGAGGATGAAGGGGATGGGGTTGGTGCCATGGGACGGGTTCGGCGTCCCGTCTGGGTAGAACATGGTCTCGATGTTCCCGTGGTCACCGGTGAGGAGGATGACGCATCCCTCCTCGAGGCCGGCCTCCACCACCTCCCCGACGCACCGGTCCACGGCCTCGCACGCCTCGATGCCCGCTTCGAGGTTGGCAGAGTGGCCGACGAGGTCGCCGTTGGCGTAGTTGACGAGGATGAAGTCGTAGACGCCTCGGTGGACCTCGGGGACCAGTTTCCCGGTTATCTCGGGGGCGCTCATCTCGGGCTTCTCCGCGTAGCTGGGAACCTTGGGAGAGGGGACGAGGATGCGGTCCTCGCCGGGGTAGGGGTCCTCCACCTGGCTGTTGAAGAAGAAGGTGACGTGCGCGTACTTCTCAGTCTCGGCGATCCTGAGCTGCCTGAGGCCGTGGTCGCTGAGGACCTGGCCCAGGTTGTTCCGGACCTCCCTCTGGGGGAAGGCCACCGGCAGGTCAAGGTGGCGGTCGTAGACGCTCATGCAAACGAAATGAACCTCGGGAGTTTTCCGCCTTGGGAACTTGTCGAAGCCGGGCTGGGTGAGGGCGTAGGTAAGCTGCCTAGCCCGGTCGGAGCGGAAGTTCCAGAAGATGACGGAGTCACCGTCGTCTATGGTGGCGATGGGCACTCCTTCTTCGATGATCACCATGGGCCCGAGGTAGTAGTCCGTCTCGTCACCCAGTCGGTAGGCGCTGTCGATGGCCTGGATGGGGTCGGTCTCCCCGCGGCCCTCGCCGAGGGTGAGGAGGTCGTATGCCTTCCTTGTGCGGTCCCAGTTGGTGTCCCGGTCCATGGCGTAGTAGCGACCGATCATGGAGGCGATGTGGCCGACGCCCTTCTGCTGGATCTGCTCCTGGGTCTCCCTGAGGAATCGTTTGGCGCTGCGTTCTGGAACATCCCGCCCATCGAGGAAACAGTGGATGTAGACCTCGTTGAGCCCCTCCCTTCGGGCGAGTTCGAGGAGGGCATAGAGGTGGTGGGTTGTGCCGTGGATGCCCTGGTCGCTGTGGAGGCCCATCAGGTGGAGCTTGCCACCGTTCCCCTTACAGTGCCTGACGGCGCCCAGGAGCGCCTCGTTCCCGTAGAAGCTGCCGTTCCGGATGGCGCGGTTGATCTCCACGAGCGGCTGCCACACGATTCTGCCGGCGCCCATGGTGAGGTGACCGGGCTCACTGCCGCCCTGGGTACCCTCTGGGACCCCGATGGCGTTCCCGGTGCACTTGAGCAGGGTCCATGGGTAGACCTCCATGTACCTGTCGTCGTTGGGCGTGTGGGCGAGGCGGACCGCGTTCCCCAGGGTCTCCTCCGTGTAGCCCCAGCCGTCCCTGACGATGAGGATGACGCCCATCACGATCACCTTAAAGCTCGGTGAGAGAGAGTTAAAAGTTACGTGCCGCCTCTGGGAGCGGTTCTTTTATAAAGGTGTCGAGGATTTTGAAGGTTAATTGGCGGAGGTCGGAGTATGCAGAAGGACGAGAACTTCGGCGAGTGGTTCGACAAAGTGCTCCTCAAGGCACAGGTTGTGGACGACAGGTATCCCGTGAAGGGCTTCACCGTCTACACCGGCTGGGGGTTCAGCATCGCGAAGCGCATCGTGCGGATGCTTGAGGAGAGGCTTGAGGAGGATCACCAACCTATGCAGTTCCCCGTCGTCATCCCGGAGGACGCCTTCCAGAAGGAGGCGGAGCACATAGCCGGCTTCTCCGGCGAGGTGTTCTGGATCACCCACGCGGGGGAGAACAGGCTGGACCGGAGGCTCCTGCTGAGGCCGACCTCCGAGACCGCCATCTACCCCATGTTCAAGCTCTGGATAAGGTCGCACGCCGACCTCCCGCTGAGGATGCACCAGACATGCAACGTCTACCGCTACGAGACGAAGGCGACCCGCCCCCTCTACCGCGGCCGTGAGTTCCTCTGGAACGAGGCCCATACCGCCCACGCCGACTACGAGGACGCCGAGCACCAGGTCAGGAAGGGCGTCGAGATATACCGCAGCGTCTACGACCGCCTTGGCCTCAGCTACCTGCTGCTCAAGCGGCCCGACTTCGACAAGTTCGCCGGCGCCGTCTACAGCCTCGCCTTCGACACCTGGAACCCGGACGGGAAGGTGAACCAGATCGGCACCGTTCACGAGCTGGGTGAGAACTTCGCCAGGGCCTTTGAGGTGACCTACGAGGATGAGGGGGGTGTACAGCGCTTCGTCTCCACCACCTGCTACGGCATGGGCATAGGCAGGGTCCTCGCAGCGACCATCGCCCACCACGGCGACGAGCACGGCCTCGTCCTGCCGCCGGTCGTCGCTCCCAAGCAGGTCGTCATCGTCCCCATCCCCTTCAAGAGCAAGCAGGCGGAGATACTCACCTACGCCAGGGAGGCCGAGGCCGTCCTCAGAGACGCGGGTATCCGCGTGGCGCTGGACGACGACGACCGCCTCAGGCCGGGGGAGAAGTATTACAAGTGGGAGATGTTCGGCGTCCCCGTCCGCGTCGAGGTGGGGCCGAGGGAGATGGAGCAGAGGTCGGTGACGCTTGTTAGGAGGGATAATAGGGACCGGAGCAAGGTCAAGCTCGACGACCTCGTTGACGCCGCCCACAGCCTCTTCGATGCCATCTATAAGAGCCTGAGGGAGCGGAGCTGGGAACGCCTAGAGGGCGAACTGGCAGACGCGAACAGCCTCGACGAACTGAAAGCCTTAATGGATGAGAGGAGGATCGTGAGGGTGAACTGGTGCGGCGACCCCGACTGCGCGTTCAGGCTCAAGGATCAGGTGGCCGGCGAGGTCCGAGGCACGCTCTGGGGGGAACACGAGGAGCCGACGGGCCCCTGCATCGTCTGCGGCGGCCCGGCCAGGGAGGTCGCCTACGTCTCCCGCACCTACTAGCATTCGCCGCTCGTTAGGAACGCGAATCCAGGGATTTCTCTAAGCCGCACACGGTCATGATGATACAACGACCGGTGGCGGCGGACCACAAATGGAAAGAAGGTTAATAAATCGTCGATGCATTGGGAAAAATGGGATTCGTATGATCGAGAACCTGGATAAGAAGACGCTGGAGGCCATCCTGAACGCGCTCCCCGTTGAGATATCTTTCATCGACGAGAAAGATGCGGTCCGCTACTTCAACAAGGATGGCGACCGCATATTCCCACGTCCGAGGTCCGTCATCGGGAGGAGGGTACAGGACTGCCACCCTCGTAAGAGCATCCACAAGGTCCAGCAGATCCTTGACGAGATGAGGGAGGGAAGCCGAGATGTCGCGGAGTTCTGGATCGATCACAAGGGGATGAAGGTTTACATCAGGTACTTTGCTGTACGCGACCCCAAAGGAAAATACCTGGGGTGCCTGGAGGTAACACAGGATATCGCGGGGATACAGGAGATAGAGGGGGAGAAGCGCCTTTTAGAATAAGCAGAGAAGCCCGATCAATTAACACCCAATTTTTTGGGAAGTAGTGGAAACAAGTTTTAGATAAAACATCGCCTTCTCAACGGCGCAGGGCTACCATCCAAACACATAGCGCAATTCATCGGAAGCGACACCGTCGAGAAGGTAACCCATGTCTCACAAAACTAGTATAGTTCAAGGACCATCCCGTCGTAGGCGACCTCGAACCCCACCTCTCTAAGGCGCGCCGCCATGGGCTGAGCCGGGTCGAGCAGCGGGTTCGTGTGATTCAGGTGGGTGTAGATCACCCTGCCGATATCCATGCCAATCAGGATCTCCATGCTCTCCTCCACGGGCACGTGGCCCAGCTCATAGGATCTCTTCGCTAGCCCGCTGATCCGGGCGAGCTCGTCGTCCCACCAGAAGGTGCCGTCGAGCATGAACAGGTCGGCCCCCTCCACCCTCTTCAACAGGCTGTCGGTGAGCCGCCCTAGGTCAGGTGTGTAGATGAACCTTCTACCGTCTGCCTCCAACTCGTAGCCGTAGGTGCTGCTGGGGAAGCATGAGCCATCTGGCAGCCGGTCGGTGTGGTCTATCTCGAAGCCTGCCATCCTCAGGCCGCCTAGGAGTTCCAGCCGCCCCTCTTCCACCAGAGCATGGGGCACGACGTAGTCCCTCGCGAGCCTCCCAAGGTCGCTGAAGAAGCGGCTCTTCCCCGGGAACCCGAATAGGAAATGGATGAGATCGGGAGGGGCGTAGACGGGGATCTCGAAGCTCTTCCCCGTGGAGAACTCCGCCAGGCCGACGCAGTGGTCGCCGTGCCCATGGGTGAGCAGCACCGCGTCGATTCGGCTCTGACGGCCCTCTCGGCCTCCTCCGGCCTCGGCAAAAGGCCTACGGTCTCCAGCTGTTGTTTCAGGTCCGGGGTAGCGTCGATGAGCACGTGCTGTCCTCCGTCTATGGATACGGCTACGGAGGATCGTGTTCGCCTCAGCCGTGGGTTCGCCCTGGCTCTCGTGCAGTTGGGACAGCAGCAGTCCCACTGGGGGACGCCGCCGTTGGAGCCTGAGCCCAAGACCGTGATTTTCATTCCAGTGTTAGATCGGCGTCGGTGCTAAAAAGCTGGATGGAGAGGAGGAGCTATCCTTTTCCCTGGGTGGTTCAAATAACTTCTCGTGTCGCTATGGGACACGTCTACGAACCAGCCGAGGACTCCCTGCTGCTCCGGAGGCACGTGGATGATCGGGTACGGGGCTCGGTGCTCGACATGGGGACTGGGAGCGGCGTCCAGGCGGTCGCCGCTGCGTCCAAGCCCGAGGTCTCCAGGGTTGTCGCCATGGATATCGACCCCGGAGCCGTCGAGGCGGCGCGGAGGAGAGCTACGGATGCAGGCGTCTCGGACAAGATCGAGTTCCGCGTCGGGGACCTATTCAAGGGGCTGGAGGGCGAGCGTTTCGACTGGATCGTCTTTAATCCGCCCTATCTCCCCTCGGAGGGTGGCGCCGACGAGCCCTCATGGTCCGGCGGTCGGAGGGGGGCTGAGGTCGTCGAGCGTTTCCTCTCCGAGGCGGCGGGATACCTGAAGCCCGGCGGCGGGATACTCCTGGTTTATTCGACCCTGTCGGGACTCGACATCGGACGGATTGAGGAGCACTACAGCATCGAGGTGCTGGAGGATCTCCCCCTATTCTTCGAACACCTCTTCTGCGCGCTGTTGAGGGTCGGTCATCCCTTCTTGAAGCCGAGGTAGCCGCCGAGGGCGAAGCTGGCTCCGAAGGGTATGTGGACGATGAAGTCGGCGATGAGCGTCTGCAGCCTGGTAGCCTGCCCGGTCAGCCCGAGCGCCCAGCTCTTCATGGCCGTGTAGTCAATGGCGATGATTCCCTTGTATGCTAGGTACTGGAGGGCGAGGAAGCCGAGGGCGAGGGCGACGGCGATGAGCTTTGCCAGCTTCTTGAGGGCATATCCAACGACGAAGCCCCCAACACCGCCGACCCCAAGCTCCCCGATCAAAGGGGTTAGGAGGTCTGCCATCATCGGTCCCATCTCGAAGATGCGACTTCCACTTATTTAAGCGATAGGCTCTGATCTGGATTATGAATGCCGGCCCTGCTCTCCCGTGCCTCTCCGACAAGGTACTTGTCGATGACTTTTTGACTATGACAGCCTGTCTCCCATCATGGGTGAACAGCTTACTGAGGCCCGCTGGAGGGATAGGCTGCCGACCTGAGATCCGTTGCCGTAGGTGAGGCCGATCTCGTAGCCGCGGAATCCAGTCGTAATAGGGTCCTCATAGAGACCTGTAGAATATTCGTGCCGTTCAGTTGTAGGCTAGGATTTAGGTCTACTCTGGCCTCTTGTGCTGTGGACAAGCAGCACAATGGAGGTGAGAGTAAGCCTGGAAGATCAGGCACATGGGATCCATATAGACCTGGCGGGGCTGACTGAAGACGCTAGATGCCGCTCGAAGAGGGAGCTCGTCCGCCTGATAGAGAGACGGCAGGAGGAGCTCATCTACGGGCTGTGCGGCCCCAGGTACTCCCGGNGCNACACGTACAGGAGGGGCGGCTCATACGCGAAGAGGCTCATCACAGGCCTGGGCATGATANGGTTCAGGGTCGAGAGGGTAGTAAGGCGCACCGATGGCAAGATGCACACCCCCATCCTGGAGGCACTGGACGTAAAGCGTAGAAAGTACTCCAGGGAGGTGAGAATGAAGTGCGCCGAGTTCGCGTCGAAGATGAGCTACGGGGACGCCAGCACCGAGTTCGAGACCGCTACCGGGGTACACGTGCCGAAGAGGACGATACACAGCTTCGTCGGCGAGATAGCGCCGAGACTGCTGTCAGCGAACAGGACGGCCGCCAAGGCAGGGCTGGTCATGGGAGACTCCACGAAGGTCAGGGGCCTGGCCAGCCGGGAGATGAACGACGTACGCGTGCTCATCTCAGGCGGCGGCCGGATGCTAGCCCTAGAGGTCAACGAGAAGTGGCCCACGGCCGAGGCTGAGGTACTCGTCTCCGACGGCGAGCCCGGGCTGGTGAACGCCGTGGAGGCCGGGAGACGGCAGCTCTGCATCATCCACGCGGTGAAGTACCTGCTGTTCACTTTGTGGAGGGAGGGCATGAGCAAGGAGGAGAGGGAGGAGGCCGGCAAAGCCATCAAGCAGACGCTGTTCACGCTGGTGAAATCGACGAGGAAGCACCTGGAAGACCGGGATTATGAGAGGCTCCAGGTCAGAATAGACCAGACCATCAGGGAGCTCCACTCCACGGCTCAGAGGCTGGGAAGCCGCGGCTACCCCAAGGCCGCGGCCTTCATAGAGAAGCATGCAAGGTTCGTGGTCACCTTCGCA
>JGI24025J20009_10003356_pt1 | contig 10953 bp, 14 predicted proteins | sample Cruoilmetagenom3_FD_20009 | JGI IMG/M metagenome (IMG submission 20009) | reverse complement strand
AAATAAATTAGGTATTACCAAAATGAGCGCCTGCGGCGCGCAGGGTATATGATTTGGCGCTCTTTCCTCAGTGAAACGCATACTTGTTAACGCCCGCTGCAAGGCTCCGTTGCTTTGTGAGTATTTACAACAAGAAAAAGTGCGGGGTGTGGTTAACGTGTCGGGACGGGCAGATCTCCGCTGTAGTCGTAAAACCCGCGATCGGTTTTGCGGCCCAACCAGCCAGCCTCGACATATTTGGTCAGCAGTGGGCAAGGGCGATATTTGGTGTCAGCCAACCCGTCATGCAGCACGTTCATGATTGCCAGGCAGGTATCCAGCCCGATAAAGTCGGCCAGTTCCAGTGGGCCCATCGGGTGATTTGCCCCCAGCTTCATTGACTGGTCGATGGAGAGCACGTTGCCGACGCCCTCGTAGAGCGTATAGACGGCCTCATTTATCATCGGCATCAGGATGCGGTTGACGATGAAGCCAGGGAAATCCTCGGCGCTGGCGGCAGTTTTACCCAGGCGGTCGACGACAGCGTGGCAGGCGGCATAAGTTTCCTGATCGGTGGCGATGCCACGGATCAATTCCACCAGTTGCATCACCGGAACCGGGTTCATGAAATGAAACCCCATAAATCGTTCGGGCCGGTCAGTGCGGCTGGCCAGCCGGGTGATCGAGATGGACGAGGTGTTGGAGGTCAAGATCGTGTGCGGTTGCAAATGCGGTTGCAAATCCTCAAAAATCGCCTGTTTGACACTTTCGCGTTCGGTTGCGGCCTCGATCACCAGGTCGGTTGCCCCCAAATCAGGCAAAGAAAGGGTGCTCTCGATCCGTGCCATGGCGGCATTCATGTCCGATTCAGTTATTTTGCCGCGCCCGGCCTGGCGGGCCATGTTGCCCTGAATCGCCACCACAGCATTGTCCAAAGCCTGTTGGCTGATATCCGTTACCAGAACGTTATACCCCGCCAACGCCAAAACATGGGCAATGCCGTTGCCCATCTGTCCTGCTCCGATCACGCCGATAGTTGATATGGTCATGCGCCAGCCTTTCAGTTTCCTGAAACATATCCCCGCAAGCCCACCAGTCACAAGGGGCCGCAGGCTGTGATCTGGCCAATCTGAGGCAAATTCGCCTGTTAGGCGAATCGTAAGGATTTCAGGCAAAAGCTGATGTCGGGTGAGAACAAATTGGTGGGTGATATGAGCTTTGAGCTAGCAGGTGCAAATGCGCCTGATGATCTGCCCTGTCGGTACGGGGCATCAAAACTGATGTGCCGGGGGCCGCGCAGGACGTTGGATAAACCGTATGTGGCATTTTTGGGCGGCAGTGAAACTTATGGCAAATATGTCAGTCAGCCTTTTGTGGCCCTGGCAGAGCCTGATCTGGGAATAGATTGCGTCAATCTTGGCTCTGTGAATGCCGGGCTGGATGCTTTTGTTCAAGATCCGGACATCCTTGGCATCGCGCAATCCGCAAGATTGACTGTGATACAGATTCTGGGGGCCCAGAACCTTTCCAACCGGCTCTACCGGGTGCATCCGCGCCGGAATGACCGGTTTTTGGCGGCCTCGACCATGTTGTCAACGATTTACCGCGATGTGGATTTCACCGAATTCCACTTCAACAAACATCTGCTTGGCACCCTGAAAATGTTGTCGNCGGAACGATTTAGCATCGTCCAAGAGGAATTNCAGCAGGCCTGGCTGAACAGGATGCGCCTCTTGATCTCGGCCCTTAATGGGCGGGCTGTGCTGCTATGGCTGCGTTATGACGAAGATGGCGTCAGCAACTCAGGCCTAGGCCCCGAACCGTTTTTAGTTGACCAGGAGATGCTGGATATGTTGCGCCCCGAGGTGATTGGGATAACTGAAATCCGGGTGGCCCCGGCTGGCAAAACCGGTGAGCTGGCGGACATGCAGTTTGGCCCAATGCAGGCGCCCGCAGCTGAACATCTGATCGGCCCGGCCGCACACCGCGATATCGCAATCCAGCTACAATCGGTTATCCGGCCCGAAATAAACCAAAAGGCCCGCCGATAACGACGGGCCTGCGGGCATTCTGCGTAGGATGCGTTTTTAACGCAGCTTTAGTTCACAGCTTCTCGATCAACTCCGGCACGGCGGCGAACAGGTCAGCGACCAGCCCGAAATCGGCAACCTGAAAGATCGGCGCCTCTTCGTCCTTGTTGATCGCCACGATCACCTTGCTGTCCTTCATGCCAGCCAGGTGCTGGATCGCACCGGAAATGCCGACGGCAACGTAGAGGTCCGGTGCCACGACCTTGCCGGTCTGGCCAACCTGCCAGTCGTTCGGCGCATAACCCGAATCGACCGCCGCACGCGACGCGCCTACAGCCGCGCCCAGCTTGTCGGCCAGCTTTTCGATCAGCGCGAAATCTTCTTCCGATCCCACGCCGCGGCCACCAGACACAACCACGCCTGCGCTGGTCAGTTCGGGCCGGTCAGAGGCCGCAACCTTGTCTTCGATCCATTCCGACAGGCCGGGGTTTTCAGCCGCACCAACGGTTTCAACCGGGGCGGTTCCGCCTTCGGCTGCTGCGTCAAAGGTCGATGTCCGGATGGTCACAACCTTTTTGGCATCGGATGATTTCACCGTCTGAATGGCATTGCCCGCATAGATCGGGCGTTCAAATGTCGATCCGTCAATAACGCCGGATACATCCGAAATCACCATCACATCCAGCAACGCGGCCACGCGGGGCATCACGTTTTTGGCGTCGGTGGTGGCCGGCGCGACGATGTGTTCATAGTCACCCGCCAGCGACACGATCAGCGCCGCCGTGGGTTCCGCCATCCGGTGACCCAAAGACGCATCTTCGGCCACCAGAACCTTGGCCACGCCATCAATCTTGGCAGCAGCATCGCCCGCAGCAGCCGCAGAGGCACCACAGCACAGAACAATCACATCACCCAGACCAGCCGCAGCGGAAACTGCCTTGGCAGTCGCGTCATATGCCAGTTCGCCATCGGTCACTTCGGCAAGGAGAAGAACAGCCATTACACAGCCCCCACGTCTTTAAGTTTCTCGACCAGCTCGTCCACCGACCCAACGATGATCCCGGCGGCACGTGTCGCGGGTTCTGCGGTGTTGGTGATTTCCAGCCGGGGCGTGACATCGACGCCGTAATCGGCGGCAGTCTTTTCGTCCAGCGGCTTGCGCTTGGCTTTCATGATGTTGGGCAGGGACGCATAGCGCGGCTCGTTCAGGCGCAGATCGACCGTGATGATGGCAGGCATCGTCACCTTGATGGTCTGCAGGCCGCCGTCGACCTCGCGGGTCACGACCGCATGGTCGCCGTCAATGTCCAGTTCTGACGCAAACGTGCCCTGGGACCAGCCCAGCAGCGCCGACAACATCTGGCCGGTGGCGTTCATGTCATTGTCGATCGCCTGCTTGCCGCACAGAACAACGCCGGGCTGCTCTTCGTCGACAATTGCCTTCAGTATCTTGGCAACAGCCAGCGGTTCGATATCAGTGTGCACATCGTCAGCGGCCACCACCAAAATGGCGCGATCCGCCCCCATAGCCAGCGCGGTACGCAGGGTTTCCTGCGCCTGCTTCACGCCAATCGAGACCGCGATGATCTCTTCTGCCTTACCGGCCTCTTTCAGGCGAATCGCCTCTTCGACGGCAATCTCGTCGAAAGGGTTCATCGACATTTTCACATTGGCCAGATCAACACCGTTGCCATCCGCTTTGACGCGAACCTTAACGTTATAGTCGATCACGCGTTTGACAGGCACAAGCACCTTCATGGGCGTTACTCTCCTTAGACATCCGAGCCGCTAATCGACTCGGTCCAATTTCATTCCCGCAGTTGATAGCGGGGTCAAGCGCGCAGAAACAGAGCAAAAGCGTCGCGCTGTGACGCTCAGACGTCGCGTTTCATCTGCTTTGGGGGCGTTCACGCCACCCTGATCGCCCAAAATCTTGAATGTTTGCGCCACCACATTCAGCGATTTGCGCCGGGCACCCACAGCACGTCATCCTTGCCGCCATTATTGGCCATCCGCGCCGCAACAAAGAACCAGTCACTTAGCCGGTTCAGGTATTTGGTTGCTGCGGGGTTAACCTGATCGGTCGTGGCCAGCGCAGTTGTTAGGCGTTCGGCCCGCCGTGCCACGGTGCGGCAGACATGCAGATGTGCGGCCAGTGCCGACCCGCCCGGCAACACAAAGCTGCGCAAGGGCTGCAATTGGGTGTTCATCACATCAATCTCGGCCTCAAGCCGGTCAACCTGGGCCGCAACCATCCGCAAGGGCGTGTATTCTGCCGCCGCGTCACCCGCCATATCAGGACGGCACAGGTCTGCGCCGAGATCAAACAGATCGTTCTGAATGCGCATTAACGCCGCATCCACATCGCCCGCCGCACTAAGACGCGCCACGCCAACAAATGAATTCAGCTCGTCCGAGGTGCCGTAGGCCAGCACCCGCGCGTCATGTTTGGCCACCCGGCTGCCATCGCCCAGCGCAGTATCGCCCGCATCCCCGGTCCGCGTGTAAATCTTGTTCAAAACAACCATTTTTCTTATCCTCCCTGACCGCGCAGGAATACGTACAGCAGAATCAACGCTACCGCGATGGCCTGAAACAGCAAACGCAGGCGCATCATAAGGTTGCCATACTTACGGTTGAATTCCCCGCCCAAGGCAAACCCGCCAATGCCGATTCCCAGAACAGCCACGACCGCCAGAATCGCCAAAACCACTACTGCAAACAAAGGATCGTTCATCATGGCCCCGCCCTTAATATCCGTTTGTGCGGTGATCTATCCCGTCCCCGAAGAAAAAGCGAACCGGTTTTTGGGCAAATGATCGCAAAATGCTGGGTCCCGCCTTTGGCACCGCAGGGTCGTAAAAACCTGTTGGCGGCCCGCGCCCGCGCCCGTCAGGCTGGAAAAATCCGCCTTTAACAGCAATATCCAGCCCGTCTAGCGGGTGCCCGCATCAGGCCATGGCCGACAAATCCGGCTTGGGCCCAGCAAATCCGGCTTGGGTTTTGCCCATTCTCCGGCTCTTTGATCCGCCCGCGTTACATTACGGCCCCGATTTGCCAGGGGACAAATTCATAATCGCCAAGGCCCTGTGCCTCGGATTTCGATGGCGTGCCAGACGCCACATCCAGCAGCATCTGGTAGATGGCGCGCCCCACGGTTTCGATCGTTGCGCCATCACTTAGGATGGTGCCAGCGTTAATATCCATGTCATCAATCATCCGGTCATACATCCGCGTGTTAGTGGCAATCTTGATCGACGGCGACGGTTTGGACCCAAAGGCCGATCCCCGCCCGGTGGTGAAAGCCACCAGATTGCACCCACCGGCAATCTGGCCGGTGACCGAGGCGGGATCGTATCCGGGGCTGTCCATAAAGGTAAAACCAGCCGCGCGCACCGGTTCGGCGTATTTGTAAACACCGTTCAGCGGCGATGTGCCACCCTTGGCCGCCGCGCCCAGGGATTTTTCCAGAATGGTGGTCAGCCCGCCCTTTTTGTTACCGGGGCTGGGGTTGTTATCCATCGTTCCCCTGTTGCGCGCGGTGTAATCTTCCCACCAGCGGATCAACCCCACCAGCTTTTCGCCGATCTCAGACGTGGCGGCGCGCCGGGTCAGCAGGTGTTCTGCGCCGTAAATTTCCGGCGTTTCCGCCAAAACCCCGGTGCCGCCCTGTGCGGCCAGCAGATCGCAGGCATAACCCAGCGCCGGATTGGCAGTAATCCCGGACCACGCATCAGAGCCGCCGCATTGCAGCGCCACCATCAAGCCCGACACCGGGCATGGTTCGCGCGTGGCCTGATTGGCCAGCGGCAACATGGCGCTGACCTTTTCAATGCCGATCTCGATGGTTTTGCGCAAACCGGCCACATCCTGAATGTTCATCGTCTGAAACAGCGGGCCCGGCGTGATGCCATAGGCCTCGAGCAGCCAGTCGATCTGGTTCATCTCACATCCCAGACCCACCATCAGCACGGCGGCCACATTAGGGGTGGCGCGCATAGCCCCACATGACGCGCTGCAACGCCTCGAACCCTTCGCCGTCGCCCGCCATGCCACACCCGGTGCCGTGCACAAAGGCCGCGACCCCGTCGACATTGGGATAATCCGCCATAACCGCCGGGGTGAAATGATCGGCAATCATCCGCGCCGCCGTGGCCGAGCAATTGACCGAGGTGATGATGGCCACATAGTTGCGCGTGCCAACCTTGCCCCCGTCGCGGCGATAGCCCATGAAAGTGTCCTGGCTGGTCGCCGGTGTCACCAGGCGCAAATCGGTGCCAAATTCATAATCCTGATCAACCGCGCTGAAATTCAGATTGTGGGTGTGCACGTGATCACCCGGCGCAATGTCCAAATGAGCGCGGCCAATCACCTGGGCGTATTTCACCACTGCCTCGCCGACTTTCACCGGCTTCACGGCCATCTTGTGACCGCGCGGAATGGCCTGGCCGGAAACGACCCCGTCACACATCACCCCTGCCGCAATCTCGCTGATCGCGGTCACCACATTATCTGCCTCGTCCAGGCGCACTGTCACACTCACTCGATCACTCCCTTAAGATCTGCGCCCCCACTATACACCGGGGATGCGGTGGGTCTTAGATCCAAATGGGGAATAACGCCCCCCAAAGGGGTTACACGGCTCTAATGCTTGTCGCGCGGCAGGTCATACCGCAATTTTTGATAGAGGTCGCCAGCTCCAGACAACCGCCATCGGCCTGTTGGCAGCATTGGCGCATCCAGATGATCAAGATCGCCAAGGCCTATACCCAAGGCTTTGACCGGGCGATCCGGCGGGCCGAAAAGAACAACGTAGAGATTGTGCCGTTCGATAGCGTACTGGAGACCGACAAGGTGATGCGGGTCAACGAAAACCAGCTGGATATGGGATGCATGTACGCCCCCATGTCCTGAAGGAACTGGCCGCCGACGACATCACCTCCGACAAATTGCTTGAAAGTGCGCGTGTTGCCTGGAAACTTGGGTGACTGCCAACAGCGACGACTGGGAGGTCGTTTCGGCAGTTGGTAACCGGGACGATGGCACCAGTCATAAATTGTGGCCAACGTCATAGCCGGACACGGGCAGTTCAACGGCGGTGTGGTTCAGGCGCTGATCGACGCGGACCATCCGTCTGCCCAAGCTTTGCTCAATGAACACCACGCGCGCCCTTGTCGCCCTTGTCGCCCTTGTCGCCCTTGTCGCCCTTGTCGCCCTTGTCGCCATTGTCGCCATTGTCGAAGTTTCCATTAACTTTTCCAGCACTTACGCGTTAAGGGCCATGGGTTTTCCTGTCGCAAAACTTGGGCAGACGGATGGTCCGTCGGGNCAGTGGCACCCAGATCAAGATCGACAGCCTGTCCACCTGTNGCGCACTGGCGCTGGCTTTGGAATGGGCAAGCATGGCGTGTGGAGCACGGGGGTTTTCANGTAACTTTGCGCGACTAATCTTTTCTCGCGAGACCGGCACCGCCTGCTCCTCAAGCCCTTGCGGGCTTTCCTCGCAGCACACGGGCAGGCCCCTTAACAGCNAGTTGCCACCACATAGATCGTGTAAACCGACGTTGTGGCGGTGATTAGCAGATGGTTTGTCTTCGGTCCGCAAAAACACAGCTTCGACACCACTTCTGGCACCAAATTCTAGCACTAAAATTTCGCTCAGCATCGTACCGCTGGGATCAAAACACTGCACGCCCGTGGCACAGCTGGTCCACAGGTTGCCATCAATATCAATGCGAAACCCGTCCGGCACCCCGCCGCCCCAGATGTTCGCAGGTGATCAGCAGTCCCTGCAAGTCCACCGTGTGGCCATTGCAGCTATTACATCATACTCAAAAATCCGCGGAGTCTGGCCGATGCCCACTGATACACCCGGTTATTGGGAATATCGCTCCACAGATAATAATCTGCCTTGGGCGAAATAGACCAGCCCCTCGGCCCACAACATCCCCGTGGCAATCTTTTCCAGCGCCGCATTGTACTGGCTACGATATCGAAATTTCGGGTCGTGAACGATGATGTGTGACGACATTTTGCCTGTCTGTCGCAAGTTCGGAAAAAGGGGAAAGCCTACGCCACCAGCCTAGCCCAAAACCGACCATTCCCCAAAGGTGTATGCACATTTGGCACATTTCCGATACTCTCACACCGCGCCGGGTTCAGCGATCGGTTTCTTCCTGGAAATCACGCCAGAAAATTCCAATTTTCTGAAAAGGAATTTGCTTAAATTCCTTACCCGCGAATTTTCTCGTCCGCGCGGTCATAGGTTCACCGCTTTGGCTTCCCCTTGAACGGCTCCATCCCCGCGCGCGCCAACTCATCCGCACGCTCGTTCTCGGGGTGTCCGGCATGACCCTTGACCCATTCCCACGTCACGCCATGACCTGCCTGCGCCTCGTCCAGACGTTGCCACAAATCAGCATTCTTCACCGGCTTTTTCGCNGATGTCTTCCAGCCGTTGCGCTTCCAGCCGTGAATCCAGCTGGTGACGCCNTTTTTCACATANGTGCTGTCNGTGATGATGGTGATGTCCGCTGTCCGCTCCAGCACCTCTAACGCGTTGATCGCCGCCAGCAATTCCATGCGGTTATTGGTGGTATCCGCCGCACCGCCACAAAGNTCGCGTTGTTTCANNACCTTGCCGCCGGACATCGCGCGCATCAAAACCCCCCAGCCGCCGGGGCCGGGATTGCCGGAACAGGCACCATCAGTGTAGGCGATCAAATCAGGCATGTGCAGTCACCGAGACATAATCGGACAGGCTGCCATCCAGCGCCCGGTGAACAAGCGGCAACAAATGCCTCCAGTTTCGGAGCGGTGGCGTTGTGGTCATCGGTCATCTCGGCGCACTCGGCCGCCCGGGCGTCATAGACCCGGATGGTGTCTGGATCTCTCATGCCTGTTCCATCGCCAACCGTGCGGCCAGCCCCGCAAAAATTGCCGCAAAGCCGCGATTCATCCAAGCCAGCACCGTTTCACTTTCCAGAAACCGGCGCCGAGCCGTGGCCGCAAAAACGCCATAGAGCACAAAGACCGCGAAGGTCATTGCCATGAATACCGCGCCTAAACCGATCATTTCCGCCGTCGCGGTGGCTGCATTTCCTGACAGAAACGGCGGCAACAAAGCCAGAAAGAACACCGACAGTTTCGGGTTCAGGATATTGATCAGCGCGCCGCGCCGGGCAATACGCATGCCCGGCTCGGCCGTGCGGTCTGCACCAACCGTTAACACCCCGTCAGATTTCAGAACCTGCCAGGCCAGATACAGCAAATAGGCCACCCCGGCGAATTTCACCACCTGAAACAACAAAGCCGATGTGTGCAGCAACGCCGCCAGCCCCAGGGTCGCCGCCAGCAGATGCGGTACAATGCCCAGCGTACAGCCCAGCGCGGCCCAGATCGCCGCCGCCCGGCCTCGCCCCAACCCAACGGCCAGCGTGTAAATCACCCCGGTCCCCGGGGCCAGAACCACCACAAAGGCGGTCAGAATAAACTGCAACGACAGCATAAACACATTTCCCTATGACGGCTGCCGCAACACGCGCGGCACCTTGAATTCAACATCCTCGACGGCGGTTTCCACCAGTTCCACGGCCACATGATAGCGCTCGCGAAAGGCATCAATCACCTCGGTCACCAGCAANTCGGGGGCCGANGCCCCGGCGGTGATGCCAACACTGACGATACCGTCCAACGCGCGCCAGTTAATATCCCCCGCGCGCTGCACCAGTTGCGCGTATTTGCAACCTGCGCGCGCGCCAACCTCGACCAACCGGCGCGAGTTTGATGAATTCGGCGCGCCAACCACCAACAGCGCATCNGCCTTGGGCGCCAGCGCACGCACCGCCTCTTGCCGGTTGGTCGTAGCGTAACAGATGTCTTCCTTATGCGGGGCAACGATGGCCGGAAACCGCTGTTTCAGCGCCGCCACGATCCCGGCTGTATCATCCACGCTTAAGGTCGTCTGGGTGACATAGGCGATGCGCGCCGGATCACGCACCTGAACCGTGGCCACATCCAGAACAGTTTCCACCAGCAATACCTCGCCTTCCGGTAATTGCCCCATTGTACCAATGGTTTCCGGGTGCCCCTTGTGGCCGATCATGACCATCTGCAACCCNTTTTCGGCGTGCCGCTTAGCCTCNANATGCACCTTGCTGACCAGTGGGCAGGTGGCGTCCACATAGATCATCTGTCGCCGCTCTGCTTCATCCGGGACCGACCGAGGCACCCCGTGGGCGGAAAAGATCACCGGGCGATCANCCGGACATTCGTCCAGCTCTTCGACAAACACCGCCCCTTTGGCCTTTAGCCCGTCAACGACATATTTGTTGTGCACAATCTCGTGGCGCACATAGACTGGCGCGCCCCATTTGGCGATCGCCATTTCGACAATCCGGATCGCCCGATCGACACCGGCGCAAAATCCGCGCGGCGCGGCCAAGTACAAGGTTAAGGGTGGTTTTTGCATCCGTTCTCTCCTGACCGGAACTGCTAAGGCTTTGTACGTCGATGGTCCAGAGGCTTGCGTGATCACGCATCCGTAACTGGCCCTTCCCGCACTGGACGTCAGTCTGCAGCAGGAAAGACAGACATTACCGGGGGCAATTATAAAAGCCGGATGACCGGATTCGGTGACACCAGGTCAGACGCCAAGATCCTTGCCGTTCTGGCCTAAATCAAAAGCACCTGGCCACAGCAGACCATCAACGCACATGGCCGCATCAATTCAGATGCGGCCATGGCTGGTTAACAAATCGCATGTGGTAGACGCGGGCACTTGCAGGCACTGCCCCGCAAGTGCCCGCGTCTTATAGATCAGCTGCCGCTGGCATAGGCCACATTGCGCGGCTCGACCGGCGTTTCGCGCGGAGGGCGGCCAATGACATCCTTCAGCTCATCCAGCTCGATGAAATTATCGGCCTGGCGGCGCAGATCGTCCGAA
>JGI24025J20009_10003354_pt1 | contig 10955 bp, 7 predicted proteins | sample Cruoilmetagenom3_FD_20009 | JGI IMG/M metagenome (IMG submission 20009) | reverse complement strand
GGATGTGCTCTCGCCGCAAGCGACGTATGAGATACAGTGGGGCAACGTCCAGCGGCCGACGCATCGCAACACCAGTTGGGATTGGGCGCGCTTCGAGACTTGCGCTCAGAAGTGGGTGGATCTGAGCGAGGGTGGCTATGGCGTCAGCCTGCTCAACGACTGCAAGTACGGCCACGACATCCGTGACAACGTGATCCGGCTCACACTATTGCGCAGCCCCACCAACCCCGATCCACAGGCCGATCTGGGCGAGCACCGCTTTGCTTACAGCCTGCTTTCGCATAGTGGGAGATGGAACGAGCAAACCGTGGCCGAGGCCTACGCCCTGAATGACTCTCTGATCGTATGGACGAAGGACGGAGGACGAACGACGAACGGGGAGGCTCTGGTCATTGGTCAATCGTCCTTCGTCAGCGTAGACCTGCCCCACGTGGTCATCGAAACCATCAAGCAGGCTGAGGACGGAGGGGGCCTGATCGTGCGCTTGTATGAAAGCCAGCGGAAACGAGGCGAGTGCACATTGACCGCCGCTTTCCCACTGGCGGCAGCTTGGCGCACCAGTCTGCTTGAGGAGAATCTGGAGCGCCTGGATGTGAGTGAACGCTGTGTGCGGTTCTTCATCAAGCCGTATCAAATCCTGACTTTGCGGTTGCTGTCAGAACGTCAGTAGATCTCATCGGGGGCAAGCACTGTGGTCAACTCGGAGCATACTGATTCCCGTTTTGCCGTTTATCTGATCCCACCCTACAGAATCGCCCGAGATGTGGCCGAGATTCACCGGCTGCTGCGTAAGCAATTTGGCTTCATCGCCGCCGAGCAGTTCCAGGTGCACGCCACGCTCAAGGGGTTCTTCAAGAAGATCGCCGGCCCATTGGATCTGCTCGTTGAACGGCTGGATGCTGTGTTCGCTGTGCAACATCCTTTCCCTGTGCATTTCAGCGGGTTTCGTATTGACCAGGGCGGCATAGGATTGGACATCTCTCGGTTCTGTGACGAACTCAATCCCGGGATGATGTCGCTGCGGGAGAGAGTGGTGACGGCGGTGCGTCCCTTCATCGCTCCGGATTGCGATTTTCTTGGGAAGGACTTGGGCGAGCCTTTTGAGGCGCACATCACACTGGCCTTCCGCGACATCNCGCTATCTATGCATGACGATGTCTTGGCCTATCTGCGGGAAGCACCGTTGCCNACCGAACCTTTCGCCGCTGACACATTCCATTTCTTGGAGTTCCTCTGCCAGGATTGGGCGGGCGATTGGGAGCAGACGCTCTCCTGGCGGCTGCTCAAGACGTGGCGGGTGTAGGAGAGAGAAAGAGAGAACATGAAGACTATAGGCATTTTCCACTACCAGGTCGGCAGGACGGATGGGGTCTCGCTGGAGATCGACAAGTGGAAGCGGGTGTTAGAAGAAATGGGCCATAGCGTCCATCTCTGCGCAGGCGATCTGGGTGCAGTAGAGGGCACCCTGATCGAGGAGATGTACCACCACCGCCCCGATGCCGAGCGTCTCTACTACAACACGTTCTGCGAGTTACGGGACTACGCCGACGATGCGGCCTACAGGGCAGACCTGTTGCGCCTTGCCGACGTCATTGAGCGCAAAGTGAGAGGCTTCGTGGAGGAGAAGGGGATTGACTTCCTCATCCCGCAGAATGTCTGGTCGGTGGCGGCCAATCCACCGGTCAGCATCGCCCTGGCGCGGGTGATGCGTGACCTGCAATTGCCGGCCCTGGCCCACAACCACGATTTCTACTGGGAGCGCACGGGCGGTGTGGCCCTCACTTGCGCCACAGCCATTGAACTGGCGGACAAGTACCTGCCGCCCCGCGATCCGTTGGCCCACCATGTGGTCATCAACAGCCTGGCGCAGCGGGAACTGTACGAGCGCAAGGGGATCACATCCAGCGTGGTGCCCAACGTCTTCGACTTCGATGCGACCCCCTGGCAGGCTGATGAGTACAACCGGGGTTTCCGCTCGCACATTGGGTTAAGGGACAATGACGTTTTCATACTGCAGGCCACCCGCATCGTCGAGCGCAAAGGGATTGAACTGGCCGTGGATTTCGTCAAGGCGCTGGATAGCCCCAAGTGGCGAGCAGTGCTCAAATCGCGTGGCCTGTACGACGGACGTGCGTTCGATGATGATAGTCGCATTGTGCTGGTGCTGGCGGGCTACGCACGGGATGACGTAACGGGGGGCTATGTCGGCCGTCTCAGGCAGAAGATCGAACGGGCGGGGATTGACGCCCTGTTCATCGAGGATGTGGTCGGGGGACGGAGACAGACACAGCATGGACAGAAGATCTACTCGCTGTGGGACACTTACGTCTTTGCTGACTTCGTCACCTATCCCAGCCTTGCGGAAGGATGGGGTAACCAGTTCTTGGAGGCGCTGCGGGCCAAGCTCCCGCTGATGTTGTTTGAGTACCCCGTCTACCGGGCGGACATCAGAGACAAAGGCTTTCGCGTAGTGACACTGGGCTCCCAGATCACAGGGAGGGACGATCTGGGTCTGGCCCAAGTAGAATCGGCGGTCATTGAGGCGGCAGCGGGCCAGGCGGTGGAACTGCTATGCGATACCCGGTTGCGCCAGGAGACTGTCGAGCACAATTCTCAGGTGGGGCAGCAGCACTACTCGCTGGAGGTCCTGCAGGGCTACCTGGCGCGGCTGATGGAGGATTGAGAAAGCCGTACCCATACCGAAGAGTGCGATATTTGTGCGTTGCCGGATTTGACACCCAAAACGTTTTGGGTTACAATGAGGTCACCCAAAACGTTTTGGAACACATCGTGCCCGATGGTGTTGACGTTGGGCACCTGGCCTGGCCCGTGGATCTCTGCCCCCACATTGCTTTCTGCCACAGGCTGGCCTTTCGGCGACCAAGGAGGCACTTGTGCCGGTCACCCTCAAGGACATCGCTGCCAGGCTGAACCTCTCCGTTACCACCGTGTCTCGTGCCCTGGGGGGCTATCCTGACGTGGCTGCAGAGACCCGCCAACGGGTCTTGCAGGCTGCGGAGGAGATGGGCTACCACCCCGATGTCACCGCCCAGCGGTTGCAGAAGCGTCGCACGGATACCATCGGTTTCGTCATCCCCACCTTCGGCCCCCGCTTCTCCGATCCCTATTTCACCGAACTGTTGGCTGGCATCGGCAACGAGACGGCCCGTCAGCAGTTTGAGTTGCTGATTGCCACCTGTTCCCCGGACACCCCCGAGGAGCGAGAAACGTACGAGCGGATGGTGCAGGGCCATCGGGTGGACGGCCTGCTCGTGGCCCGCACCCGCCGTCGAGACGAGAGGATCGCTTTCCTGCGCCGGAACGGGTTTCCCTTTGTCGCCTTCGGGCGTTGGGAGGGCGAACTGGATTTCCCTTATCTAGATGTGGATGGGCAGGCAGGGATGGATCAGGCCACCCAACACCTCATGGACTTGGGCCATCGGCGCATTGCTTACATCGGCGCGCCCCGCGAGCTTATGTTTGCTCACTTCCGGCTGCAGGGTTACCGGCGGGCGATGGAGCGTCATGGTCTGCCCGTGGAAGATGGGCTGATCGCCGCCGGCGATCTGACACAGAAAGGCGGGTATGAAGCGGCCCAACGATTGTTGGACCTCAACGCGCCGCCGACCGCTGTGTTGGCTGCCAATGACCTGACCGCGTTGGGGGTGGTCAGTGCGGCTCAGGAACGGGGCCTGGAGGTAGGGAGAGATCTCTCCGTGGTGGGGTTCGACAACATCCCCCAGGTGGAGCATGCCCATCCTCCTTTGACCACCGTCAGCCAGCCGATTTACGACATCGGCGTGACCATTTGTCGCATGTTGATCCAACTGTTGCGGGGCGAGGAGTTGACCGAACGCCAGGTGCGCTGGCAGCCAGAGCTCATCGTCCGCTCTTCCAGCGGCCCGCCGGGGCCAGGCACTGTTTCGCGAGATCTCGCGACGAAATGAAACGAAAGGAGGTGATGCCATCGCTTTTAGGCTGTATCGTCGGAAGTCGACGATGTTCAAGAGGCGAGCGTCGTCGGGATGTTGGAACAACTATATCGTTCACTCCTTAGGAGGAGGAAAACAACAATGAAGAAGTTAGCATCACTACTGCTGGTACTCACGTTGGTGGCCACGTTCTTGGCCGCCTGCCCGTCCCCCACACCGCAGATCATCGAAGTAGAGAAGGAAGTGGTGGTCGAGAAGGTGGTGGTCGAGACCGTCGAGGTCGTGAAGGAGGTGGCGGTCGAGGTAGACAAGACCGTTATCGAGTTCTGGACGACTGACAACGAGGAGGATCGCATCGCCGTGTATGAAGCCATTGCCGATGGTTTCATGGCCGAGAACCCCAAGATTGATCTCCGCATCATCGCCATCGACGAGGCCAGCATATCGCAGCGCATCGCCACGGCGCGGGCCGCCAATCAGTTGCCGGACATCGTCCGCATGGGCATCGAGCGCGTGGCGACCTTCGCCGCTGACGAGATCCTGGACGAGGATGCGGCAGTGGCCGTAATCAAGGGCCTCAGCGAGGATGACTTCCGCGCTGGCCCGCTGGTCATGGTCACTGACCCCTCCACCGGCAAGTACGCCGCTGTGCCCTTCGATGGCTGGATCCAGGCTATCTGGTATCGCGCCGACGTATTCGAGGGAGAGGGCCTCAACGCGCCGGTGTCCTGGGACGACATCAACGCTGCTTGCGACGGTCTACCGGGAGCGGGCAACCTGTTGTACGGTCTCGTCCTGGGCACGGATCCTGGCCAGAACTATCCGCACCAGGTCTTCGAGCAGGTGGCCATATCTAACGACGCCTGGCCGTTCGACGAGGCAGGCAACGTCACCATGAACACGCCCGAGATGGTTGAAGCGCTGGAGTTCTACACCGAGCTGCAGCGCTGCGCGATGCCCGGCCCGCAGTTCTGGCGCGGGGCGCGCGAGGCCTATGAGCTCGACCAGTCCGGTATGCTGTTCTACAGCACCTACATAATGGACGACTTGGTTGAAGGCTCCGGCATGCAGGACGGCGGCAAGATAGAGATCGCCGTGGAGGAACTGGCCAAGCAGACTGGCTTCGCCTCGCAGATGGTTGGCCCCAACGGCTCTGCTTCCTACGGCCAGTTGGTGACGCTGGGCATCATGCAGGGCGCCAAGCCTGAGGCGCAGGAAGTGGTCAAGTGGTACTTGACTGGTCAGAACTACCAGGATGTCCTGGCCCTGGCTCCATTCGGCAAGGTGCCCGTGCTCAAGAGTGCGGTGGATGGCTGGAGCGGACTCAGCCCCTTCTTCGCCAACTACTCGGACGAGACGATGGGGCAGATCGCCAACGGCTTCGAATCCATGCAGCGCTGGCTCTTCCGCCCTGACTACGATGCCACACAGCGGGCGGTGGTCGGCGATATCGAGGGTCGCTTGCTCATCCCGCAGGTCATCAGCAACATCGCCCTGGAAGGCACGATGACGCCTGAGACTGGAGCCGAGTGGCTGCAGGAGCAGGTGGAAGCGATGCTGGCTGAGCGTCAGTAGCAGAACCAATCTCTGGGGACACAGCGTTTCACTACGCTGTGTCCCCAGCATCACCTCATCTCGCACTTGGAAACAGGGTTCTTCCTCTGACAGAGATGGTTCTCTGCTGCGAGCATGGTACGGTAGGCCCGAAGTCTGCTGCCGCTCGCTTACAAACCCTGTTTCTCACAGTCTAGGAGGGTATCATGACTGCTTCATCGAAAGCCTCACGGTCATCCCGCCGACGGTGGAAGTCGCTTGAGGCCCGCGAGGCTCGCCTGGCCTGGTTTCTCGTCCTGCCCACAGCGCTGATCGTCTTTGGTCTGGTCCTCTTCCCTGCGATTTTCAGCGTCTGGATCAGCTTCCGCGATGTGGGGCTCAATAACCTGAACGACGTCTTCAACGCACCGTTCGTGGGCTTGCAGAACTACCGCAACGTGCTCAAGGACTTCGCCTTCAAGTTCCAGGGCCTGCGAAGCATGGGGGCGGCGGTGAACAGCGTCGTGTATTCGCTGAGCGCGACGATTCTGACGATTGTGATTGGCCTGATCGCCTCGCTGTTGCTGAACCGACCATTCCGCGGCCGGGGGGTGACGCGCGCCATCTTCTTGTTCCCTTACGTGGCGCCCATCGTTAGCGTGGCCTTCGTTTGGCGCTGGATACTCGACCCGCGACCATCTGGGGTGCTCAATGACGTCTTGTTGAAGCTGGGGGCCATTGAGTCACCCAAAGCCTATTTGGCGACGCGCGGCTTAGCATTGGTGCTGGTGATCGTCTTCGAAGCCTGGCGCTACTTCCCCTTCGCCATGCTGATGATCCTGGCGCGGCTGCAGGCTGTGGACAAGACCCTGTACGAGGCCGCCGATGTGGATGGCGCCAATGCCTGGCACAAGTTCTGGTATGTGACGATACCCGAGCTGCGCTACGTTCTGGGTTCAGTCTTCCTTCTGCGCCTGATTTGGACTTTCAACAAGTTCGACGACATCTTCCTGCTTACTGGCGGAGGCTTCGGCACTAACGTGCTGCCGGTGCTCACGTATCAGTTCAGTTTCAAGGCCTTCAACTTCAGCAAGGGAGCGGCCAACGCCATGATCCTGCTGGCAATCCTGGTCGTCTTCCTCGTGGCATACGTGGGCGTCTTCATGAGAAACGCGGAAGATTAGGGACGGAGGCAATCATGACTGGTAACAGCTCTCCCCGTGCTTCAAGCGACGATAACCTGAACCTGATTGAGCACCTGGCGCGGTGGATCACCTGGCCCCGCTTTGTGTTCTCTTTGATCATGATGTTCTTCCTGACGAGCATCTTGTTTCCCTTCTACTGGATGGCGAGCTCGTCCTTCAAGACCTACGCTGAGATCGGCGCTCGGGAGCCCGTCTACATACCCGGCGCCCTCCGTTGGGAAGCGTACAAGGAGTTGTTCGACTACTGGAAGTTCGGAGCGAACATCCTGAACAGCATGAAGGTTGCCATCCCCACATCCATCATCGCTGTGATCCTGTCTACCCTGGGGGCGTACGCAGTGGCTAGGCTGCGCTTCCGGGGTAAGGAGGTACTGCTCAACGGCATTCTGCTCGTCTACTTGTTCCCAGGAATCCTGTTGATTATCCCCCTGTTCGCTATGGTCGCGCAGATCGGTGCGCGGTTGGGTTTCGAGGTGCAGGACAACCTCCCGGTGTTGGTGGTCACATACCTGGCGCAGACGCTCCCGGTGGCGCTGTACATGCTGGCCAACTATTTCCGTACCATCCCCAAGGAGATCGAGCAGGCTGGGCTGATTGATGGCTGCAGCCGCCTGAGCGTGATCTGGCGGATCACCTTGCCATTGGCCATTCCCGCGCTGGTTTCTGTTTCCATCTACACCTTTATGATCGCCTGGAATGAGTTCTTATATGCTCTTGTGTTCTTGAACCGGCGCGAGCTGTTCACCATGCCGATCAAGATCAGCACGATCCACAACGACCCTGATCCGCGGCCACACGTCGTCATGGCTGCCTCGACCATCATGACGCTGCCGGTGGTCATCCTTTTCCTCGCTATGGAGAGGTTCCTTACGGAGGGCCTGACGGCAGGGGGTGTGAAGGGATAGTCCAAGCGGCGCCCTCATGCGAAGCGCTGCCGACGAGCGGGGAGCGCAGTCCATGCGATTGCGGGAACGGAAAGGGGCGGTACTTCTTGAACCGCCGCTATCCTAGCCTGCGCTACCCCGACGTCATTTGATGTCGACACGCGCTCATCGAACGGCTGCAGCAGGCTGGTTTCCTAGCCCTTCCCCTCGTGCTCGCCGTCTTCGGCGAGACCCTCTTGCCCTGGTACCTTCGCTTTATGTCCACCACGGAGTGCGCCTTCTTTCCATCGGATAGCTGGGTCTCACCGCAGAGCACGAGGAGAACGGTGAGATTCGTTTGGTTTCCTCTGCGATCTCTGCGCTCTTGGCGGGTAAATTGCCAGCGGCAGCCGAGAACTAAGCTGGTCAACCGCTGCCCCGCCTGCGCCGCAGACGTCGGGTCACTGGGCTTTGAGTTTGTGGAGATTGATGGTAGTATAGGCGACGAGGCGGTGGCTGAGGTACGGTAACTGCTGGCCGATCCAGTCCGTCGCCAGTAGCTGGTCGAGCGCAGAGGTTCCCGCGCTGCCATACATCGTAGAAGAGGCAAGACTATGCGACCTATCCACACTTTCACTATCATCCCCACCCTTCCGCCCAAGATCGAGAGGTTGCGGGACTTGGCCTACAATCTGTGGTGGGGCTGGCATATGGAGGCGATTGACCTCTTCCGCCGCCTGGATCGGGACCTCTGGGAGACCACAGGGCACAATCCCGTCTTGATGCTGGGCACCGTCGTGCAGGAGAAACTGGAGAGGGCGGCTCAGGATGAAGCCTTCCTGGCCCACATGGATCGGGTGTTGGCGGAGTTCGACCGCTATATGCAGAGCCAGACCACCTGGTATCAGAAGCAACACAGCTTCTCTGCTGGACTAACTATCGCCTACTTCTCGGCCGAGTTTGGGCTGACCGACTGCATCCCCAACTACTCCGGCGGGCTGGGGGTCCTGGCCGGAGATCATCTGAAGTCGGCAAGTGACCTGGGCCTGCCGCTGGTTGGCGTGGGGCTCCTCTACCAACAGGGGTATTTCCACCAATACCTCAGCACCGATGGCTGGCAGCAGGAGGAGTATCCCAAGAACGATTTCTACACGATGCCTATTCAGCTTGAACGGCGCCAGGATGGAGCTCCGGTGACGATAGAGGTGGACTATCCCGGCCACAAGGTGAGGGCCCAGGTGTGGCGAGTGCAGGTCGGTCGCGTGCCCCTTTTCGTCTTGGATACGAACCTGGAGGCCAATCCCCCCCAGTACCGAGACATCACCGACAAACTCTATGGCGGCGGCATCGAGACGCGCATACGCCAGGAGATACTCATGGGCATCGGTGGCATCCGAGCCCTGGAGGCCCTGGGGATTCAGCCTGCCGTCTGTCACGTGAACGAGGGACACTCTGCTTTCCTGGCCCTGGAGCGCATCCGCCTACTCATGGAGGAGCATAGCCTCTCCTTCACCGCCGCGAAAGAGGTGGTCACGGCGAGCAACGTCTTCACCACCCATACCCCTGTCCCGGCGGGCATAGATCTGTTTCCCCCTCACTTGATGGATAAGTACTTCGGCGGTTATTATCGTTCCCTGGGGCTGTCGAGGGAGGACTTCCTGGCCTTGGGTCGCATCAATACCCTTGATTCCAATGAGTCTTTCAGCATGGCTGTCTTGGCCCTGCGGCTTTCTGCCTATGTCAACGGAGTGAGCAAACTGCATGGGGGTGTGGCCCGCCGGATGTGGCAAGCGATATGGCCTGGTGTGCCTGAGGATGAGATCCCCATCACGCCGGTGACCAATGGCATACACCCTCCGTCCTGGATCTCCCACGACATGGCAGCCCTGTTCGATCGCTATCTCGGGCCTGGCTGGCGGGAGGACCCGGCCGATCCGGAGGTGTGGCTGCGGGCGGACGACATTCCCGGTGAGGAGCTGTGGCGCACGCATGAACGGCGCCGTGGGCGACTGATCGCCTTCGCCCGCCGCAAGCTGCGGGCCCAACTGGAGAAGCGGGGCGCTCCCCCCTCGGAGATCGAGCAGGCCAAGGGAGCCCTGGATCCTAATGCGCTAACCATCGGCTTCGGGCGGCGATTCGCCACCTACAAGCGAGCTACGCTTGTTTTCAGGGACCCCGAGCGACTGGCCCGCATTCTGAACGATCCCGAGCGTCCCGTCCAGATCATCTTTGCGGGCAAGGCTCACCCGATGGATCAGCCAGGCAAAGAGATGATCAAACAGATCGTCGGCCTGGCAAGGCAGGAGGAGTTNAGGCAGCGCATCGTCTTCATCGAGGACTACGANATGAACGCGGCCCGCTACATGCTGCAGGGGGTGGACCTGTGGCTGAANACNCCCCGTCGCTTCCGGGAGGCCAGCGGAACCAGCGGCATGAAAGCTGCTGCCAATGGGGCCATCAATATGAGCATCCCCGACGGCTGGTGGGACGAAGCCTATCAGCCGGAGCTGGGCTGGGCCATCGGGCGAGGTGAGGTATACGAAGACCACGATTACCAGGATGAACTCGAGTCCAACGCCATCTATGACCTATTGGAGAAAGAGGTCGTCCCGCTCTTCTACGACCGTGGCCCGGGTGGTCTAGCCCACGGTTGGATCGCCAAGATGAAAGCGGCGATGAAGGCGATCTGCCCCTACTTCAACACCAACCGTATGGTTCGGGACTACGCTGAGCGCTTCTACATGCCTGCGGCTCGGCGTTCCATACGCCTGGCCGAGGATGGCATGGCGAGGGCAAAGGCTCTGGCAGAATGGGAAGCCAACCTGCGCCAGAACTGGCCTGAACTCAGGGTGGTCAGTATAGACACCGATAGCCCGCCCGAGACCAAGGTGGGCAATCAGCTTCAGATTCGCGCCCTGATCCACCTGGGAGCTTTGGAACCTGATGATGTCACCGTCGAGCTCTATCACGGGCTGGTGGACACGAGGGGAGAGATTTCGCCCGCCGAAGTCACCGTGATGCATTGTGCCGAGATCAAGGAAGACGGGAGTTGCGTGTTCAGCGGGGTCATTCCCTTCCGCTCTAGTGGCCGATATGGCTACACGCTACGCCTGCTCCCGCACAACGAAGACCTGAATAGTCCGTACAAGCCGGGTCTGATCCTGTGGGCGGGATCGTGAGCTCGGGTTTTCGGTACGACGCACCACCAAGTGCGTTGCACCGCTTGTACATTGAGCGAGAAAATGAGCCACAGATTTCACAGATTGAAAAGAGAAATCAGTGAAATCCGTGTAATCCGTGTAGTCTGTGTAGTCCGTGGTTTGGTTCCGGCTTGGCCGGGTTAGGGAGATGAAGATGACATACGAAACCGCATTGCGAGACGACGCCCGTGAGCGGATCGCTGCCATCAGTAGTGCCGATAT
>JGI24025J20009_10003353_pt1 | contig 10956 bp, 5 predicted proteins | sample Cruoilmetagenom3_FD_20009 | JGI IMG/M metagenome (IMG submission 20009) | reverse complement strand
CCGACATGGCGGGCGTGTCCTATGTCCGCGACTTCCTGTCGGCCCATGCGGCTGGACTGGTGCGCGGCCTGTCTCCGGGGTTTCGGGTCCGTCCCGGTGGTGAAACGGTCGAGGAACGCGGCAAGGCGATCCTGCGCACAATCCGCGCGGCTGCCGATTTATGAGACTAAAAAGAGACTAACCCTCTTGGGAGTCAGGAAGTAATCTCTGTAAGTCATTGAAAAGATTTGGAGGCGAGTACCGGACCCGCTACCATTTTTCTAAGCCATTGATTGGCCAATGCTATCAAGCGTGAGGTTGGCTTGTGTGTCTCACTTTCGTGTCGCACTTATGGGTCAGAACCGACGTTTCTGTCAACCGTGGCGTTGCCCCCGCCATGCTTCGTTGCTTTTCTCGTCGCGCCGGTTGAGAGTGCAACGCAGTGCTTTCTTCATATGACGAAGGGTTAAGCAAAGCAGAGCCTTACCCGTGGTCTGGTTGGGGGGGCACGGGGGCAACTGGGGCAATGCAAATAGTAGATAGGGGCACGGAAAAATGTGCTGGGAATTTTGTGATGACAGAGAAAAACAACGTACTGCGCAAGTTTCTAAGTGAAGAGCAGATTGCAAACCTGCCAGATCAAAATGTTAGGCAATCATGGGCGTTTGAGCCTTACCTTCAACTTGCAAACGACAATGTGCAGAACAATGTTGAAATTATGCTGGACGACCTCTGCGTTGCTTGGATGGCCACCTTTGAAGTGCGCAAGCCAAGCACAAAGACACAGCAACACTTTATCGACTGCGCCAATGTGATCATGGCCAACCTCCTCCGGGCCTATTGCAAGAATACTAACATGACCGTGGGCATCCACAGACGGAAGGACCGGCTAGACCGTGAACGCCGTTATCGGCCCGAGTACATGACCGCGAACCGGTTCATCATGGCGCAAGACTGGCTGATGAAGTTTGGCCACATGCAATTGGTGAGGAGGGGCTACAACTTCGGCAACGAAGGTCAGACCACACGGGTCGCAATCACCGATAAAGCAGCGACCGAACTAGAGGCGCATGAACTGACATTGCGCGACTTCCGAATTAGCAGGCCGGATGAAGCCATCTTGCTCAAGGGCAAAGATGATCAGCTTTGCAGGTATGAAGACAACGGCAAGACAGAGGCAATGCGGACGGCGCTGGACAAGATCAATACTCTTTTGAGCAACACAGTTATATCCACAACCCGCACACTCACTCGCCTTGATCGGAAGCCCAGTTACATTGGGAAAAGGGTCTATCTGGGTCGCATCTTCAACTATGGCAGCTTTGAAACAGGGGGGCGGTTCTACGGTGGCTGGTGGCAGTACATCCGCAAACATGCCCGGCGATTGATCCTCTTGGACGGCGTGTCAACGGTGGAGGCGGACTATCGCGGTTTCAACCCTTCTATGCTCTTGGCAAAAGCTGACCTGCCTATCCCCAATGATCCCTATTCGCTCATTCCCGGCGTCTCGGACTGCGAAGAGTTGCGGGACCACGCCAAAACCACCCTTGCCGCGCTCTTGAACTCGAAAACTGGCAGGACAGATCAACCCAAAGGCTTCGACACTGGCAGGCATGGCATGACCGCCGAAGACTTCCGCCTGTCGGTGCATGACGCCTTTCCGATGCTGCAAGTCCTACTTGGGCAGAATGTCGGCATGAAGCTACAGCGCGCCGAAAGCGACCTTGCCGAACAGGTCATGCTGCACTTTGTGGACCAAGGGCATCCTATCTTACCCATCCATGACGCCTTCATGGTTCAGGAAAACCTCAAGGATGAACTGGTTCAGGTTATGCAGGATACCTTCAAGACCAGATACGGCCAGATACCCCCGGTTAAGGTTATACTCCCCTTTAACGTGGTTAGATCATAACCCCCTAATAATACCATTTTCCCCATTACTGGGGCAAATAAGGAGCGGCTGGATTTTCCCTGCCTTGTCAGGCACAAAGGGCGAAAAGAAAAGGCCGGGGGCCACGTCCATGCAGAACCTTCTTGATGACCTGACGCAACTTTTGCAGACGGAGCAAGCCTTTATCTCGGATGGAGCGATCCTCAAAAATGCCGTGGTTGAGGCTGCGCTGAACATGGACCCGCGCCTGCTGGAACTGCTGATGCAGTCCGAGACGATCAAGGCGCACTTCTTCACGCTGGTGGCTGGGGCGCTTGTGTTCGACAAGGTGAAGTTTCAGGACTTCGTGTCCAACAAAGCCTTCCTGCCAGACAGCTACACCGCCTTCAAGAACCGGATCGGGCTGACCGATGGGCACGGCGATTACCTGAGCCAGTCGCGCGACGTTGTGCTGGCGTGGCCCTACAAGGATTGCGTGCTGGAAGGCGGCATGACGAAAGAGGACCGGGGGCGCAACGAGGTGTTCTGGAACGCGACGCTGGCCCCGGACGACATCACACGGCTGTTTGAACCTAAGGTGCTGACCGACTGGGAACGCTGGGATGCCGACGCCGTGGCGGCGGGCAAGGCCAAGCCTGTGGGAGAGGTGTCGGAGGATGACAACCTGCTCATCAAGGGCAACAACCTTCTGGCGCTGCATTCGCTGAAAGCGCGCTATGCGGGCAAGGTGAAGCTGATCTATATCGACCCGCCCTATAACACCGGCAATGACGGGTTCCGGTATAATGACCGCTTCAACCATTCGGCTTGGTTGACCTTCATGCGCAACCGGCTCGAAGTGGCAAAGGAGTTATTGAGCCGAGATGGTTCAATTTTTGTTAGCTTGGATGATGGTGAGGCGCATTACTGCAAAGTACTAATGGATGAAGTGTTCGGACGCGAACGTTTCGTTGTAAACATCGTATGGCAAAAGCGTTATTCACCCGATGTTAGACTGGCGATCAGTGACGCGCATGAACATGTGCTCTGCTACACAATGAAGCCCGAAGGCTTCAAAGAAGCCCGTAATCTGTTGCCGTTGACCGATGCACAAACCAAGCAATTCTCGAATAGAGACAACGACCCACGCGGGCCTTGGAAGGCAAACGATTTCACAGCGGCGGGCTATCGGCCCAACCAGATGTACGAAATTACTTTGCCCTCTGGACGAGTTGTGATGCCTCCATCCGGTCGCTGTTGGCGCGTTACCAAAGCAGGCTTTGACGCTTTCACGGCAGAGGACAGAATGTATTACGGCCCCAATGGCAATGGCGTGCCTTCCGTAAAGCGGTTCTTGTCTGACATGGAAGGAATGGTGCCTTGGTCTTGGTGGTCACACGAAGAAGCGGGCCACTCCCAAGAAGGGAAGAAGGAAAGCCAGGAGTTGTTTGGTGGGGATGCTGCTTTCGACACTCCAAAGCCCGAAAGGTTGCTGAACCGCCTTATCCATATTGCCACCGACCCCGGAGACTTGGTGTTGGATTTCTTTTCTGGTTCAGGAACCACGCCTGCTGTCGCGCAGAAGATGGGCCGAAAGTGGGTTGCCATTGAGCAAATGGAGTACGTGTTAGACATCCTCGGTTCGCGCCTCAAGAAAGTCATCGAAGGCGAAAAGGGCGGCATTTCTAAAGCGGTCGAGTGGCAAGGTGGAGGATCGTTTGTCTATACCGAACTCGCGGCGTCCAACTCTGCCTTCGCTGACCGGATCGAAGCGGCGCAAGACATCGCCACGCTGCAAATCATCCATACCGACATCCAAGCGACCGGCTATCTGCGTTATGAAGTGGACCTGAGCGGCTTTGAAACCGATGACTTCGCCGCGCTTCCGCTGGAAGACGCTAAGCGCGTGTTGATGGACTGCCTTGATGCCAACCACCTCTATGTCAATCTCGGCTCCCTTGGCGATGCGGATTTTGATATATCGGACGAAGACGCCGCCGCGACCCGCTCTTTCTACGGGATCACGGAATGACCCAGAGCCTGAGCCAAGAATTTGACGCGCTGGCCAAGTATGGTGCGCTCAAGACCGACATCCCCGATGACATCACGGGCAACCTCGCTCCCAAGATCGAGTTGCGCCCCTATCAGCGCACGGCTCTGGAACGCTGGCTGTTCTATATCGACAAGTACGGGGGACGGCCCAAGGCCCCGCACCTGCTGTTCCACATGGCCACGGGCAGCGGCAAGACGGTGCTGATGGCGGCGCTGATCCTGGACCTTTACCGGCGCGGCTATCGCAACTTTCTGTTTTTCGTGAACTCTGCCCAGATCATCGAAAAGACCAAGGACAACTTCCTCAACCCCGCATCGGCCAAGCACCTGTTCGCGCCTACGGTGCGCATTGACGATAAGCTGGTGGACATCCGCGCGGTGGATACGTTTGACGCGGTGAGCGGGGAGGCGATCAACATTCACTTCACCACCATTCAGGGGCTGCACACCCGGATGCAGGCCCCCAAGGAAAACGCCGTCACGATTGAGGACTTCCGCGACTACAAGGTGGTGATGATCTCGGATGAAGCGCACCACCTGAACGCTGAGACCAAGAAGACGCTGACCAAGGGCGAGGCCGATGTAAAGGCAAGCTGGGAAGGCACAGTGGGCGAGATATTTGGCCAGCACCCAGAGAACATGCTGCTAGAGTTTACCGCCACCGTGGACCTGAGCCATGCGGCGATCAAGGCCAAGTATCACGACAAGATTTTGTACGACTATTCCCTGCGGCAGTTTCGGGAAGACGGCTATTCCAAGGATATCGAGTTGCGGCAGGCTGACCTGCCCCCCGCGAAGCGGATGCTGCAAGCCGTGGTCCTGAGCCAGTATCGCCGCAAAGTGGCCGAGGCGCATGGGCTGCATTGCAAGCCGGTGATCCTGATGAAGTCCAAGACCATCGCGGCCTCTGGCGAGAATGAAACGGCGTTCACTTCGATGGTGGCCGGATTGTCCAGCGATGCCCTGCAGGCGCTCAGAGCGGCCTCTGAGGGTGATGAGACGCTTTCCCGCGCGTTCGCCTTCATCATGGATGAAAGGGGCATGGAGGCGGCTGATTTCGCCCGTGAGATGCAAGGCGATTTTGCACCTGAGAAGGTGGTGAACGTCAACAACCCGAAGGATTTGGAAAGAAGACAGATAGAGCTGAACGCGCTTGAGAATCGGGACAACGAGATACGGGTGATCTTTGCCGTCGATAAGCTGAACGAGGGCTGGGACGTGCTGAACCTTTTCGACATCGTGCGTTTGTATGACACCCGCGACGGCAAGGCGAACAAAGTGGGCAAGACCACAATGGCCGAGGCGCAGTTGATCGGTCGCGGGGCGCGGTATTTTCCGTTCATCGCCCCGGATCAGCCCGAGGCGGCACGGGAAAAGCGCAAGTATGACAGCGCGGTGGATCATCCGTTGAGGGTGCTGGAGGGGCTGCACTATCACTGTTCGCACAATCCCAAGTACATTCAGGACATCCGCAACGCATTGCGTGAAACCGGGATGCTGGATGAGAATGCCCGGACGGTGCGGCTGCGGCTCAAGGACAGCTTCAAACAGACCTCCCTGTATATGCGGGAATATGTCTGGGTGAATGACCGCATCAGAAACCCGCGCGACGATGTGGGCGGTCTAGATGCCTATAAGATCGAAAGCAACTTCACCTATCCAACCTTGATGACAGGCCGGGTGACGGAAGCCGCTGCCTTTGGCGGTGGCAAGTTGACCTTGAAGCCGCAGGCCAAGGAACCTGTGTCGCGGGACTTCAAGCTGGCTGACTTTGGCAGGGCGATTCTGGGCTTTGCGATGGATGGCAATGACTTCTTTCATTTTGCCAATCTGCGGACTTATTTTCCGCAACTCGCAAGTGCCGCGCAGTTCGTGACATACGAGACCTATCTGGGTGGCGCGAAAGTGACGGTGCGCGGTTTGCCCGATGACTTGGACAACCTGACGGCACGGCAAAAGCTGGACATAGCGCAATACGTCCTGCACCAAATCGAAAGCGGCGTGAAACGTGAAAGTGTCGAGTATGTCGGCACCAAGGACTTCAAGCCCTACAAGATCAGCGACCGCTTTACCGACAAGACGCTGAAACTGCGGATCGAAGGCGAGACGGGGCTAAGCTGGACCGAAAGCAACGTGCCCGGACTGGATCAGATCGACCTGACCAGCAAGGACTGGCACGTCTATGATGACAGCTACGGCACGGATCAGGAAAAGCACTTCATCAAGTATATGAGCGATCAGGCTGACAGTCTGCGTGACCGCTATGACGACTTCTACCTGTTGCGCAATGAGAAGGCGGTGAAGCTGTTCGACTTCGACACAGGGCGGGCATTTGAACCCGACTTCGTTCTGTTCCTGCGTAAGAAGGATCAAGAGGCCAGCGCGATCCTGCAACTTTTCATAGAACCAAAAGGCGATCAGCTAAGGCCGCAAGATGACTGGAAACAGGGCTTTCTTGGACAAGTGAAAGCCAAGGCTAGACTTGAGACTGTTTTTCAAGGCCGAGATTACACCGTTCTTGGATTGCCATTCTTCAATGAGGTTGGGCAGACCAATGCCGATTTCAAAGCTGTATTTGAGGATGAGGCGTTAGGGGTACAATAGCGTAGCGCCGTAACTGCCTATATGTCTGTACCTCAATTAGCGGCGGTCACAATCGACTTGATCAAATGGTTCATAGGGGACGAATTTCCAAAGTACTCCAATTTATGGTTCCGCGATACTGCCAACAGTTTACGATGCCCTACGGCACTTGCCCAAGCTAACCAATCTGACCGACCTGCTACTAAATGCTCATCCCGCATTTCAACAAGGCCAAAACGGTTGTCAGGTATTTCCAAAATCTTTGCCTTGGAAATGATCGAGGCATTTTGATGATTGTAAAGTTTACCTATGATCTCTGGCGCAAACTCTGTGCCAAGTGCAAAATCCTGAAGCATCCATGCGAGCCAAAAAAGTTGATACTCCTGTAGACTGCTGCTTGTAGCGACGGTCGAGATAAGTTGCCCGATGAAGTCCTTGTCTTCTATATGTTTGCAGAATGACCAAATGTTCTTGGCCAAGTGCGGGAAGTTGGCCGCGAATTGCGCTAAGTGCGGCTGTACTTCTTCTGGATGATCTCGAAACAGGCTTAGAACAAGTTCAGCATCTTCTTCCTCAAGGTGAGGGACTTTCAACAAGTTACGCAAGTACTCCAACTCTGCATTGGTCATTGTGATTTCTTCGAGTGCGGCCTCAAAGTCGTCCAGATATGCAAGCAAAGCAGCTTTACGACGCTTCGCCAATAGGTTGGCCTTAACTTCGTCGATAGTGCCTTCAACTTGCGCTGCTAGTACTCCCCCTGCAATCGTCTTGCTTGGATTAACTGACAGTCCCTTCTGGCCTAGCAGTTTTTGTATTAGATAGAAGTCTTCCGTCAGCGCATCCGCATCATCCGAATATAAAACGAAATCATCCATAAACCTCACGATAGCGTTTGATTTTAAGCCGTGATGCTGTTCGACAAACCTCAAGAAGTCGTTACCTACCATTTTGGCCGGATACATGCCTTGCGGCCAACAATCTATACTTCTTCCTGAGTTGCTTTGGCGCAAATATGTGCCGAGAGCATTCACGTCTTCCAAGTCTGCGCCAAGGTTGGCAAACCAAGAGACAATGTCGTGGTGGTAGATACCATTGAAGTAAGAGGCTACGTCAAAGCTGAGTGAGTGATCGTACTTGACGTTGTAAGCGGCAAGCGCCTTTTTAAAGCCTATGTAAGATGATGTTGCAGGAATTGGTTTGCCGTCGTCAAATCTATAACCGAAGTGCTTTTTGTCGGAATGGAAAGGCTTTCGGAATTTGGCTCTATTTTGAAAAACCATACGATACAGAAAGTATTCGGAAACCGGGTCAAGTTTGACTGTTCTGCGCAGATGATTTCTTGGTTTGGAAGCATATACGCGCGTTTGAGCCAGAAACTGGTAGGCTTTGTCTTCGTCGGTTTTGCTCAGGCATCGCTGAATGTGAGCATCGATTTCCACTGTTCCCTGATCAATCAAGAAGCGGCAAGTCTCCATTGGAAAAAGAGTGCTCGAGAAGTCATACTCAAAGAAGTCTTTCGCGCCCTGCATAATCTCTCCCTTACCCGAAGTGGGCAAGTTGCCTCTAAACTCGCAGCTTCGCAATAGCTTCCTTGAGTTGCACCAACGTATAACCCTCTCGCAAATAGACTTCTTGGGTAACGCCAGAGCGGGCATGTCCAACAATGCACTGGATAATTGGTTCCGGCACGCTTGCTTGGCCTAGCCTTGTCACAACAGTGTGCCGCAAGCTGTGAAACACCAGTCCCGGTTCCTTGATGCCCAGCTTCTTTAGAAAACTCTCATTGCACCAGCGGCCCAAGTTACGGCCATATCCGCCGTTGGCGTTGTAGCTGTAGTCGGGGAACAGTCGTGTACCTGTCCTTCGGCTTTCCACAAAGTCTAGAAAGCCTAGCCGGATCAACTCAGTATGTAGGGGAACCTTGCGCCGCCCAGCCCTGGACTTCACACGCTTGTTATCATCGCCTTCATCGGTGATGTTGACGAACCAAGTGTCGCCGTCCTGTTGAACATCGGCAATGTCGAGTTGGCAAATCTCGTTCAGCCGCGCCCCGGTGAACATGCCCAGAAGCATTCCCCACTGGTGACTGTCTTTGCGCACCAGACCAGACGGGTTTTCGGTCAACTCTGTGTAGATCAGTTGGGCTTGCTCTGGCGAGAAGGGCTTTCGTTCGGTGTCGCTGTTCTTGGCCTTGGCGACTTTCATCCCGTCGAATAGCGTGTGCGGTGTATATCCGTGACGTTCGGCCCAATCGAAGAAACTTTTGAACATCTGGATATGGCTGTTGATCGTCTTGGGTGCGATTTTGGCGTGTCCCGGTTCCTTGATGACCTCCATTAACAGCATTGCTTTCAACTTGGGCTTGGTGTTGCGACTTGCCGGTAAAACCTGCAATACCTTCTTGACCTCATTCGCGTCTTGCTTGGTGATCTTGCCAAGGAGCCTTTCTGACCCGAAGAATTCGACAAGGACGTTCAGGTATGCCCGGTTCTGGTTCGTGGTCTTCGCGGCCCATTGGCGGGAATGCTCGTCTAAGAAATCCGCAATGGCTTGGCCCAAGGGCGAAGACGCTGGCAGAGCGGGCGCAGGAGGCGCAGGTGCTAGCGCCGGGGCATCGCCGTAAGAATACTTCTCAAGGCGCTCAGCGGCTTCCAGAACGCGCCTGAGCATGTCTCGTCGGGCCTTGCGCATCTCTCGACGGAGCGGCACGGCATTTTCTTCCCAATGAACGGTGGTCAGGTCGGATGCCTCACAGAAGGCTTCACGGTCAAGATAGAGATCAGACAGAGNGTCTTCACCCTCTACCGCATTCTCGTGCACGGCAATCTCTTGTCGCATCGCATCGAAAGACTNGTCCGGGAANCCGGTATCGTTCAGGCGCTCTAAGTACTGGTCTAACGATGATTTGAAGTATCGCTGAACCAATGCCCTGATTTCATCCTGTCTAAGTCGCGTCAAGGCACTGTTATCCCGTAAATATCGCCCGCAAGATGCAAGGTGTCGTGCTATATCGCTAGCCTTATCGGGGCAGCGGGTTCCGAGCGATATTCTGACGCTTGAACGCTTTCCTCTATAAGATGAAGCGATAGGCCAGCGAAAGTAATAAATTCCATGTCTTGAGCGGCTTAGATACGATGACAGCTTCATGGTCCTGTGTCCCACTGTTGTGTCACACTGGATAGGTTTGAAGCTAAGTCGCTGATTTAGAAGTAAATGGAGGCGAGTACCGGAATCGAACCGGTGTTCACGGATTTGCAAGCCGCCAGCGTTCCCCGTGTTTTCAAAGGGTTAGGGTGAAACCAAAGCCCGGACAAAGCCGGAACATAGGGGGAAACGTGAAACCGGGNNTTTCGCAGGAAGTTGGCAAGTATGGCTGCTAATTTTTATCTCCTGAAAAGCTCAATGTAATCTCGGAAAATGAACAGGCGATTGCGTCGTTGACCGGTGAATTCGGTCAAGACACCTTGCTCCACCAGATCCGCGATCAGCGCGGATGCGGTATTGGCTGTAGTCTGGGTCAACTCGGCAACGGCCTTCACATCGACGATCGGTCTGGCATAGAGGGCGCGCATGACCGTCTGTGCATTGTCCTGGCGACGTGAACTGAACCGCGGGAGCACATCTCGTTCGATCCGCCCCTTGAGTTCCAGTATTGCGCGGAACACATCCGCTGAGGCGCGCGCGGTCTCTTCGACGCCGTGCAGGAAGAAAATCAGCCAGTCACGTAGATGATTGCCCTGCCGTACCGCCATCAGATGGTCGATATAGGCCGTTTTGTTGCGCTCGAAATAATCCGATAGGTAAAGTGCGGGTTTTCTCAGCAATCCCTCGGACGCCAGATAGAGCGAAATCATCAAACGCCCGAGCCGACCATTGCCATCCAGAAAAGGGTGGATTGTTTCGAATTGATAGTGCGCGATGGCAATGCGCAGCAGCGGATGCACAAAAATGTCGTCGGCGTGCAGAAACTTCTCCAGATCACTCATCAGATCGGGCACGTGTTCGTGATGCGGGGGAATGAAAACCGCGTTCTTCAGGCTGACACCGATCCAGTTCTGACTGACGCGGAACTCACCCGGTCGCTTGTCTTTGCCCCGCACCCCCTCCATCAAAATCTCGTGGGTTTGTCGCAGTAGGCGGTTGGAAAGGGGCAGCGTTTCCAGTGCCTCAATCGAAAAGTTGATGGCACGAATATAGTTCTGCACCTCGGCCCAGTCGTCGCGTTCCTCGGGGTTCAGGTCGTCTACGTTCTTGAATGCATCCTCGATATTGGTCTGCGTGCCCTCGATCCGACTGGATTGCGTGGCTTCCTTGGCAACATACATCTGGATGAAGAACTCAATGTCGGGGACCAGCTGGGCAAATGCATTGAGTTCGCCCAATGCGCGATCGGCTCTCCCGAGGATTTCGGTCAGTTCCGCATCAGCGCTGACCCATTCATGGCACACAGTTTCCGGCAGGAACGCCTGGTA
>JGI24025J20009_10003351_pt1 | contig 10965 bp, 8 predicted proteins | sample Cruoilmetagenom3_FD_20009 | JGI IMG/M metagenome (IMG submission 20009) | reverse complement strand
AGCTGCATGTCCCAATCATAAACGAGTTGCCTAACTTCTCAGGCTCATCTTGCGTTAGAAATCGATACCCTCTTCAGGCTCATCTTGTATTGGAAGAGACTCCTAGTTGACACATAACCTCGGGAGTTGGTATAATATAAATTCAAGTGCGCTGAAAGGAGGTATAAAATGCTTGAGAAAATACTTGTTCCGTTGGATGGATCAGAATTATCCCAACTAGCTTTGCCCTACCCAGAGACTTTAAGCGAGGGGCTTGGTTCCGAAATTATCTTGCTACATGTTTGCAAGTCTGGAGACGCTCAGTACTTCCACATGGACCAACTATACCTTGAGCGGATATCGGAGATCATAACGGCGCACTTGCGGCAAGGAGCCAAAGTAGAATCAGTTGTTCTCTCCGGAAACCCAGCTGAGGAGATCATTAACTATGCAGAGGAGAATAATATCGGCCTTCTTACTATGGCGACTCACGGCCGCTCTGGTATAAAGCGCTGGGTGCTAGGAAGCATAGCGGATAAGGTGGTACGAGAAACAACCAAAGCGGTATTGCTTATCAGGGTGAAGGGGGTTAACCCCGCAGTGCCTGCGGAGAGAATGTTGAACAAGGTAGTCGTTCCTCTGGATGGTTCTGACGTGAGTGAGGTCGTCTTGCCTTATATCGAAGAAGTTGCGTCCAAGCTGAAGGCACGGGTTGCCCTCCTTCAGGTAGTAGTGCCAACCCACTACACCACCGAAGCGGGCCCGGCTCGTGTTCAGTATAGCGAGAAAGAAATTAACCACCTAAAGGCAAAGGCTAGAGATTACCTAGAGAAAGCAGCAGCCAGGCTAAAAAGCAAGGGAGTTGCTATAACATTCGAGGTAGCAGTTGGCGAGGCATCCGAAGAAATCGTCAAGTTTGCCGACAGAACCAACGCTGATTTGGTTGCCATGGCAACGCATGGGTGGTCAGGTTTTAATCGGTTATTTTTGGGCAGTGTGGCTGATCACGTATTGCACACCGGGAAAAGGCCTTTGCTCATAGTCAAACCGCTTCAGGCCACCACGAAGACGCAGTGACATCAGCAATTCGTATATGATATAATAGTTTCGATGCTGGTCCTATCAGTCATAAGAAGGAGATTAGAGTTTCGTTTCCCCCTCGTAACTTTCACTGCACCAAAAAATGAGTACGACACAATGAATCAGCTATGCCCCCAAATGAGATAAACAACCGGGCGAATAGCGAGTATAACGCCGAAGACATTCAAATCTTAGACGAGATAGAAGCCGTCCGATTACGGCCGGGAATGTACATCGGAGGCACCGGGCATGAAGGATTACAACACCTTCTCTATGAAATAGTTTACAACAGCATAGATGAAGCAATGGCTGGCTTCTGCGACCAAATTGAGATAACAATAAATGAGGACAACAGTGTCTCTGTAAGTGACAACGGACGAGGCATCCCAACGGAAATTATCCCGACAACAGATATCACTGCCCTGGACGCGGTAATGACCCGTCTTCACGCCGGGGCCAAGTTTGGGGGCCCTATCTACGACATATCCAGTGGTTTGCACGGCGTTGGTGCTTCAGTAGTGAATGCCCTCTCCACTTGGCTTCAAGTCGACGTCAGACGCCAAGGCAAGATGTACCGGCAGCAATACCAGCGAGGCATCTCCAAAGGGGAAATAGAAACTGTTGGGGATGCTAGCGACACAGGCACTACCATCACCTTCCTGGCTGACGCAGAAATATTCGATGACATCAATTATGATTTCGCCACAACCTGCCAGCGGATAAGAGAGCTGACTTTCTTGAACAAAGGGGTGGAAATATCTGTTACCGACAAAAGAAGCGGGGAGGAGAAGACCTTCTGTTTTGAAGGAGGCATAGCCAGCTTTGTTCGCCGCTTAAATAGGAATAGGGCCGTTATCCATCCTTGCCCTATCTACCTTTCAGCCACAGTCAATTCCACCTTGGTGGAGGCCGCCCTCCAATATAATGACGGCTTCACAGAGTCCACTTTCTCCTTCGCCAACTGCGTCAACACCAGAGACGGGGGCAGCCATCTCACCGGGTTCCGCTCGGCGTTAACTCACGCTCTCAATGATTACGCCCGAAAGGCCAATCTCATCAAGGAAAACGAACCTAATTTGACTGGCGACGACGTACGACAGGGGGCGGTGAGCGTCATCAGCGTAAGGCTTCCCAAGCCACAGTTTGAAGGGCAAACCAAGGCAAAACTTGGCAATCCCGAAGTAAGAAGCCACGTCGAATCGGCGGTAATGGATAAGCTGTCGCTCTATTTGGAACAACACCCGGATGAGGCAAGAGCAATTGTAGAAAAATGCCTGATTGCTGCCAAAGCTAGAGAGGCAGCACGTAAGGCCCGCGACCTAGTTTTCAAGCGTTCCAGCTTCGAAACATCAACACTACCAGGAAAGCTAGCTGACTGCTCTGAGAAGAACCCTGAGCTATGCGAGCTTTACCTGGTTGAAGGCGACTCGGCTGGCGGCTCTGCCAAGCAGGGCCGAGACCGCCGCTTCCAAGCCATTCTACCTCTGAAAGGCAAGATACTCAATGTGGAGAAAGCCCCCAAGGACAAAATCCTGGAACATGAAGAGATTAGGGCTATTGCTACGGCACTAAGAGCAAATACTGACGGGCTCGACCTTAGCAAGCTCAGGTACCATAGAATAATCATCATGACTGATGCCGACATTGACGGCTCTCACATTCGTACATTGCTTCTCACCTTCTTTTATCGCCATATGGCCGAGCTAATCAACCAAGGATACCTTTTCATTGCTCAACCGCCTCTCTATCGCATCAAGTCAGGCAAACAGCAATTCTGGATTTACTCCGAACAGGAAAAGCAGAAAAAAATCAACCAACTAGGAGAAAACAAACTAGAGATTCAGAGATACAAAGGCTTGGGGGAGATGAGTCCCGAGCAGCTTTGGGAGACGACAATGAACCCTGACACGAGGACCATGCTTAAGGTGGAGATTGAAGATGCTATAGCGGCCGACCAGGCTTTTCACATGCTAATGGGCAACGAAGTCCTGCCTCGCAAGAACTTCATCCAGGCCCATGCCCTCAATGTGCGGAATCTAGACGTTTAGCTCTCATCGGTCAGATATATCTTCTGCCTCAGTATGTATTTCTCCACTTCATCAGGTACCAGATAACGAATGGACAATCCTCGAGCCGCACGTTCTCGTATCTCTGAAGAGCTAATGCCGACGATGGGCGTATTAAGCTGAATCACCTTATCCTGTAAGCCGGGAACAGAGGATGCCAAAGAACTCAACTTAGGTAACTCAAGGGCTAATCTGGGAACAACTACTAGTTGACATAATTGGACTAGTCTATCCGGATCTTTCCACAGCGGAAGCCCGGCAAGAGCGTCCCAACCAAGAATGAAGAAAAACGACTGCGGCCCCAGTTCCTGTTGAAGCTGGCCAATAGTATCCACGCTATAAGAGGGACCAGGCCGATCTACCTCCAGAGTGCTAAGCCTAAAATAAGGGTTACCAGTAATAGCCAAGCGTACCATCTCTACTCGGTGAAGGGCTGGGGTAACAACATGGTCTATCTTAAGCCATGGCTGACCTGCAGGAACAAAAAGAACCTCGCTGAGCCCCAGCCTTACCCTTGCCTGCTCAGCTATAATGAGGTGTCCCGTATGAATAGGATCGAACGTGCCACCAAGAACACCTACATTCATCGTCTCATTTGCAGCTTGCCCATAACACAGACACGCCGAGTCGAGGATCATCCCCTCGTGATTCCACTAGCTAAATGATCATTCTTACTGGCTCTACTGGCGAATTCTAGCATATTCCCAGCACCAACCTCACTAGACTATTACTAGTAAAACTCTTATTATATTCTTAAGTTATTATTTAGTTATAATAGTACTTAGAGACAGCCTAACAGTAACCGACCTCTATCCTGAATGATGACTGCGCATACGGGGACGTGATGTTAGCACAAAGGTGAGAATTTCGACAGGTCAGGTGCATAACGGTGGCAGTTATGCACTTAAGTCAACATTTTTCTGTGCGCGCTTGGTCTGACTTGATTCTTTGTTTAATCTCTGAGATTTGCTGCGCCAATTCACAGTTAACGCTTATCTCGTTGGCGATTTTCTGGCACCCGTGAATAACCGTTGCGTGGTTTCTGTGACCTAACTCCTTGCCAATTTCGCAGAAAGAATAGTTGCCGTCTTGACGCATAAGGTACATGGCTATTTGCCGCGCTCGAGCAGTTCTGCGGTCTCGCTTTTTGCCAGTCAGGTCCTCTATGGGAAGCCTGAAGTAGTTGACTACTGCTTGGGCTATAGCTTTTCTACTCTGCTTGCTGGTGATGCCTGTTAATAGTCTGTTGATTGTTTGTGGGGTGAGTTCCTCTCCGGTGAGCTTGGCTTGAGCGGCGAAGTATATTAGGGCTCCTTCGAGCTGGCGGACATTGCCCTCTATGCGTTCGCTCAAGAGGTTTAGGATCGTGTCGGAGATTGATGGCATTGTCTCGCTTGCTTTGGCTCGCAGGATCGAGAGCCGTGTATCAAAGTCGGGGGGCTCAATGGAGGTGATGAGACCAGACTCAAGGCGTGATTTCAACTTGTCACTAAGCAGAGTCATTTGTTCGGGTGAATAATCACTGGTGATGACAATCTGTCGGTTGCTGTTGTACAGGTCATTGAAAATATGGAAGAAGCATTGCTGCGTTTGCTTCTTATCGGCTATGAAATGGATGTCGTCAAACAGAAGGATATGAATAGACTTGAATTGATTGCGGAATTCGTCAGCTTGCCTTTGTTTGATTGCCAGTACAAACTCACTGGTGAAACGTTCGGCCCCTATGTAAGTCGCCTGTAGTCTATTGCTTGTTGCCTTATGTCCAATGGCGTGTAGCAGGTGAGTCTTACCTTGTCCGGTGCTGCCATAAATGAAAAAAGGGTTGTAGGCCCAGCCCGGGTTTTCAGCTATTTCTAGTGCGGCAGCGTAAGCTAGGCGGTTACAACTGCCTACGATGAAATTATCGAAAGTATACTTGGGATTGAATGTGTCTATCTTAGCTTTGCTACTTACTCCACCATCGGTCCAACCAACCTGGAGTGAGTGGGCCTGAGTTCTGTCCTGACTATCAACAGTGAACTCAACATCTATATCCCTGCCTGTAATTTCAGCCAGGGTTTTCCTTATCAAAGAATAGAGACGCTTGGTTAGCCATTCGGCTACGAAGGCGCTAGGAACCCCGACTACAAAAGTATCCTCTTGACAACTTATACCTTGGCTGTTTTTGAGCCAAGTAGTGTAATTTGCTTTGCTGACTTGAATTTGGAGTTCGCCTAGTACCTTTTGCCAGGTTTCTCTTGCCGGCTGCAATTCACCTCCCAAACCATGCTATCATTATTACCCCAGAGGATGGCTGAAGAGATAGCGCAAGTGGTGAGGAAATGCTATAGAGGAAAAAGTATCAAATGGACTTTGTTTTGTCTAGGGAGCTTTTGACATAACAAAAAAATTTAGAAAATAGCTTTGACATGAAAGTGCGCTCGATTTTTATGGGTACTCCAGGCTTTGCTGTGCCGATACTGCGGTCTTTGATCGAGAGTCCCTACGAGGTGGTCGCCGTATATACCCAAGCCGATAAGCCAGCCGGGAGAGGCCAGCGGCTTAGCTCTCCTCCAACAAAGGAGCTGGCTATGAAACATGGGATACCTGTGATTCAGCCAAGCACGCTTAAGTCTGAAGAGGTGGTGCAAGAGCTAGCTAGTTTTGGGCCTGCGCTCATCGTGGTGGCTGCTTTCGGCTACATTCTTCCTCGGGGAGTGTTATGTTTACCTAGATTTCGTTGCCTCAATGTCCATCCTTCATTACTGCCCAAGCATCGAGGGCCATCTCCGGTGGCTGATGCTCTGCTCTGTGGTGATTTGCTCACTGGCGTTACCATTATTTTGATGGATGAGGGCTTGGATACCGGACCTATTTTGGCTCAGCGAAAGGTGGGCATTTCCACCTCAGATACCACCGGCTCGCTCACGCTCAAGCTGTCCTGTGTGGGGGCTGACCTTTTGATGGAGACCTTGCCCAAATGGCTTGGGGGCGAGCTTGAGCCCCAAGCTCAGGATGAAGACAAAGCTACCTACAGCAAGCTGATAGCAAACAAAGATGGTGAGTTAGACTGGCATCTCACAGCAGTGGAGCTGTGGCAGCGGGTAAGGGCGTTTAATCCCTGGCCAGGTTGCCGTACCTGGTGGAAAGGCAAGCGACTCAAGATCCATAGCGCTGCTGCCTTCGGTGATAAGGCTGAGGGCGAGATAGGGAGGGTAGTTGGTTTGCCGAAATCGTCGCCACTAAGGGTTGGTGTAGTGACTGGAAGAGGGGTACTGGGGCTTGGCCAGATTCAATTGGAGGGGAAGCGTGAGATGTGTGCAGAAGAGTTCACACGGGGACAAAGAGATTTCATTGGGTCCACTTTGCTTTGAGCTGTGGGGCAAGACCGGGGACAAACGCGGTCGCTGTGAACTCCATCTTTTGGGCAGGTTGACCGGGGAATTTATCTAAGTCAAGGGAGGTAAAGAACAGAATGAAAAGCCGGCTTTGGGCACCATTCCAGATAGGGCAGATGGAACTGAAGAATCGGATAGTGATGGCACCGGTAACAACCCAGTACGGCAGCGAAGAGGGATATGTTACCGCGCGGGCAAAGAGCCATTACGAGAGGCGGGCTCGTGGTGGGGCAGGGCTACTGATTGTGGAGGCGACCTATGTTCATCGGCGTGGGCAGGCGTTCGTAAACCAGCTAGGTATTAGCGACGACAAGTTCATTCCGGGCTTAGGCGAATTGGTTCAGATTATTCATAGGTATGGTGCCAAGGCGGCCATTCAACTCCACCACGGCGGACTCAAAGCTGGGTGGGAAGTAACCGGGATGCAGCCGGTAGCCCCTTCCGCGCTGGCTAGCCGAAAGGGCAAGGTGGCCAAAGAACTCACAGTTGACGAGATAGCGGGGATAGTTGCCTCTTTTGCTAGAGCAGCCGTCAGAGCGAAGAAGGCTGGGTTTGATGGTGTGGAAATACACGCAGCGCATAGCTACCTGGTTGATCAATTCCTATCTCGTTCTTGGAATAAGCGGCAGGATATCTACGGAGGCGAGCTGCAAAACCGAGCCAGGTTCCTCATTGAGGTGATACAGGCTGTGAAGCAAGCCGTCGGTGGCAGCTGTCCCGTGTGGTGTCGAATTAACGGCAAGGAGTATGGGGTGGAAGGGGGGACGTCTCTGGAAGAGGCGCAGCAGATAGCGGGAATGGCTCAACAGGCTGGCGCCGATGCTATCCACGTGTCAGCCTATGGGCCCAGGGCTCCAACCAACTTGACCACGCCGACATTTGTGCCGGCTGTGATCGCCGACCTGGCCCAGGGCATTAAAAAAGCGGTCACCGTGCCGGTCATAGCTGTAGGAAGGATTACCCCCGAAGCAGGCGAGAGGATCCTGGCCGAGGGCCAGGCTGACCTGGTGGCTGTTGGCAAGGGGCTGCTGGCTGACCCTGAGCTTCCTAATAAGGTGGCCTCAGGCAAATTGGACGACATTACTCCCTGCATAGTCTGTATGGGCTGCCGGGATGACCTGTTCTCTTCTGGCGCGCTGGGCATAAGATGTCAGGTAAACGCTGCCCTGGGGAGAGAGGAAGAATACCAGATTGTGCCGGCAAGGAAGCCGACGAAGGTGCTGGTAGTTGGCGGCGGTCCGGCCGGCATGGAAGCTGCCAGGGTGGCGGCTGTGAGGGGGCATGAAGTAACGCTCTGGGAGAAGGAATCAAGGCTGGGTGGGCAGTTGGTTCAGGCTGCCATTGCGCCGTACAAGGACCGAATTGCGTCCTTGACCAGCTACCTTCAGACGCAGTTGCAGAAGCTCAATGTCAAAATCGAATTAGGCAAAGAGGCGACGGCGGCTGCGATTGGTGAGCTTGGGCCTGAGGTATTGGTGTTGGCCACCGGGGCAAGGCCTTTGGTGCCGGAGATTCCAGGGCTGGACAAGGCTCATGTAGTGTCGGCTGGCGAGGTTCTCGAGGGCAAGGCGGAGGTGGGAGATAGGGTGGTAGTGATTGGAGGTGAGGTGGTGGGTTGCGAGACGGCGGAGTTTCTTGCCCAAGAAGGAAAGAAGGTCACCGTAACGCGAAGGGGCGCTGAAATGGCCTTGAAGGTGGGGCCTAGCCTGAGGGACTTCTTTCTGGATAGGCTTTTGCAGAAAGGTGTTAGCTTCCTCACTGAGATTAGATACGAGGAAGTCACCAGTGACGGACTTGTGGTAACGACTAAGGAAGGCGACAGAAAAACAGTCCAGGCTGATACTATAGTTCTAGCGGCGGGGGCCGTTCCTGATGACAGGCTTTACCAAGAGGCCGGAAGGAAGGTTTCTCGGACTTACCTTGCTGGGGACTGCGTGGAGCCACGAAGAATTGGCGACGCAATCGCCGAGGGCTATCGCATTGGCCTGGAGATATAGATTACGGGAACTGTGGTAGAGCCTACAGCCCTATTTTGCTCGCCACTTCACGCATGCCCATGATGGCGTCGGTGACCAGGTCTCTTACCTCTACGCCCAACATGGTAGCTCCTTTTTCAATTACTGAGCGGTTCACCCCGGCAGCAAACGACTTGTCTTTCCATTTCTTCATCACTGACTTTGTCTCCATGTCCAATACGCTTCTGGATGGTCGGACTAGCGCTGCCGCCGTGATCAGTCCGGTTAGCTCGTCAACGGCATATAGTGTCTTCTCCATATTGCTTTGCGGCTCAACGTCGCTGCATATTCCCCACCCGTGAGATACGATCGCTCGTACGTACTCCTCTGGCCAAGCTCGCTCCTCCAGTATCTCTCGCGCCTTTTTGCAGTGCTGCTCCGGGAAGCGTTCATAGTCCACGTCGTGCATTAGCCCAACGATGCCCCACTTCTCCTCGTCCTCGCCAGTCTTGCGCGCTATGTAGCGCATCACTCCTTCGACAGAATACGCGTGCTTCAGCAGGCTATCACTCTTGTTGAATTCCTTGAGCAGCGCCAGTGCTTCATTATATGTTGGCCTGTGTTGTTCCATTTTGCTCCCCCTCTTACTTATGTTTTTGATGCTGTTCCAAGACTATAAACCCTTGGCTTCCAAATGACAAGGGGCTGTTCGTTCGCACCCTGACCAATCAAATTGCTTAGGGGCTGAGATAATCTTCGGCATAGACTATTCTGCTCCGAACTGGTCACAGGCCTCGATTACATAGGTTAGATAAGCCAGTGACGGGCCGCCGCCCATCAAAGTGGCCAGAAATCCCGCTTCCATGATTTCCCCTCTGCTGGCACCTGCTTCAATTGCGTTCTTTACATGACCTGCGATGCAGAACGTGCAGTGTGCCGCGATGCCAAGGGCAACGCAGATAAGCTCTTTTGCCTTCGCCGATAGTGCACCTGGCTTCTTTGCTTGTTGACTGAATTCGGTATATGCATCAAAGAATGCCTGGTCAGTTTTTGCTACTTGGTCCTTCATTTTGTCAACTTGTTCCAGATAGTAGCTCATATCAGTTGTGATATTCCCCATTTTTGTTGCCTCCTTTTATTGTTGATTTGAATTGCTGAGTCTCAAATCCTCTCGATTTTCACCTCCTGATTCGTTCTAGAAGGAAGCAGATCAGTCCTGCAACATCGCCATGCCTTTGACTCGCGATGGCAGTACTTGTGCTTGGAAGACCGTCCTTCATTCTCACCCTGCTATACAATAAATGGCTACTGTGATAGCTCCTATTGCCAGGAGAGGGGGCACGATGTAGTTGTAGACCCTGGCTAATTTGGCCTGAAAGTACTCCGCCGAGAGTATGAGGCAGAGATGGAGCGGCGAGAGCAGATAACCTATCACTCCACTGGCGTAGGCTACGAATAGAGCATAGGTATTGACTCCCGAGTTCGAGGCCATAAACGGGACCAATAGCGGAAAGGTAACTCCGACAAAGCCCATGGAAAGTCCTGTGGCAAAGCCTATGAGGAGTGGCAGCGCGATAAGGATGACCAGTGTTGGCATCCCTATGCTTTGCATGTCGGAAAAGAGTGCATAGGCAGCGCCTGAGCTTTCTATGGCCGCCTTGTATAGCATCACGGCATACAGGAGGAAGAGCATTTTGGGGTCCAAACCGTACTTGAGCGACCGCTCCAATTCGGGCCATTTAGCTCTTTGCTGCAGAATTAACAGGCTGAGTGAAAGCAGAAAGGCAAGGGCAGCATCCAGCCCTAGCAAGACTAGCAACACCAGTAAGAAAACTGGCCAGGCAGCTTTGAGAAGGTCGCGTGCTATGTTCCCTGACGCCTCCTCCCGCGTCCCCTGGAGCTTCTTCCGCTTCAGAATGCGATAGCTATAAGGAATTCCAATTGCCACAGTTAACAGGGATATGGGGAAAAGTGTTTTTATCACCAAAGGAAGGGGAACAGATAGTATTACGCTGGCGGTTATGATGGCTGGATATACCGGCAGGGAACATTCCCATATGTGTCTGAACCAGTAGTTTATGAATGTTGCCTGCGCCGGGGTCAAGCCGATTCTATTGGCCAAATCCTTTAGTGCTGTAGCCGAAACCAGGGCTCCGGCCGGCATCGGCACCAGCCCGATTATGGCAGGAACAAGGTGCATGGCCAGCTTGGGGCCAATTCGCTCCATTGTGCCTGCCAACTTAGCCAGTAGGCCTTTTACCTCCATGAGGCGGCTTAAGGTGAGGGCGCATGCAACTATTGCCAGCAGCCTGAGGGTCTGGAGGTCCAGCAGGTTCTGCAGCATAAGCTCGGGGGTGCGCTTCGGCGGGAGGACGAGCAGTGAAACGATGAGGCTTCCGGCAAAGATGGCCAAGCTTGGATGAAGCTTCAGCCTGAGGAGAATCAGGATTCCGGCGATGGATGCCAGCAAAGCCAGGGAAGGGTTCAACTTTCCAACACGACCTTGCT
>JGI24025J20009_10003350_pt1 | contig 10967 bp, 9 predicted proteins | sample Cruoilmetagenom3_FD_20009 | JGI IMG/M metagenome (IMG submission 20009) | reverse complement strand
GCGCCGGTGTCGGATAAGCGCTGGTGGGAATGTCGTCGACAAGGCAATCCAACCCGGCCTGGGTAAATATCTCGCGGGCGAAATCGGCCCAGGAGACGTCAGGCGCACCCGAGAAATGATAGATCCCGCCCAAGGACGTATCCCGGGTCAGCGCCTCGGCAATGGTCAGGCAGGCGCGGGCGATGGCATCGGCCGGGGTTGGCCCGCCGATCTGGTCGGCGACAACGGTCAGCTTGTCACGCTCGGCCCCGAGCCGCAGCATCGTTTTCACGAAATTTGCGCCATGGGCCGAAAAAACCCAGGAGGTCCGCAGGATGGCATGGACCCCGCCTGCCGCTTGCACCGCCGTTTCACCGGCCAGTTTTGAGCGCCCGTAAGCGCCCAGCGGGGCGGTCGGGTGATCGGGGGCAAAGGGCTGGTCACCGGTACCATCGAACACATAATCGGTCGAGATATGAACCAAAGGAATGCCCAGATCGGCGCAGGCCCGGGCCATGGCCCCCGGCGCGTCACCGTTCACCACCGTGGCCTCGGTCTCGTGGCTTTCGGCGGCATCCACTGCCGTCCAGGCGGCGGCATTGATCACCGCGCTTGGCGCAGCGGCGCGGATCGCCGCTGCGCAGGCCTGTGGATCAGACAGATCGGCCTGATCGCGGCCCAGATACATCGCTTTGGGGGCCAGGCGCTGCAATTCAGTGGCCACCTGTCCGGTGCGGCCAAAGACCAGCATGGTCATGCCTTGGTTCCCAGACGCTGGCCCACCCCGGCGCGATCCTGCAGCGGGCGCCACCAAGCTTCGTTGTCCAGATACCATTGCACGGTCTTTTCCAGCCCCTCTTCCACCGTCACCGAGGGGCGCCAGCCCAGTTCGTTGCGGGTGCGGCTTGGGTCGATGGCATAGCGTGCATCATGACCGGGCCGGTCCGTCACAAGGGTGATCTGATCGGCATAGGGCCTGTCCTTGGGGCGTTTGTCGTCAAGGATGGTACAGATTGTGCGCACCAGATCGATATTGCGGCGCTCATTCTCGCCGCCAATATTATAGCTGCGCCCTGACTCGCCCTTTTCCAGCGCCAGAAGCAGCGCATCGGCGTGATCTTCGACATAAAGCCAGTCGCGCACATTTTCGCCCGCGCCATAGACCGGTATCGGCTTTCCGGCCAGCGCGTTCAGAATGACCACGGGCACCAGTTTTTCGGGAAAATGGAAGGGGCCGTAATTGTTAGAGCAATTGGTCAGCACCACGGGCAGGTCATAGGTTTCATGCCAGGCCCGCACCAGATGGTCTGACGCGGCCTTGGACGCAGAATAGGGGCTGCGCGGATCATAAGGGGTGTCTTCGGTGAACTGCCCGGTCTCTCCGAGGCTGCCAAACACCTCGTCGGTCGAGATATGATGAAACCGGAACCCTTCGGGGCGGCCCTGGTGGACCCAGTAGGCGCGGGCGGCCTCAAGCATGTTGAAAGTGCCGGTGATGTTGGTCTCGATGAAATCACCGGGCCCGTCGATCGAACGGTCGACATGGCTTTCGGCGGCCAGATGCATCACCGCATCGGGCAGATGGGTTGCAAATATCCGATCCAGCGCCGCCCGATCACGGATGTCGGCATGTTCAAAGGCATACTGCGGGCTGTCGGCAACCGAGGCCACATTTTCCAGACAGGCCGCATAAGTCAGCGCATCCAGATTGACGACCTGATGGCCATTGCGGATAGCTTGCCGTACCACGGCAGAGCCAATGAATCCGGCACCGCCGGTTACTAATATCTTCATCTTGTCCTTCTTACTCATCAAAAACGAAGGGGGATTCAAAATCGCGCAGGAACGGTGCTGCAGCGTCCTTTGGGCTTAGGATCGGGTCGCCGGTCAACCCCCAGTCGATGCCAACGTCAGGGTCGTCAAAGCGTACGGCGCCATCCGAGGGCTGAGAATAATAGTCGGTGCATTTATAGCAGATTTCGGTGTTTGGTTCGCGCACGATGAACCCATGCAGAAAGCCGACCGGAATTAACAGCTGACGACCGTTCTCGGCCGACAGTTCAACCCCGGTCCATTGTCCGTAGGTCGGGCTTCCCCGGCGGATGTCGACGGCGACATCGAAAAACCGGCCCCGCCCGCAGCGCACCAACTTGGCCTGGGCATGTGGGGGCGCCTGAAAATGCAGACCGCGCAACGTGTTCACCCGGTCCGAAACCGAGTGGTTGTCCTGCACAAAATCATAATGCAGGCCGTTCTGTTCCATTTGCCGACGGTTCCAGGATTCCGAGAAGAACCCGCGCTCATCTTTGAACCGCTTCGGGGTCAAGATCAAAGCCCCCGATAGCGCTGTGGTTTCGACGTCCAAAAGACCCTCCATTAAAAATGTACACCAGCAAATGGCCGCGCAATAGTTAAAACGGGGCAATAGTCAAAGACGAAGCAATAGTCAAAACGGGCTCCGGAATGGTGCAGGCCGCCGACGCGACTGTCATCGCAATCGGACAGATGGTCAATAGGGGCAACGTGTCCTGTTCTACAGTGCAGCATTTCCGTCTTTGGGTCATAGCCAGACCGGCTCAGGCCAGTTGTGCGGCGGTAATCTCCAGGGTGTTCAGCACCGCTGCCCGAACCCGCGCCCGCTCGGCCACCACAAGGCTGGAATTGCCGAACAATTCGGCCAGCCGGGTCTGGGCAACGGCATAGTCCCGGAAAAAATCCGGCCCCCAGGAATCCGGACCCCAGGACGTGGCATCAACCGTTGCCGCCGCTGCTTCCGCCTCCTGCCCCCAAAGATTGATCCAGGCCCCTTCCGGCAAACCCAGATCATGCAGCCGATGGCCGCGGCTGGCGACATAAAACGGGCGGGCGCCACAGGCGAAGGCATCAAACAGCTTTTCCGACAGATAGGTTGGCTGATGGGTGTTTTCGACACCCGACAGCAGGCGGGCGCGCCCATCCAGATTTACCAGCTTGTCCAGATGCCAATCGGCAATCTCAAACCGGGTGGGCCCGCCCTGCCAGCTGGCCCCGATCCGCTCGACCGGCGCGGCGCTGCAGGTCTCGGCCAACCGGGTCCGCCAGGCGCACAGCCCGATCACATCGCCGTCGGGAAAGGCGACATCGTGGAACGGTTCGGGCCGACGTTCGGCCATAAACAGGGTCCGCACCGGCGCGACGGCCATCATGGTGGCCCAATCCTGGGGAGTGCGACGCGCGTTGCGGGCAAAGCGCGCCGCATAAGAGACAGAGAACCGATGGTTGGTCAGCAGATAATAGGGCAATCGGGCGAAATCGAAAATGTCACTGGTATGGTGATTGATCTGATGCAGCCGCAGCTCGCCAAGCGGGCCGGCAGCAAGAGCAACCCTGTCCGCCAGCGGATCGGGGCTGAACATCGTGTCCCAGAACGGTTCTTCGGACAGCAGCGCCACCGGGCGGGGACGGGCATCAAGGGCGCGCGCCACCTCTGGGCGGGGGGACGCGACATCCTGTGGATGGGCAAAAAGCAGCAGATCCGCCGCCTCCGGAGAGGTTTGTTCGATCCGCCCTTCCCAGAGCGGGGCCAGCGCCGCATAGGACAGCGGCATGCGTTGTGCATGCTGCCCCTCTAGCGCCACCCGCAGCGGGGCATGCCCGCCGCGCGGCGGGGCCGACAGCTGGCGCGCCAGCCGCATCCGGGTCAGCACGGTGGTGGCGCTTTTTGGGTCGTCCCACAGCGCCGCGACATCGGGGGGGGCGCCAGTCAGCGCCGCGGCCCACAGATCAGGGGGACAGTCTGCGCGTAAAGCGGTGGCCGCGCGTAAAATCGCGGCGACCGCCCCGGCCCGGTGCCCCGCCAGAAGCGCGGGCAGGTGGCCCAAGATCCAGGTCAGCGCGGCGGTTTTGCCCCTGGTTTCGGGCTCACTTGCCAATATTCCGATACCGCCCTGCAGCAGCCCAAGCCCGGACGCCAGCGGCGGGGCATCGCCCTGCACCAGCGGTGCCGGGACCGTGGCAAGCGTACTGCCGGGCCGAAGACCTTGCCACAAAAGCGGCAACTCTCCGGCTGCAGGGCCTTGGTGGACCGGGTCGGAAAACAGGGTCTGTCGCCGCAGGATCACGCCAAAAACCGAAAGTAATGCGGCCCGTGCGGCCTCTGGTTCTGCGCCATCGGTGATGTGGCACACAAGATCGGGTTCTTCGGCCTCGATAAGGGATCGCGCCGCGTCAATGGCGGCGGGGACCGGAAGCGTGGTGGGCGTTATAAGCATGACATAGGGCCGGGTGGCGGCTGCCACGGCAAGCGGCGCGGCCAGGTCATAGCCCTGACGGTGGCCCGCCTGCGGGTCGTGGGCCGTGACAATACGCTTGGCAGTAACCCCCTCGCCCCAGCCGTGAAGCTCTTCAAAGCGCCCGATATGGCGCACCGTGGTGTCATCAGATCCGTCGTCCAGAACCACCACCTGATCACCCGGGCGGGTGCAGGCGGCGATCTGCGCCGCGCAGGGGTCCAGGGCGGCCCCGGCATTGCGGGTCAGAAACAGGAATGACAGCGCCATCAGCCCACGCCCTTCATCCGGTCCGTCAGATGCCGGGCCAGTGCCGGGTCTGTCGATTCCAGCCGTCGGGGCCAGTCGGCCATGGCCGTGCGCAGAAAATCCGCCTCGCGGGCGCGCAACCGGATTCGCAGCGGCGGGATAATGATTGAGGCGTTCCAGTCCACCAGACCCAGCGCGAAAATCGCAAAGGCCTGCAGCCAGGCCAGATTTGCAGCCGCCATGGCGGTGGCCACCTGTTCCAGCGGTGTAAAAATCTGAAGCCGCTCTGGCCCGCACAGGTTTGTCAGCCGCCCGCTTTGCCGCGAGACCCGATGCCAGGCGCAGGTCCGAGTCGAGACCAGCACACGTTCAGCGGCCAGAAAGCCCAGCCAGTGCAGAACGACATCTTCGTGCACCAGGGTTTCGCCCAGACCGATGCCATTGTCATGCAGAAAGGCGGTGCGGTAAATCTTGTTCCAGGGGTAGTTTGCGGTTCTGGCCAGCACGGGCCAGACTTCGGCGGGGGGGGCTTGCAGAACGGCAACCGAAAGCCCGGCCTGTTGCCAAAGATCCTCGTCCCAGATCGGCTGGCCCCAGCGTTCCTCGGCTGTGACGCGGCTGTCGGCGTGGCGGAACAGGCAGAAATCAAACCCGCGCCCGGCCCGCAGCTCATCCGCGAGATCGGCCACCAGATCGGGTAATTCGGCGGTCAGCAGATCGTCGGCATCAAAGAACAGCACATAAGGGGCGCTGACCGCCGCCAGCCCGTTGTTGCGCGCCACACCCGGCCCGCGCGGGCGGTCATGGCGCAGCAATTTCATCCCCGCCGCGTCTGTCGGCAGGCGGAACGGTATATCCGAACCGTCATCCACCACGATCACCTCGGCGAAACAGCCCATATCCGCAGCCTGCCGCAGCAGCCGTGACAATACCTCTGCATCGTTCCAGGTCGGGATCACCAGCGCCAGATCAAGAACCACCGCAGAGTTGGCCATGCCGCCGTCCGGTTCAGATTGCAAAAAACCGCAGATCACAAATTGCGAGATGCACACCATGCGTCGTCGGCAAAAACAGGACAAATTCCCGCCAGGGTGCCTGTTGGGGTAACAGCGGTCGCCGGTTTGGCGCGATCATTGCCATATAATCCGATTCCTCTGGCTGGGCCAGAATATGGCGATCAAAGAAACAGTCATGGAACCCGCCGCCCTCGATGCCCGAACGGATGCAGGCCCGGATCGTCACCGGCTGTGCCGCAGCGGTACGGGCCGCAAAACCCAGAAAACCGATATTGGCCAGATCGGGCAGGTCCAGACCCAAATGCAGGCCAAACCAGGCCCCGGGCAGCTTGACTTCGGATTGCAGCTCTAGGATGCGGCCCCGCGGGCTTGACCAGTGCAGAAGCATTTCGGCATCGGGATCCTGATGGAAAAAAGCACCGGGAACCACCTGCCGGTCCTCGTCCTGATGCATGTCGATCTGCCTCTCACGCAAATCATGCAAGGTGCCGTTCAGCCCGTCTCTTATCTGCGTCTGCGTCATCGCGCTCTCCTTTTTGTCGCGTTCTTGTCTTTGTCGCGCTCGTGTTTGGGCACAGCTGTTCGATACCGCCACGATCATCCGGCAAGGGTTGTTTCCAATCACCTGCAACCCTGACGGGCACCGGACCATCCCGCTTTTATGGGCGGGGTCCGTCGCTGGCAAGGCCATGCCAGCCGATGTTGACCAGTTGGCAGATTTCGTGGATGGATGCGGTTTGTTGCCGCAAATTCGGGCACCCCCCATGAGTCGGAGGAGCCCCATGAGCAAGTTCATAAGAAAATTCTGTGGCGGCAGGCAAAAAGAGGATGCCAAATGGTTCCCGACGATAACAGCTTGACCTGCCCGCGCGTCTCAAGCGCCGCTTCGGACGATGGCGGCCTGACCGAAACGGACGGATCACCAGAAATCGGGGTTCTGCGCGCCACAAACACGCTGTTGCTTGATCAGTTGGCGGCGGTGCAGGCAACCGCAGAAAAATATGTCGCCCTGGCGCAATCGACCCAGAAGCAGGGTGAAATCACCCAAACCCGGCTTGCCGAGCAAACCGACGAGGTTGCCCGCCTGACCGCCCTGACCGAAGATCTTACGCTGCGCGCCGAGGCACAGCGCCACGCCGATATGGCCGCGCTGGCTGACTTTAGCGCGCGAATAGCCACTTTGGAGCAGCAAAAACTGGAGGCCGAGACCGAGATAGGGCGGCGGACCCGGGATCTGGACGATCTGGGGGCCGCGCATGGTGATCTGCGCCTTCAGCAAACAGACCTGACCCAGGAAATCACGGCGCTACAAAACTCGACCTCCTGGCGGCTGACCGCGCCGCTGCGTGCGATCAGCCGGTCAATTCGTCATGATCGCCGGTAAGGCTTTCAGGCGAAACGGCCGGGAGGGCGCATTTTGTGGCGGCCGATCCGTTAGGGCATTCACCTTGTTGGATATTGAGCCTATTACAGGGGGAAGCCACCCGGTGGTTCCCGCATCTGACCCAACACATGAACAAACAGGACTGGCAGACATATGACCCGCACAGCCCTTATCACCGGGATTACCGGTCAGGACGGATCCTATCTGGCCGAATTCCTTCTGGAGAAGGGATATGAGGTGCATGGCATCAAACGCCGGGCCAGTTCGCTGAACACCCAGCGGATTGATCACATCTATCAGGACCCCCACACCAACCACGCCCGGCTGCACCTGCATTACGGCGATCTTAGCGACAGTTCCAACCTGACCCGCATTCTGAAGGAAGTGCAGCCCGACGAGGTCTATAATCTGGGCGCGCAAAGCCATGTGGCGGTCAGTTTTGAGGCGCCGGAATATACTGCCGATGTCGACGCGATGGGCACCCTGCGCCTGCTGGAAGCCATCCGCTTTCTGGGGCTAGAGGGTAAGACCCGGTTCTATCAGGCGTCCACGTCGGAACTTTATGGGTTGGTGCAAGAGACNCCNCANACCGAAACCACACCGTTCCACCCGCGCAGCCCTTATGCGGTGGCCAAGATGTACGCCTATTGGATCACCGTGAACTACCGCGAGGCGTACGGCATGTATGCCTGCAATGGCATCCTGTTCAACCACGAAAGCCCGCGTCGGGGCGAGACGTTTGTCACCCGCAAGATCACCCGCGGGCTGGCCAATATCGCGCAAGGGGCCGAGCCGTGCCTTTACATGGGCAATATCGACGCTTTGCGCGACTGGGGCCATGCCAAGGATTACGTGCGCATGCAGTGGCTGATGCTGCAACAGGACGCGCCGGATGATTTTGTCATCGCTACGGGCAAGCAATATTCGGTGCGCCAGTTCATCATCTGGGCGGCGGCTGAACTGGGTCTGACACTGGGCTTTGAGGGCATTGGCGTCGACGAGACCGCCACCATTACCGCCATCACCGGCGACAAGGCCCCGGCGCTGGCTGTGGGAGATGTGGTGATGCGCATTGATCCGCGCTATTTCCGCCCCGCCGAGGTGGAAACCCTGCTGGGCGATCCATCCAAAGCCAAGGACCGCCTTGGCTGGGTGCCGGAAATCACCGCGCAGGACATGTGCGCCGAAATGGTCGCCGCTGACCTGAAGACCGCGCGCCGCCATGCGCTGTTGAAAGAGCACGGGCTGGATTTGCCGGTCTCGATTGAAGGCTGAGCACATGAAAATCTATATTGCAGGCCATCGCGGCATGGTGGGCGGGGCTATCCTGCGACAATTGCAGGCGCGTGGGCAAGACGATCTGATCACCCGCACCAGCGCCGAGCTGGACCTGACTGACCAGCGCGCAGTGCAGGGGTTCTTTCAGGCCGAACAGCCCGATGCGGTGATCCTGGCGGCGGCCAGGGTGGGCGGGATTGTCGCCAATAACAGTTATCCCGCGCAGTTCATCTATGAAAACCTGATGATTGAATGCAACGTCATCCATGCGGCGTATCAGGCGGGCGTGCAGACCCTGCTGCAACTGGGATCAAGCTGTATCTATCCACGCGAAGCACCACAGCCGATGGCGGAAAATGCGCTGTTGACCGGCCCGCTAGAGCCTACAAATGAGCCTTACGCGATTGCCAAGATCGCCGGGATCAAGCTGTGCGAAAGCTATAACCGCCAATATGGCACCGATTACCGGTCTGTTATGCCGACCAATCTTTACGGCCCCGGCGACAATTTCCACCCGGAAAATTCCCACGTCTTACCCGCCCTGATCCGGCGCTTTCACACCGCCGCCCAGGAGGGCGCGGACGACGTGGTGGTCTGGGGGTCGGGCAAGCCGATGCGCGAGTTTCTGCATGTCAATGACATGGCCGCCGCCTCGCTGTTTGTGATGGATCTGGACGCCAAAGCTTATGCCACCGAAACCACCCCGATGCTAAGCCATATCAACGTCGGATCGGGCCGTGATGTGACCATCCGCGCGCTGGCCGAAACCGTGGCCCGGGTGACCGGGTTTACCGGGCATATCCGCTTTGACGCCTCAAAACCCGACGGCGCACCGCGCAAGCTGATGGATGTGTCCCGTCTGGCACGGTTGGGGTGGCGCGCGTCCATCGGGCTGGAACAGGGGATCAGGGACACGTATGACTGGTTCCTGAAACAGGGCGCGGACAACCTGCGCGCAAAATAGGCCGAGGTATTATCATGATCACACCAGTCCTTCTGTGCGGCGGCTCTGGGACGCGGCTGTGGCCTTTGTCGCGCAAAAGCTATCCCAAGCAGTTTTCCAGACTGGTGGGCGACACATCACTGTTTCAGGCCTCGGCCAGCCGCCTGTCCGGCGATGGCTTTGCCGCGCCGATGGTGCTGACCAATTCCGATTTCCGCTTTATCGTCACCGAGCAGTTGGCCGAGGCCGGGATTGATCCCGCCGCCATCCTGATCGAACCAGAAGGCCGTAATACTGCCCCCGCCGTGCTGGCCGCCGCCTTGTGGCTGGAAAAATCTGACCCTAACGCGCTGATGCTGGTGGCACCCTCGGATCATGTGGTGCCCGACGCCCCGGCCTTTCGCGCCGCTGTTGCCGCCGGGGCCAAGGCGGCCCAGGCCGGACAACTGGTGACATTTGGCATCAAGCCAACCCATGGCGAGACCGGGTATGGTTATCTGGAACTGGCCGAGGATCCGGGTGATTTTTCCGCCCGGCCACTGGCGCTGAAACGCTTTGTCGAAAAGCCGGATGCGGCGCGGGCTGACCAGATGGTCGCCGCTGGGACATACCTTTGGAATGCCGGGATTTTCCTGTTCTCGGCGCGCGCCATCATTGCCGCCTTTGCCGCCCATGCACCGGATCTGATGGACCCGGTGCGCGCCGCCGTGGATCAGGGCCAGCCCGATCTGGGGTTCTTGCGGCTGGCGCCGGAACCTTGGGCACAAGCAGATGATATCTCGATCGACTATGCGGTGATGGAACGGGCCGACAACCTGTCGGTCGTGCCCTTTGCCGCTGGCTGGTCTGACCTGGGCGGTTGGGATGCGGTCTGGCGGGAAACCGCACACGACGGGCGCGGCGTGGCCACATCCGGGCCCGCCACCGCGCTGGATTGCGATGACACGCTGTTGCGCTCCGAAGATGACACGCTGGAAGTGGTGGGCATTGGCCTGAAAGACACCATCGTGGTGGCGATGCCCGACGCGGTGCTGGTGGCGGATGCCTCGCGTGCCCAGGACGTGAAACAGGCGGTTGCGGCGTTAAAGGCCAAACAGGCCAAACAAGCCACTGCCTTTCCCAAGGATCACCGCCCCTGGGGCTGGTTCGAAAGCCTGGTGGTCGGCAACCGGTTTCAGGTCAAACGCATCGTCGTGCATCCCGGCGCGGCGCTGTCCCTGCAAAGCCATCACCACCGGTCCGAACACTGGATCGTGGTGGAAGGCACCGCAAAGGTCACGGTGGATGACACGGTACAGCTGATCAGCGAAAACCAGTCGGTCTATATCCCGCTGGGCGCCACCCACCGGATGGAGAACCCCGGCAAGGTGGCGATGGTGCTGATTGAAGTGCAAACCGGCAGTTATCTGGGCGAGGATGACATCATCCGCTATGAGGATGTCTATGCCCGGGACTGATTATCGGATGCTATGTCTGATATGGGGACGGTACGTTTCGGGAGATTTCAAGTCGCGAAGCTCGACCCCGGCGAGATATTGCCAATTCGGACCCGGAAAACGCGTCGGCGTGGGAAATAATTGGAATTGTTTGATAAACTGCTGTATTACGAGTCAAGTGGACATATGGGACACAGATCGGTACCCGCAGGTGTTGATTTGGTAAAACGTCTTTGAGCAGTTTATAATTATCTGTCGTGGGGGCGACACCTGAATGATGCATTTTGTCCTATCTCTGCCTCGCAAGCAGAAGATGTACATCTTTCTGGTCCTTGATCTAGCAATGATTCCTGCCTCGCTGTTGTTCACCTATGCGCTGCAGGCCCTGCCCACCTCTGCCCTCGAAACGCTTGT
>JGI24025J20009_10003349_pt1 | contig 10971 bp, 7 predicted proteins | sample Cruoilmetagenom3_FD_20009 | JGI IMG/M metagenome (IMG submission 20009) | reverse complement strand
ATACTCTCCTTAACTCTTATCCATTCATGAGTTTTAGTATATTTTAAATCTTCTGGATACATTTTTTCTCCTTATTATTAGTAGCCGCAGAGCTTAGAGTCTGCGGAGGACGAGCCTCCGCGCTACCGTAGCTAATTTTAGCTCACGCTACAGTAACGTTGGAGTTTATCCCCAACATATTTTGCACAACTTAAAGGTTGCGTCTACCCTTAAAGAAGCGGGATAAAACTGTAGCTTCCTTGTGAAGAAGCACCTTGTCCCCTATGGACAGCTCCTCTTTGGGAGGTTCTAAAGAGACTTTTCTTCCCCGCGGAAGAATAAATATGCCAATTTTTGTCCCCTCTTTAGTAAAATTTTTATCAACAAAAGCCAGTCCCAGCTGAATCCCTTCCACTAAAGCACAACTGGTAACTCTTCCAATGTAGTGACCCTTTTCGCTTACTATCGGATCCCCTGGCCTTACCATTCTGATACCTCTGGATATCATCTTAAAACGGATAATCTCCATTTTTCTTTTGGCTATTCTTTTCAAAAGGGGACCTCTGCCAATGAAGAAAGGCTTATGAAACTTAACAAATGCTCCATGACCTTCCTCAATAGGATTAATGCAATATTTTCCGGCCAGTTCATGTCCGTATAAGGGAAGACCAGCTTCAATTCTAGTTGAATCTCTAGCTCCCAGGGCGGCAGGTTTAATTCCAAATTTTTTTCCTTCTTCTAAAAGCAGGTTCCAGATAAAGAGAGCATTATCAGGATGAAGATAAAGCTCGAAACCTGTATCTTCTCCTGTATAACCTGTTCGGGAAATTAGCATCTTAACCCCAGCTAATTCATCCTCTATAAACTTATTCCTTTTAATTTTAACTAATTTTTCCTGTAGTCCCCCATTTTTAGCTATTTTTTGTAGTATTGCTAAAGATTTAGGGCCCTGAAGAGCAATATCAACCTTTCGGTTCTTTCCGGATGATGCATCTTTTAAATTTCTTATAATCACTTTTTCTTCAATTTCTTTTTCAGGATAGTCTTTATCTATAAGAAATTTTTTAGAATTAACTGCATTTAGCCACATCCAGACTTTTTCCTCATTGGCAGCGTTGCAAACAAGCATATATTTATTTAAATCTCTACGATAAATCATAATATCATCCAGAACATCTCCCTCTGTATCAAGAAGATAAGTATATTGAGATTCCCCTCTCTTTATCCCTCTTACATAATTTGTGCTTACTATATCCAGGAAATTAACAGCGTACTTACCGCTAATCTCTATTATTCCCATATGGCTAACATCAAAAAGTCCAGCTGATTCTCTCACTGCTCTGTGTTCCTCATCAATGCTGGTATAGCAAATGGGCATCATCCAACCGGCAAAAGGAACAAGTCTTTTAGTTAGCTTTAAATGCTCCTGATATAAAGGAGTTTTCCTTATCTTGTTTTCTTTTTCCTCATATTGGAATTCTTCTTTTTTTATTTTTAAAGAACCTATAGCTTTTCTAACTACTTTTTCTCCAATAAAATAACATTTTGGCAGGTGAAAATAAGAGGGGAATGTTTTTTGCAGAGAAGACCCGTTAATTATAGATTGAGTGTCTTTATAAGAAGGTAACTTTGCCTCTGAGCGCAGATGGTTCCTGACCAAAATGCCCGCAGGTTTAATTCCCAAATTTTTCCCTTTTTCCAAAAATAAATTCCAGAGACGAGGGGCATCATTGGGATGAACATAAAACTTAAACTCTGAGAGATTATCGGTATAATTTATCCGCGATATAATCGCCGGGATCCCTTTAACTTCCCCTCCCAGGAAATAAAATTTCTTTAAACTATTTAAAGAAGGCTTTATTTTATCAAGAGACTCAAGAATCTTGGAAGAATTTGGTCCATACAAAACTATTCCCGTCCTATATAATTTTCCCTCTTCCTTTAAATCTTCCACCACCACTGGCCCTTCAATTTTAGCAAATATATCCTCCTCATCAAAAATAATGTAACCATCAGAAAGTTTTCTTAGCCACAACTTCACTTTTTCAGTATTTTGAGGATTAATTTCCACTAAATAACTATCTATATTCCTATCATCAGTGCCCAGGTAAAAAATTGAAATATCATCGATAAGCTCTCCCTTTTTATTTAAAAGCAAAGAACGGATAAACTGACCGGATTTGAGCTTGATTATATCATTGGTAGATATCTCTTGCAAAAACGATTTTGCTCTTTCTCCGCTTATCTTTAAAAGTCCCTTATCACCAATATCAAAAAGGACAACTTTTTCTTTGGCAGCTTTAAGTTCCTCTTCAAAATTTTGATAATAAAGGGGCATCTGCCAGCGCCCACTCTGGAAAAATTTTGCCTCCAATTTTTGATGCTCACTAAAAAGAGGAGTTTGCTTTAGTGATGGTTTTATAGGGGGAGTATAATGAGGATACCCGAGCTTGAGAGTTTTCTCATTATATGGAGGAACCGTAGTTGCTGATTTTTTAACCAGTTGGTTCACTTCCCATCTTGTTTTTTCTAACACCTTTAAATTTATTTTTCCTCTAAATAAATCCCGCCTTAACCCTATATAACTAAAAGGTTGAATATTAGTTAATACATAATAAATAATTTCAGCTAACTTATCCATATTCTCTTTTCCTAGCCCTCTTTGAGTAATCCACGGAGTTCCCAGACGAATACCACTGGCATCAGCAGCTGTCTTATCGCCAGGGATAGTGTTCTTATTAACTACTAAACCACAAAGATCTAAAATGCGAGCAGATACTTCACCTTTTAGAGGAAAACCAGTCTTAGTTTTCAGGGCATTTAAATCAACCACCAAAAGATGAGTATTTGTTCCTCCATAAGCTAATTTTAAACCTCTTTTTTCTAGAGAAGAAGCTAGTGCCTTAGCATTTTCCACAATTTTTTCTTGAAGTCTTTTAAACTTTTCTGTCCTGGCAATTTTAAATGCTACAGCCATAGCGGCAATCTTGTTAATATGAGGACCGCCTTGCTCGCCAGGAAAAACAGCCGTATCTATTTTTTTTGCTTTTTCCTCATCAGTAGTTAAAATAACTGCACCCCGTGGGCCACAAAGAGTCTTGTGAGTAGTAAAAGTAATAACATCAGCATAGCCAACAGGATTGGGATATAATCCCGCAATCACCAGTCCTGCTGGGTGAGCAATATCAGCTACAAGTATTGCTCCTACCTCATCGGCAATTTCTCTAAATTTTTGCCAATCAGGTGCCCAGGGATAAGAAGTGTAACCAGCAATTATCATTTTAGGTTTATACTTAATAGCCAATTTTTTGATAGCTTCGTAATCTAATTTCTGGGTTAGTTCATCAACTTCATAAGGAACAATATGATAGTATTTTCCGGATCGGCTAAATTCACTACCGTGGGTTAAATGTCCTCCATGGGGAAGAGCCATACCCATAACTGTATCACCGGGCTCAACAAAAGCATCATAGACAGCATTGTTGGCGGCTGCTCCCGAGAGAGGTTGAACATTTACAAATATTTGATCAGCACTAATCTTTAGGGAAGCATTTGGATTCCTATCTGTAGCAAAACATTTAGCCGCTCTTCTTTGAGCTAAAACTTCCACAAAATTAACATAATCAGCCCCTTTGTAAAATCGCCTATCAGAATAACGTCTGTAATAAGCAAGCTGATACTTAAAATTTCCTAATAATTTTTCCTCATCCCTGGTCATTCTTAAAGGAGGATACCCTTCGGCATACAGGTTGGTGAAAACTGAACCTAAAACTTTGCGAATAGCTTGAGGACATATACTTTCCGAAGGGATAAGGATGAGTTTTTTGTCCTGCCTTTCCTCTTCAAATTTAATTATAAGATCTATATCAGGATCTATTCTAAAAAGGTCCTCCTCAACAAGAAAATTTGAATACATTTTGTTTTTCTTCGCAAACATCATCATTCCCTCATCATTTTCTCACTAATAACGGCAAATTTTGCCGGTCTTGGTCCATAAGGTTCCTGGTTATATCTAACCCCATTATTAATTAAATAATCAACTAAATCTCCAATATTTTCGGTAGTACCAGCCATAATAAGTGGTTTCATAATTTTTTTTCTTAATTGTTCATTAGTTTTTAACACTTCCATAGTTTCCTTCCATGATTCATTATCTCTTCCCATTACTCTGATGCCTTTAACACCATTAAGATTTAGCTCTTCAATTCCTGCTTTACCGGTTACAAATGTATTAATATCTATATCGCTACCGGGAATCATAACTTTTTCCCCTCCCGAAGGAAGACCATAATAAAATATCTTACCTTTTGGAGAAGCATAATTTATTACCATTCTCTGAATTTTTTCCTGGCCGGTTAGCTCTATGCTTATAAATCCATCTTGACTCAGTTCTTTTTTTAATTGATTTAACTTTTCATAATCTTCAGAATTTACAAAGTAAAAATTAGCCTTTAAATCTATTACGCATTTTTTCATATACATCATAGCTGGTTTTCCTCTATAAATTAAAACAAAATTTTTAACACCTTTGCTGGTAAAGTAGGGAACCATATATAGTGCTTGAGCACCACAACCACCCCATATAGCAAGAGTTTTAGGCACTTTGCCGCATTTTTCTCTAACAATCCTTTCCATCTTAACTGTATTCCCAAGCGGCTCAGCCAGTGAGGGGAAAAAATTTAGCTTCTCTATCCCCTGGGTTGGCTTTGCACAGGACCAGTGTATAGAAACAAATTCTGCAAAAGCTCCATTCCTTACCCAATCTTTTGGATTCCCAGATTTATACCAGCCAAGAAATCCCTCTTTTTGACACTTATCGAATTTTCCCTCTCTACATAAGCTACAATTAAGGCAAGGGTAATGCTCCTCAATAACAACGATCTGGCCAATAAGAGCTCTATCAACATTTCTACCAACACCAACAACTCTTCCCGCAAATTCGTGACCAAATATTGTTTTCTTTAAATCACCAGTTAAATTTACAAATTTGTTTACATCAGAAGCGCATATAGAAATCCATAGAGGTTCTATTAAAACATCATCAGCCAGCATTTCTGGGAGAGGAATCTCCTCTAAAACAGTTTTTCCTCCCTTATAAGTAACCCAGGCCTTCATCTTTTTTGGAAGAGGATCGGGTGTTGGATGTTTTGGTAGTGTAGATTTATAATTTGAACCTATAGGTACTAATTTAAATTCAGAAGCAGCTTTCATTTCAAGATACCTTCTTTTTCTCCTGCTTCTTCAAATAATTTTAGGGCGTAATCAAGGTCCTTTTTTGTATGTGAAGCTGATATCTGAACTCTTATAGTATCCTCACCCTTAGGAACAACAGGATAAGTTAAAGCGACCACATAAATTCCTTTTTGATATAAGTCAGAGACCATTTGTTTAGCTTTGAGGGGATCACCAATCAAGATAGGAACTATAGGATGAATTCCTTCAATTATTTTAAAACCAATCTGATTTATTCCTTTTCTGAAGTATTCAGTATTTTCTCTCAATTTTTCCAATAATTTCAACCCTTCGTTGCTATCTAAAATCTCCAATGCTTTTAAGGCAGCACTTGCTATCCCCGAACTTATGGGATTTGAATATATGTATAAAGGAGAAGTCTCTCTTAAATATTCAATAACTTTTTTAGTGGATACAATAAAGCCGCCGTCTACTCCCAAACCTTTTCCTAATGTTGCTGAGATTATATCAATCCTATGTTCCTGAGTAACCTCTACAGTGCCTCTTCCAGTTTTTCCGTAAGCTCCTATTCCGTGCGAATCGTCTACAACTGTTATAATTCCCTCTTCAAATTTTGAATCATATTCCTCGGCTAAACAAGCTATATCATCCAGGGGAGCATAGTCTCCTCTCATACTAAATACGCCGTCGGTTATTATAATTAATCTTTTTCCACTTCCTACACATTCCTCTATGCATTTTCTTAGCTCATCTATATTGCAATGGGCATAAATTTTTTTCCTGTCTCTATCAACTCCAGCAAATTTTATGGCCATAATTATACTATTGTGATTTAACTTATCACTTATAATATAAGTGTCCTTATCTATTAAGGGAGCAATAATTCCACAATTAGCAGCATAAGCAGAGCTAAATATCATTGCCGCCTCTTTTTTATAAAACCTGGCTAACTTCTCCTCCAGTTTAATATGAGGCTCCTGTGTCCCCGAGATAAACCTGACTGCACCAGGACCAACTCCAAACTTTAAATCTGCTTTATGCTCAGCTTCAATTAATCTCGGGTCATTGGAAATACCTAAATAACTGTTTGAGGCAAAATTTAAGAGAATGCGATTATCACTCATAACTATTTTCTTGCCGAATCCATCCCGGGAAGGAACTATATCAATAATAACTTTTTCTTTCCCTTTTAATCTCCCTTCCTTTTCCAATAATTTTAACTTTTCATCTAAAACAGGTGTTAATTTATTAAGCATTTTTATCCTCCTATGAGTCTGGTGAAAGAGTGGTTTTTTGTAGAGGTTTCATTTATGAAACGCGCTCTGCTAACAAGTCCGATAAATCGGGCCTCTACAATATTTGGGTTTTCACTATCCTCCTATATATTTTCTCAATAATAAAAAAGAGGACACACCAACTTAAAATTAAGTTGTTGCGCCCTCTGTCCTTTTGCCTGAGAGATTTCATCTTGCTTATAAAGGTAAGATTCCCCTTCGGCCTTTTCCTTAAAGTTTTAAGGAAAAATTCTCCAGAGAACTACTCAATTAAGGTCCTTTTGCCTGAGAGTTTAAATTACCCCTTCGGCGCTGGATATCCAGTCTCTCCCTTAATCGTTCTCTAAACATATTTTCAATTTTAATTTATAACTAAGATATCTATAAACAAATGTTCCTTTTGTCGGTCTGGCCGATTAACAGGCTATCAGAATAACTACAAAAAATAGATTTTTAACCTGCACGATGGGTTATTTTACTTATGAGAATTGATCTTATGCAGTAACCTGTGACTTACAGCAACTGTATATCAGTTATTAAAGACCTATTTATTAATAGCAAAAGAATTAAAATAAGTCAAATTGTCGCGACAGACAGAGAAAGAAAATCTGGTTGACAATATCTTTTATCTGCTATATAATCCTGATGATAAGACTATATAAAAAATCAAAGGGGGTATTTATGCCTGTAGTGATTACTATCCCTAATACTATTAGAGAAAAACTTGGCGATGAAGGAGCTGAAGCTTTAACAGAACTCTTTAATAAAATTGAAGAACACTCTAAAGAAGATATCATTGAGTTTGCTGAACAACGATTTGAAAAACGTCTTGGAAAATTGGATGCTAAGATTGAAAAAGTAAAAGCGGAGTTGGGTGTTAAAATTGAGAGAGTAAGAGCAGATCTTATAAAGTGGATGTTTATTTTCTGGGTTGGACAAGTAGGAGTTCTTGTAGGAATACTCTTCGCTTTCTTCAAATAGTTTCTATTGCTCCTGTGGGACACCGCCAGGCACACAGTCCACAATGCTGGCAATTTCTCTGATCTATTTTAGCTAAATTGTTCTCAAGATGGCAGGCATCGAAAGGACAGATTTTAACACAAAGGCCGCATCCTATACAGGCTTTATCACAAGCTATCCGTGCTTGCTTTGCTTTATCTAAAGAGCTACAAACTACCCTATAATTTACTTCCTTATTTATGTATTCTAAAGAAATTAAACCTCTCGGGCAAGCCTCAACGCATTTCCCACATCCTGTACATTTTTGAGGATCAACTCTGGGTAATCCCTCAATCATAGTGATAGCATTAAAAGGACAGGATTTTTCACAATCTCCGTATCCCAAACACCCGTAGGAACAAATGTTTCCTCCTCCAGCAATAATATTCGCTGCCTGGCAGCTTTTAACCCCTTCATAAATAGCTTTTTTTTTTCGCTCTGAACTTGTAGCTCCACACTTAATAAAGGCTATCTTTTTCTCGTTTTTATTAGTTTCAAACTTTACTCCTAATATTTTAGCTATTTCTTTACTAACTTCTGCTCCTCCTGCCACACAACTATTGAAAGAAGATTTTCCTTGAACTATTGCTTCTGCTGCAGACCGACAACTTCCATATCCGCACCCTCCACAATTAATTCCTGGTAAAACATTAACTATTTTTTCTATTCTTGAGTCTTCCTCTACTTTAAATCTTTTCTCCGCAATAGCTAAAAGTATAGCAAAAAGAGCACTTAACCCTCCCATTGTTAAAACAGAAATTAAAATTGAATTCATAATAGGCCGCTAAAACCCATAAAAATTAGGGCTAATAAACCAGCGAGGATCAAGGTAATGGGAGCTCCTTTCAAAGAATTAGGTATATCAGCAAAATCCAACTCTTCTCTAATTCCNCCCATNATTANCATNACAAAAGTNAATCCTATCCCGGCACTAAAACCAAANACTATACTTTCTAGGAAACTGTATCCTCGTAAAGGGATAAGTAAGACGAGGAAAAAAATAGCACAATTAGTGGTAATAAGAGGAAGGTAAATACCCAGAGCCCGATAAATAACAGGGCTTAGTTTACGGATAAACATTTCTAATAATTGAACCAGGGAAGCAATTACTAAAATAGCTACTACATACTCTAAGAAAGGGAGGTTAAATTTAAAAAGAATAAGATGATCAATGGGCCAGATAATAGTAGCGGCCAGAGTCATAACAAAAGTTGTCGCCAGGCCCATAGCTATGGCTGATCTTATTTTTCCGGTAACTCCCAAAAAGGGACAAATTCCTAAAAAATAATGAAGCACAAAGTTATTAATCAAAACAGTACTAATAACTAAGAGGATAATTTTCATCGCATCATTGCCGCTTTAATAAAATCCCTGAATAAAGGATGAGAAGACAAAGGTCTAGATTGAAATTCTGGATGAAATTGGGTACCTACAAACCAGGGATGAGAAGGAATTTCAATAATTTCTACTAAATCTCTATCCGGGAAAACTCCTGCTATTTTTAATCCTGCTTTTGTTAATGCTTCTCTATATTCATTATTAAACTCATAGCGATGCCGATGTCTTTCCTTGACTACTCTTTTTTTATAAGCCTGGTAACTAAAACTATTTGGGTTTAACCGGCAGAGATAGCTTCCCAATCTCATTGTCCCTCCCTTAATCTTTGTTTTCCTTTGTTCGGGTAAAAAGTCTATTACTGGATAGGGAGTATGAGGATCAAATTCAGTGCTATTAGCCCCTCTTAAGTTTGCCATATTACGAGCAAACTCAATAACTGCACATTGCATTCCCAGGCATATTCCCAAGAAAGGTATTTTATTTTCTCGGGCAAATCTCACAGCCATTATTTTTCCTTCTATTCCCCGAACACCAAATCCTCCAGGAACCAAAACGCCCTTGCAGGAAGAAAGATATTTTTTTAGATCTTTCTCTACTTCCTCAGCTTCCAACCATAAAGAGTTAACTTTTACATTATTTACCATTCCTGCATGGCTAAGAGCTTCATTCAAACTCTTGTAGGCATCTTTCATCTTCACATATTTACCCACTATAGCAATTTTTACTTCTCCCTTAGGATTATTCATTTTCTTTACCCATGAGGACCATTTTCTTAAATCTTTCCTGGGGAAAGATAAATTTAACTTCTGGAGAATATTTTGGGTTAGTCCTTCTTTTTTAAAACGAAGAGGAACTTCATAAATATTTTTTACATCTATAGCTTGAATTACATCTTTTTCTTCAATATTACAAAAAAGTGAAATCTTACTTTTTGCCTCTTTAGTAAGAGGGATTTGAGTCCGACAAAGGATTAAATCTGGCTGAATCCCTATTTCTCGTAGTTTTCCCACGCTATGTTGAGTAGGTTTAGTTTTTAGCTCTCCTGAAGAAGAGATAAAGGGAAGAAGAGTAAGATGGATAAATAAAGTATTTTGTTTACCGTGGCATAAACGGAACTGTCTTATTGCTTCTAAAAAAGGAAGAGATTCAATATCTCCTACAGTCCCCCCTATTTCTGTAATAACTACCTCGGCCCTATCTTTTTTAGCTACTTTTTCTATTCTTTCTTGAATCTCTCCAGTAATATGAGGAACTACCTGGACAGTCTTACCTAAATAATCTCCCCTTCTTTCTTTTTTAATTACGGCACTATAAATTTGACCAGCAGTAACATTATTATAACAAGAGAGGTCTATTCCTACAAAGCGCTCATAATGACCTAAATCTAAATCAGTCTCTGCTCCATCTTGAGTTACAAAGACCTCTCCGTGCTGATAAGGGTTCATTGTCCCCGGATCTACATTAATATAAGGGTCGAACTTTAACATACTTATTTTTAAACCGCGATGTTTAAGTAAAGCCCCTATTGAAGCTGAAGCTATTCCTTTTCCTAAGGAAGAAAGGACTCCTCCGGTAACAAAGATAAACCTGGTCATTTGGGGATTAATTTCTTTGCCTCTTTTAATAAAACTTCTGGTATTTTATTTTCTTTCACCCGCGCAATTATTTTCCCTTTTCTAAAGATTACCCCTGCCCCTTTTATATAAGCTACTCCCACATCTGCTTCCTTTGCTTCTCCAGGTCCATTAACCTCGCAGCCCATAATAGCTATCTTCAAAGGAAAATTGATTTTCCTTAATTTTGGAAGAAGATTATTAATAACTAACTTTAAATTTACCTTACATCTTCCACATCCAGGACAGGAAATGATAACAGGACCACATTGGAATAAATTAAGAGACTTAAGAATTTCGTAGCCAGCTTTTATCTCTTCTACAGGAGAATCAGTTAAAGAAACTCTTAATGTATCCCCAATTCCCTGCATAAGAAGACTTCCTATTCCTATAGCTGATTTAATTAAACCTGGAAAAAGAGGACCAGCGGCAGTTACTCCCAGATGAAGAGGGTATATAGTTTTTTTAGAAATAAGCTGGTATGAGAGAATAGTGGTGAGCACATCTGAAGATTTAAGAGAAATAACCATTTCTCGAAAATTTTCCTTTTCTAACAAATTTATTGTTTTTAAAGC
>JGI24025J20009_10003347_pt1 | contig 10975 bp, 9 predicted proteins | sample Cruoilmetagenom3_FD_20009 | JGI IMG/M metagenome (IMG submission 20009) | reverse complement strand
GCGCAAAACATGAAAACTACAAGATATGCGAAGAACTATTCCCATCATTCTAAAAGCATTTTAAGAACAGATTTGAACTATAAAACTAAGAAGTTAATTGTTGAATATTCAACCTCTCCCTTTTGAAAATTAATCAAGCCTTCATGGAATACGCAAAAAGCATAAGCCTAATAACAGAAAAAGTACACGGCGCGCTAAGTCCCTAAGAGTTAACAGTATCTAATTTAGAAAGCCTTTTTAGTTTTGCTGTTAATAGAGATTTAGGGAAAGGAAATGAGAAAGTTTGTCGTTGCAATAATGGCTTTATTGCTCATCTTTTCGTTTGCAGCGTTTCCAATGTCCATAGCAAATCTGTCTGCAAAACCCACGGTGGCTGTGAAAAACTTCTTAAGTGCTTCTGCCTCTCCATTGGGCGGTCCCCCTCCTGGACATGGACCAAAGCCCAAGCCGCCGCCGGGTCCTGCGCCCAACAAGTGGGCTCTGGTGATAGGCATATCCAAGTATGCAAATCCGTCAGCGAACCTGTATAATCCTGATAAGGATGCCAAAGAAATGGTGAAGGCCCTCGAAACCCTCTACGGATTCGCTGAGGAAAACATCAAGCTTCTAACAAACAATAAGGCCACAGCCGATAACATTGTGGCTTCCATAACATGGCTTATCGACAATGAGAATGAGACATCCATAGTTGTGTTCTTCTACTGCGGACACGGCGGTCAAGTAGACGAAACAGAAACCGAAAAGTACGGATATCCGATTGACCCTGAAGCTGATGGAATGGACGAGTACATCGTGACCTACGACCTGTATGGCATCCCCGACGACTACCTAAAGGACAAGTTCTCAGCCATCGAGTCCAACCAGTTCTTCCTGTGGTTCGGTAGTTGCCACTCCGGCGGCATGTCACCCGACCTAAACGGCGATGGAAGAGTTATCGTCGCTGCATGTCAAGAAGAGGAAGTAGCATGGGACTACCTACTATTGCACAACACTCTCTTTGGATATTACTATGTTGATGAAGGAATGCTGGACAAGCTCTGTGATGCAGATGGAGACGGAATTGTAACTGTTGAGGAAGCATTCTACTACGCCGCACCATTGGTGACAGCGCAAGAGCCTGAACAACATCCATTCATCTGGGACAGCGACACAACCAGCGACCTTTACCTCTAATCTCCACCTTTACGCAAAGGCCTGAGACTGTTCGAGCTCTGGTATAAGGTATTATAGGGCAGAACACAAACGGTGAAAACGATAAGAAAACTTTAGTTTTCAATGGCTTTTCTGTTCAAATGTTTTTCAGTTCAGTTCATCTCGTTTTTGAGCGTGCAATTCCGCTTTTTTTCTAAAAATTCATGGTTGTCTGCCAATGTGCAAGGTGGATTTTCTGATTTCAAATTAAGAGTAGCAGTTCATAAAAGATAATACAGATGCTTAATTAAACCCAAGAGGATGATAACGTTGACTAGAAATAAACTAACCACAGTGCAGTTGCTCATGATTCTCGCGTTCTCAACGATATCTTACTTCTTTTTGCCCAACCTCATTCCAGCAGTTATTTCCTCTCCTAACGGCACAGCTAAACCCATACACTTCTGCTTTCACAATGACACAAGCAACCCACGGGTTGGAGGCTACACTCAAACAACAGCGATATTAAACACAACGCAGAAGTGGCTCGATGGGCCTCAAGGATATGTAAATATAACTGGAAGGTTGTATCTTGACTTTTATGTTCATCCTGACTTAGCGGCGAACATGTCGCTTGATGGGACAATGTGGTTGCATCCGTGGATGTGTGGTTATGGAACGGGCGGATCTACCATTGGAGCCACCTTCAGCGCGATAGTCTATGAGGTAACCTCAACTGGTCAGACACTTGTCGGCTCCACGCAATCCACAGGGAGCCAAACTCTTCCTTATGGTTCAACCCCCGCTAACTCGCGGGATGTCAACAGTGTCGCAGGCAACGATCCGCTGATCCTGAACTTTCCAGCCTATACGTTTAGGAAAGATAGTTCTATTCTTGTTCATATTGAAGTAAACCCTCAGGGCGCAGGGGCTAAAATGTTCTTTTACTACGACCATAGTATTTGTCCAACTTATGTTACATTGTATAGTTATGATCATGTTGAAGTTTCTACAGTTTGGACTGCTAACACTACTGGAAATCCAGAGACGGTATTCAAAAAGATTGAAGATTCCAACACTGTCCAAATTAATGCCAACGTAACTGACCCTCTTGGCGGATACGATTTTAATGCTTCCTTAATCAGCACGAAGTATGCTATGGTTACTGCCACTGTCGTTAACCCTGCTGGAGTTCCTGTGGTTGATAGCGAACGGATGACCCTTATAAATGGCGGAATTACAAGCTTTGTTAACCTCTTACAATTCAACTGGACCTTCTCAACCGCTGTCCCGGGACAGTACAATGTTACAGTCAGCGCCACTGACAACTCTGGAAATACAGTTAATGGAACCGCTTTCTTCTGGATAGGACAAACTTATCAAATTCGGGTTCAAGCTATTGATTCTAAGATGAGACCATTAACTAATGCACACATCGCAGCTTCTGTGGAAGAATACTTGGCTCTTTCAGACTACACTAACGCCACAGGATGGATTGATGCCCAAATAGTTGGTGGCATCTACAATTTTACAGTCATTTGGCAAGGAGTGGTTGTTAACTCCACTATTAACTTCTCAGTTGTCGATAACACTACGTTAGTACTGAATTGCAGAGTTTACGACCTGAAGTTTCTCTTTGTCGACGATGTTAACGATCCGTTACCAGAGGCTCAAGTGTTTATTGAATCGCCAAATGGCACTACAAACATTCTGCCACTTTACACGACTCTAAGCGGGTTCGTCAACCTTACACAAGCGCCAGCTGGAGACTATGGGTTTACATTGTATTGGAAGGGCGTGAAGGTGTTACAAGAAACTCAGAGTGTAGATTCTGATGGACCCTACACAATAAAATGTGGCGTATATCAGCTTGAGGTAGAGGTCTTGGGAAACGACGGAAGATCGATTCATGGAGTGTACGTGATAATCTACGGGGAAGCTGGAATCGTGTTTGACTTCAAGATGACTGATGTAATGGGTAAGGCTATATCTAAGCTACCTGTAGGAGTATACAGAATAGAGGTTCAATACAGCGCCACATATTGGCTTACTGGAGTCACAGCTAACGCAACGGAACCTCTCAAAGAGGTGACCTCATCTAGTTCAGTCACGATTACCCTCACTGACTTTCCGCCACCCATGTGGACGACTATAGGATTCTGGCTACTCATTGCACTTATAATCGTAGTTGTGTTAGGGATTGTCGGCTTGCTATACAAGAGAGGCGTAATATTCAAAGGAAAGTGACAAAAGCTAGATAATTTATACCCTCTTGCACCAATGACATCTAGATTTTAAGGAAGTGCAAGTAGAGGCTAAAAGTGAGGAAAAGTTGAATGCGCTTAAGTCCAAATGCAATAGTAATCTCACTAATCTACAATACAGAAGTCACATTAGCAAATCCTAATAATGACATTAAAAACTTGCTTACGTGAGATGCAATGAGTAGGGAAGCAAAAGAACTCGATATTTTTCGAATCTACAAGCTGTTAGATCATCCAGTGAGAAGAGAAATTATAGAATTTTTAGGCGAAGAAGAACGATTAGGTTTTAAGGAATTCAAAGAAAGACTACAAATAAACGTGGGGGCGTTGTATTACCATTTTGATGCTTTAGGCAACTTAATAGCTCAGGATGAAAATCGCAAATACATGCTTACTGATTTAGGAAAAATGGCGTATCAATTCCTAACATCCAAAAAGGAACAGCTAAAGGAATTAGAGGTAAAGGAAAGAGCTAGAGCTACCAGTTCCAGCAGTCAGATTTCTAGGTACACAAAAACAATTTTTTTGCCTTCTAGGCTTTTTGTTAGTCTGTATCAATCGCCCAAACGACACTTGGCAGAGGTAGTCTTGATTTTGGCATTTGGGAGTTGGCTAATGATCGAAACAAAACTTGAGCCAGTCCTCTTCTTCTTCAACTTCGGGACGTTTCTCTCTCCAGTAATCATTGTAGCAAGGCTATTAATTGGATTGCTTATAGTTATAGCTGTCTCCGAAGCTATATGTAGAACCTTGTTTCGGAGGACTGGAGGAAATCTAAACCTCCTGATAGGAGCTTCATTTTCGTTACTGCCACTATTTGTGTTCCCAACGCTCCTTTTACTCGAAAAATGGAACCTAATAGTTTTCAGAGATCCATTCTGGACAGGTATTGTCCAGCTTTTCCTACAAGCTTGGTCCCTATGCGTTTTAACCTCAGCCATCAGCCTGTCTAAAGGCTTAAGGATGGAAAAAGCAGCAGTTATTAGCCTTGTACTGATGTACCTTAATATGGGATACATGTACTTTATTTTACACGGATTGTAAGCACTCTGGAATTCAGATGGAGCAAGGTTCAACGCTTTCTTGCAGTGTGTTTAATGTTCAATTTTTCTTGAACTATTGAAGTTCGATTTTTGTTGAACTAAACGCTAAAAAAGCTCAAAAACAAGTTAATTTTAGAGAAGAATTGCAAACGGAGGTGATTTGGTGAACTTAACAATAACAAAAACGAAGGCAATCTTGATTGTTCTGATCGCCATTTTGGGGATAACTATGTTCTTTGTCGGTCAACAAGTCTTGGCTCAAGAGGTTGTTGTCACTGAGATAAGCATAGCGGTTGATCCCCTGGGAAGTCCTATGAGTAACGTAAATGTTTCATTGGAAGCTAAGGCATATCGTGCAAGAGTAGACAGAGGCGCCCTTGGAAGAGGACATGACATCATGGAGACATCAGAAGATAATACTGCTGGCGCAGAAGTATATTTCAGCAATAACATGACGATCTACAACGCGACTGGGCATGTGATTTTTAACAGGACAATGGTATTCGAAAAGGGCGCAGATAGAACCATAGAGGTTTACGCTCCATTAGAAGACGTTGAGCCAGGTACCGAGATGACAATAGTCATTGACATAGAGTTAGAGGTTACCTTGCCATCAGGAGCCGTTCCAAGTACAATAACACAAACCATACACAAGGAAATCACTGTACCTGTAGGCGGTTAGAACTTGTAGACCCATCCTACGGGAACCAGAGAGCCGACAACACTCTCTTCTTTTCTTAATTTTTTAGTTAATCGGTGCGCGCGCAAGCCGAAACAAATAATTGTTTATGATTATATGAGGCATTAATGGTGAACGGGATATGCCAATAAAATGCAAAGATGCTATCAGAGAGGCCTTAGAACATTTAGGGGGCGAGGGAACAATTGAACAAGTGAAAGATTACATAGTGTCTAAATATGGTTCCAGATGGAAGGATATATCGACTGAAATGGCTGATTTGACTTTCCCAGGAAGTAAATCTTCCGGATATAAGATAAGTGAAAGATTTTTGGAGAGAGTTTCCAGAGGGAGATATCGTCTTCGAAAGAAGAAAAGCATGTCAGTTGAATCATTGAGGAAAACGGGCTACCCTCGCATCGAGAAGAAGTTTGCAGTTAAACAAAAATATAGAATTGTCACATTTGATTTTAGACAAGCTGAGCAAATTTTGGAAAGAAAAGACCAACTCGTCGATTTGAAACAGGCAGCGTCTCTTACAGACTTATCTTCAAAGAAAGACCATGATAACATACAAAGCTTTTTAGAGGCGAAAAACTGGGAAATAGAGACAACGAAATTTCCTGTACCTTACTACCGCTTGGATGCTTTCAAAAACAAGACAGCCGTAGAAATAGAGCGTTCTCTGATCGATGCTATCCATCGCTCTCTGTTTAGATGTATTTGGTCTCACAATAGGAAGCTTTTGAATGTTCTCGTGTTCATTGTTCCAACGTACAAAGAGCCTAAATTTCAAAATGTGGTAAGGGACTTGCAGGCTTTTGAACAGATAATTCCTTATTCTGTATATGTAATCGGAGTCAACCGTAAGTTGTCTGATGAATCCAGAGATAGAGACATGTAAGCTACTCATAATCCGCATACCGCGCGCGCAAAACAGAAAAAGAGGGAAAGCGACAAGCAACAACGCTAAGAAGCGTGGTGCAGCTGTTTAAATGCCTTTTTCATCATGTTGGTTCTTTCAATGTCGCTACGCGCCTCTTTTATCTTTAATTCTAAAATTTCATGGAAGAAATCATGAAGATTTTTGTTCGGTATGGGTGTAATTTTGCCTTCTTGGAGCTCTTGATATAATTTAGCTCGCCAAATTAATTCAACAAGTTGCTCTGTGAAAGCGACTTCCCATGCTGTATCCTCAATTTCAATCGGTTCTACTCCAGCTACATCATAGCCCAACCGCTTATATTCTTCATTATACTTCTTAGCCATTGCATAATTAGTGAAGTACCATCGACCATTTCTTTGGTATACCGCTGCAACGGCAGGCGTTTTATTTTCTGTCACCCACAAAGCTGCCGAACACACAAACTGATAAGCTTGCATACCTAACCATCTCTCAAAAGAGTCCCACTCAGAAAAAATTTTGATCCACTGATAGAATTTACCGTGGACTTGAATGGCTTTTCTGGTGCAATTTTTCAATTCATTCTCAGATTTGTTGACTCTACCAAATAAAGCGAGAGCTGTGATGAACCCGCTAAAGGTTAATTTGAAAAAACGTTTAGGAAGGGGGCCTTGACCCTTTTCCTGCCTTGTCTCCTTAATTATATTCAAAAACAACAACTTTTTAACTGCTTGATGAATTGGAGCATAACTGATTTTTGTTGCATTCGCAATTTCATATTGTGTTGCTTCTGCTCTACCAGCTAGATAATATATCACTTTGTCATATGTTTTTTGCAACATATTTTTCACCCATATATTTCGACCAATATATTTTCTAAAACCATTATATTTTAGAAATAAAACATATTTAAAACTTTTGTTTTACTCTTGTTTNGGTGAACGTAAAATGCCTATAACCAGAAAAGTTATAGAAATCGGAAAAACCAGCAGAGCCGTCATTCTCCCAAAAAGCTGGCTACAATACTATGAAAAAGAAAGGGGTAAACGCATCAAAGCCGTAGCAATAGAAGTCAACAAAGTTTTGAAGATATCGCCTCTTCCACTGAAAAAAGAAAAGGAGGCTTCAAACTGACTGCAGCTGCCGAAGCAGCCACCCCAAAAAGAAACCATCCAACGGCTCCATTAAAGTCTTGCGCACGAATCATAGAGTTTAGGCTCGGAAAAGGAAAAACCAGCAAAGTCCAAGACGTTGAAGAATGGGATAAAAAATATTTGGAGTTCACTGTCCGGCTTCCAGAACAGCATACTGAGGAAGATCTTCATGAAGAGTTGTTGCGTGCAGAGTACATTATTGATAATTGCCTTGAGCAGCCTGGAACGCCGCACACTACACAGTTCAACCCTAAAGAATTGATGGAGCATCCGTGGAAAGGAAAGAAAGACGGGAAAGGCGGATATTTGAAAGGCAGCACAGCTTGGGGATGGGATTTCAAGGATCAATTTAGTGAAGACACTATCCGAGCGTTAGAGAAGACAAGCCCCCTAGTGATAGATGATTTTGAGTTCACTTTAGGCGAGACGATTGTTCAAGCCAAAAAGAAGAAGAATTAACACGGAGATCGCGGGGCTATGGCTACAGAACTGAAGAGGGACGAGGTTGCTTATTCGGAACTGAAAAGTGGCATCAAAGGCATAGGTTTAGGCGAAGAAGATTGGTTTCTACTAATTAAGAAAAACGGTAGGTGGCGCTTCAGCCTTTGGAATTTAATGCCCTATGAAGCCTTAACAGGCTGGATATCACTCAACACTCCTGAAGACTTAAGAACATCGCGAAAAGCAAAAATTATCAGAGACAAGCTTAAGTCCCGATGGGGCAACGCGAGTGAAATTATCGAATGGATTGTAATAGAGATCCGTTACAGCCAAACCGAATTTTCCAGTACCGGCAAAGTAGATGAGAAAGAGCATGGACGGCAAAGTCAAGCTGACATGCTGGTGAAACTTGCTCTCAAAAACGCTGAACAAGTCTTTCATGATGAGCGACGGGTGCCGTACATTCGTTTACGTAGCAGCAAAACCTTGAGGACTCTTCGACTTAGAAGCCGAGATGTGAAAAGTTGGCTGGCTGGTTTACTGTGGAAAACATATGAGAAAGCGCCGAATCAAGAGGCATTAGGATCCGCCTTAAACGTTTTAGAGGCGCAATGTCAGGAAGGACCTACCCGCAAGCTGTACAATCGAGTAGCACCGGGTGAAGACAGCAGCATCTGGATTGACATGACTGATGAAAAATGGCGTGCAATTCACGTTACTAAAGAAGGCTGGCAAATTGTTGACAACCCCCCTATTTTATTCCGTCGATACAGCCATCAAAAGGCTATTCCAGAACCAGTTAGAGGCGGAAACGTCAACCAGATACTTGAATTCGCAAACGTTAAAAATGAAGCGGATAGGCTGCTGTTTGTTGTAACAAACGTAACCTACTTCATTCCCGGCATACCCCATGTTATCCTCGTTTTTTTCGGTCCTCAAGGAAGCGGAAAAACATGGAGCCTCAGAGTCATCCGGTGTTTAGTGGACCCAAGTCAGCTGGATCTATTAAACCTTCCAAGACGACCACGCGAGCTCATGCAAAATCTGGATCATCACTGGTGTAGCTTCTACGACAACGTTGGCCGCGTGCCTCAATGGTGCAGCAACGTTTTCTGCAGAGCCGTCACGGGAATGGGAGTCAGCAAGAGAGCGTTGTACACGGACGATGACGACGTGATCTACAGTTATCATCGTTGTATAGGCTTAACCGACATCAACATTGCAGCTGAGAGAGGAGACATGCTCCAACGAAGCCTGCTCTTGGGCTTGTATGCAATTCCGAAGAAGCAGCGGAAAACTGAGAAGGAATTGAGAAAAGCTTTTGAGCATGCTTATCCGCGCATATTAGGCGCCATACTTGACGTTTTAGTGAAGGCCATTCAGATATATCCAACGATAAAACTTGAAGGTTTACACCGCATGGCTGATTACGTAGTGTGGAGCTGCGCTATCACCGAAGCGTTGGGAATAGACAAGAAACAGTTTTTAGACGCGTATAAACAAAACATTGTTCAGCAAAACTTGGAGATGGTTCGGGCAAGCCCTGTTTCTGACGCCCTCATAAAATTGATGGAGAAGCATCCTTTAGGCTGGGAAGGAACAGCGTCACAGCTTTTCCAGCGCTGGAGGAAAAAGCTAAAGAGCTTGAAATAAGCACTCGTCAGAAGGCTTGGCCGAAGAAGCCTCATATTCTATCTCGGCGTCTCAACGAGCTTGCACCTTCTCTGCCAGCTGTAGGATACGAAATAACCAGAGGATACAAAGAGAAAACCCGTTTAATTTCCATAAATACCGTCGGAAGCGACGGTAGCGGTGAAGATACCGACCCTACCGACGCTACCGCAGGTACTTCTGAAAGTAAAACGGGTTCACAGCAAAAGAAACTCTCGGTCAAAGAAACTCTTATTCTTCTTCGTAGTGCTTGGCGAAAAGGTACTCAAGAGCAACTTCAAAACTTAGCCATTGAAACCGGAAATTTAACTGAGGCTGAAGCTGAAAGCCTGTTCAACCAGCTTGTTGATGAAGGCAAACTTTTGCGTGATAATGAGGGAATGTGGCTGTGGAATCAAGGGGTTGTGTAAGGAATGTGCGTCGCACATCTAGGCATTAAACATCCTCGAGCCTTCTTGCAAAAAACCTTAACTCTAATTCGAGAATATAGAGCTGTCAAGATAAGCCCTATTTTGTACTTGGTAAACGGGTATCATTGCAGTTTAAGGCCGCCTCATCCTCAATTTTATGTTGTTGAATGGACAGGTGGAAAATGGGTTTGTAGTTGCCCAGGATACGTGAGTACTGGGTTTTGCACGCACGCATGCGCCGTTGTGATTCTTGAAAGCTTCAACGGGCTCGTTTAGAAAAAGCAGCGAAGGAGCGGTAGGCTTGGCTGAAGCTGATGGGGAAAGACTGGCTTCCAATAACTGCGCCTCTTGTCGGGTTTCCAAAAAGCAAGTTAAAAATGGGAAGTCGGCTACGGGAAGCCGCTTGCGCCAGTCCCCTAAACAGCCTCAGCTCCGATGTCCTGAATGTGGATCCGTTAAAGTGTGGAAGGCTGGAATGCGCCGCACAAGGCAAGGCTCTATTCAAAGATGGCTATGCAGAGATTGTGGATATCGCTTTTCAAAAAACAGCAACCGGGATTTGAACCCGGGTCTTCAGAAACCATTACAAAAAAGTTCAGACTGGTCAATAAATAGAGCTGACAACACATATTCTAACCGTCAAGTATGCGCAGCCTTGACAAGAGGCGCGAAAAACTTGGCCACAGTAGAATCCCGAAAAGAAAAGGCTGCGGGAGCCACAAAGCCGGATCCGAAGACTACTAAAGGATTAGTCGTTAAGTTCATGGCTTATTTGGAGAGAGAAGCTTACAAAGGCACCGAATACTTTGCGCTGATACGCCGACTCGCCAATCTAGGAGCAAATCTTCTTGACCCGGAAGACGTCAAAAGAATCATTGCAGAACAACTCTGGAAAGACAGCGTGAAAATGTTGGCCGTCTATGCGTATGCTGCCTTCGCCAAAATGCAGAACATATCTTGGACAAAGCCACGATACAAACAAAAAGACTGTCTGCCGTTTGTTCCTGAAGAGAAAGAGCTTGATCAGCTCATCGCATCATGCAAAAGTCAGAGAATGGCAACGTTCCTTCAAACGTTAAAAGAAACCTTTGCCGATCCAGGAGAAGCTTTAGGACTACGTTGGATAGACATCAAAAAAACCGTCATAACAATAAACTATCCAGTGAAGGGACATCTTTCACGACAACTAAAAGTTTCAGGCAAACTCATAGCCATGTTAAACACTCTACCAAAAACCTCAACAAGAATATTCCCAACAAGCTACAGGTCGATGTATAC
>JGI24025J20009_10003345_pt1 | contig 10976 bp, 11 predicted proteins | sample Cruoilmetagenom3_FD_20009 | JGI IMG/M metagenome (IMG submission 20009) | reverse complement strand
GTGGTAGCTCTGGTCACTTCAGTGTAGCAAACCTTCTAAGTCTGCTGCCTGTGAGCAAGTATCAAAAGGGCAAATCGGGTGGTTGGGGAACTCTGTATGAATTAGGCATTGAAAAAGTCCTTGCTGACCTCTACTTCACCCTGCCTTTTGATTTGGGCATTATTGAAGCCCGTCAAAAGTTCTTCTTCACTGATGACCCCACGAAAGGGGAAGTGGATGATTACGGGAAAATCTTGGCTGGCGAACCCCATGAAATTGACCTTAAGGCTTCTCAAATAGCTGGAGTTGACTGTGAGCACTTAAGGCTGATTAGTAAGGGTAGGGTTCAACTTGAGGACTAAGAAATTCAATGCGAAAAGATCGTGACTTTTCTATCCCCACCCGTTATAATGAAAGTAAGGGGAGGTGCTTAAGTTTGAGGTCTTGATGTCTTTTTAGGGACAAGAGTGTCATGGTTGATAAACACACCATTAGAGCATTATTCTAATTCATTTCACAAGCGGAGGGGGTGATGCCTATTGAAGAGGAAAGGTGAATAGCACTTTCAGGAAAGACTGAGTGACGCTGGGCGAAGACCCGGGAGTATAGAAATCCAAAAAACAGAAAAGAGAGTGACATGCATTTAGTCAGATGAATCTATCATATTTGCTTACGAGGCCGCAAAGGAGGTGCTCATAGATTGTTCTGTCTTTCCAGGGAGCGGCTAGCAAATCTTAAAACAGTTATTTGCCGACGCCTGTGGTCGGTTAGGTGTCAGATAGCTGAATATTAAAAGGGAGTAGTATTGCAATGGCAAAGAACCTTATATGTCTGTTAGTAGGGTTAGCCTTAATGTTGACTCCATTATTGGTGTTGGCAGAACAACCAGATATGGGGGGGCCATCGAGTGGGACTCCTGTACCCCCGCCAGCGGATGCTCCAGAGCCCCAAATGCCTGATTATATTTATCAGACAGGGACACCAGATTTCGAGCGTGTGAAGAGCTTTTATGAGAGTCAAGAGGAGGTTCTTGGGCAGCGTGTTATGGAGTTGTTAGACTATGTAGATTATCCCGGAGGACCTACTATTGTTGGAGCTGGCTACTGGGCAGATGGTTATTATTGTATTTTATTAGATAGAGATAGGTGGAATGGTAATTGGGATGTCATTGATAGAACAGTAGAACAATTGCAGGAGCTTGGAGGAGAAGATTTCCCGATCGCATTCTGTGTCGGAATCATTTCCTGTGATGTTGAGACTCTTGATGCCGAGGAAGTTGATAGTGAGCTGGTTCGGGGAAGTACTGACATTACTGGGGGGGATCTCATCTACGGTTATTCTCCAGAAACTCCAGAAGGTAAAAATTAAGAGGTTTTGCATTCTGAGTTGCCATTCTGACTTTTAAGCTTTGACCTTTAATTTTCTGTTAATATCTGACACTAAAATCGTCGAATCGCCCCGAATAGTCTGCCCATTTTACTTCCACCCTCTCAACCCGAGCTCCTGGTGGACCTACTTTAAGCTGTCCCAGTAGTTTGTTCAACTGCCGCCTCTCCCCTTCAGCTTGAACTTCCACAGCATCGCCGCTGGCAAGGTTGCGAACATAGCCTTTTAAACCCAACTCCCTGGCTTCATTTCGGACGAAGTAGCGAAATAAAACGCCTTGCACACGACCATAAACTGTGGTGGAAAGATGTGCCACATCAGCCATTTTGCTATTCTGAGTTATCCCGGTCATTCTGAGCCACTTTTTGTCATTCTGCACGAACCCGAAGAATCCCTATGGGATGGATCTTATCCAGTCGACTTAGCCCTGCTTCCCGAGCTAAGGATAATGCTTCACGGAATTCTGCGGATGATATTCGCCGCCCTAAACCTGGAATTTGAAAAGCCTTGTAGCAGGGATGGTATTGATCCATGATATTGACATAGGTGTTGCGGGAAATTTCTTCGCTGAGAAAATTCACTATCCCTTTTGTTCCTGCTAACCCGTGAGGTAAAACTAAGTGGCGAACCAGTAGTCCTCGTTGAGCCACTCCCTCCTCATTTACCTCCAGGTCACCTGTTTGTCGATGCATTTCCTTGATTGCTGCTTTGCTTATCTCAGGATAGTTCTCAATGCCCGACAATTCTCTAGCAGTCTCCGCATTGTCATATTTCATGTCGGGCATATAAATATCGACAATGCCGTCGAGTATCCTTAAGGTCTCCATCGAGTCATAGCCACCGCTGTTGTATACCAAGGGGAGATGCAAGCCTGACTCCACTGCTATCTCCAGTGCTTCCAGAATTTGAGGAACTACATGGGTTGGGGATACCAAGTTTATGTTATGGCATCCTTTAGCTTGAAGAGAGAGCATTATGTAAGCCAGCTCTTCTTTGCTCACTTTCTGGCCTTCGCCTAGCTGGCTAATGGAATAATTCTGGCAGAATAGACATCTGAGGTTGCAGTTAGTGAAAAATATAGTACCCGAACCATGTCCGCCCACTAATGGGGCTTCCTCGCCGAAGTGAGGACTATAGCTGGATACCAATGCTTCGCGGGGTGTGCGGCATTTCCCCACATCACCAGCCAAGCGATTTACACCACAACTGCGGGGGCAGACGGAGCAACTCTCAAGCAAAGATACAGCCGCATCTACCCGTTCCCTTAGCTTGCCACTACGGTAAAGCTCCAGGTAAGCTGTCAACTACCTATTCCTCGTACTCCTCAGCGGGCTTCCTCTTTTTCTTGATTACCTCTGTCTCCATCTGTGGCACGAATTCCGAAATCGGTTTGCTTTTCTGTGTCCCCTTCTTGGTTTTCTTTGGCTCTCGCCGTCTATAATCTCGTCTACCCATGGCTACACCTCAGTTTTTCCCAAGCTGCTCTTGCGGCTTGGCTCTCAGCAACTTTCTTGCTCTTTCCCACCCCCTTACCCAGTGCCTCCCCCTCTACCAGGATTTCGGCGGTAAATTGCTTACTGTGGTCAGGGCCAGTAGCTTCCACCAACCGGTAAACCGGTGTTGGCTTCTTTTGTCCCTGGATGAGTTCTTGCACTAATGCCTTGTAGTTCGGGGTTATCTTCCCAGCCTTTATTTTTTCTAATTCCGGCTTGAGCTGCCTGAGAATAAATCTCCTGGCTTTAGCTATCCCCTGGTCTAAATATAAGGCACCAATTAGTGCTTCCATAGCGTTTGCTAAGTTGCTTTCTTTCGCCCTTCCTCCATTTGCTTCCTCACCTCGTCCCAACAAGAGCCAGTCACCAAGCTTGAGCGAAGAAGCTAGTTCAACCAAAGTATCGCGGCAAACTAAAGCGGCGCGAATCTCAGTCAGCTCTCCTTCAGGTAGTTGGGGGAACTCTTCATATAGCTTTTTCGTTACAATGAAGTTAAGTATGGCATCACCAAGAAATTCTAAGCGCTCGTTGCTAGGCCGGGTGAAACCAGGATTTTCGTTAAGATAAGATAGATGCACGAAGGCCTGCTCTAGTAAAGATTCCTGGTGGAAAGATATTCCTAAGTCCTTCTGGCAATCATTCCAGTCATTCATTTTCGGAATCAAGTATAGCAACAAAGCTTAGCTAGCTCAACCTGTTGTGCTGACTGAAAAGGCGATTTTGTATTTGTTTTCAACGCTTTTCATCAATACATATTAGAACATAGATTTTGGCCTTATAATTTCCCCCGATATGCCCATCCTGTACATCCTGCACTCGCTTGCAGTGAGCCATAACATAATATACTATAAAGACACCTCAGTCCGATTCAACGAGAAATAGAGGTAAGAAGTATTAATCCAATCGGTAGTGAGATAGGAGGTTGAGATGCCTGATGTTATAGTTAAGGTAATATCACAGAAGGGGACTTGCACAGCTCAACACAAGGTTGGTGATGAGTTTGTGATCGGAGAACACACTCCGCCTAATCTTTGTTCCTGGGCTTTTTACTCCCTTTTTCCTTTTGCCCAAGTCCTGCAATTTGGCGGTTCGTTCCCCTGGGAGCAAGACCGAAACAAGACGACTGTTGCCTGTCCTGACCCAACAAACCCAGTGGTATTTGAACTAAGGCGCACTGTGCCTTAATGATATAATCGCAAGGCCAGGTAGCGCAGAAACAATGCGCCACAGCTAACCTTATCGCTGAACTGAAAGACAAGGTTTTATCTCTGGGGCTACGGCGATACTATCCAGCTCACCTCCACCACGGGCCAGCCCTATTGAACCTAAGACGAAACCAAAGTAACCCGGCTCAGTAAAGCGTAATTTCAGGAAGCGTGTACGAGAAACACTCTACAAGAACCAACGAGAAGATATTGTAAATTTAGGTGCTAATATTACTAATGCGACTTCAGATTAACTTCACCGCCCGAGCCGTTTCTTCAATTTCCTGGCTTTGTGTTCATGCCGATCAGCCGACGCAGTACATCCAACACCCAAGCAAACAAGCACTATTCCAAAGAGCCCAACCGCACTCGATGAGACACAAAGGATCCAACCACCTACAATTCCCAGTGTTACAAGAACTATTGCCGAAATAGCATACATATTTGCCCTATGTTTCGCTTCATCAACTTCCTCCTGGATTTGAAACTCTTGCCATCCTGTATCTTCCCCAACCAAACTCTCCCCACATTTTGGGCAAACCACTGCATCTTCATCTATTTTTTGCCCACAGTATTGACAGTATGGCATAGCCACACCTCCCATTCTCTTTTCAGTAAACGTTATTATAAGTTAAAGCTAACCAAAATGCACCATCTTGGGCTGGCGTGTGCCCGGGAGATTATTACAAAGTTTTACAAAATTTTTTTAGAGCTCGCAGTAGTGTGTCAGTAGCGAGTTTTTCTAATAATACCTAGCCCTTTAGCCAAGGCATCATATCCCTGAGTTTCTTGCCCACGACTTCAATGGGATGCTCTGCTTCCATCCGCCTCATGGCATTGAAGCTGGGGCGGCCGGCCTGGTTTTCCAAAATCCACTCTGTAGCAAAGCTGCCGTCCTGAACCTCGGCCAGGATTTGCCTCATCTCCTCCTTGACCAAATCATCAATTACTCTTGGGCCCCGCGTATAATCTCCATACTCTGCTGTATCACTTACCGAATAGCGCATATAACTCAAGCCACCTTGATAAATCAGGTCAACAATGAGCTTTAACTCGTGGCAAACCTCGAAATAGGCAATCTCTGGCTGATAGCCAGCTTCTACCAATGTTTCAAAGCCAGTCTTTATCAGAGAAGAGACTCCCCCACAAAGCACCGTTTGCTCGCCAAAGAGGTCGGTCTCAGTCTCTTCAGCAAAAGTCGTTTCCAGAACCCCGGCTCTAGCGCAACCAATACCCTGGGCATAGGCAAGAGCTGTATCTTTTGCTTTTCCCGAGGCATCCTGGTGGATAGCCACCAAGGCCGGAGGTCCTGAACCTTCAGTATAAAGTCTTCTGAGCATATGTCCCGGGCATTTAGGCGCTATCATGCTAACATCAACTTCGGCTGGAGGCATGATTTGAGAAAAGTGGATACTAAAACCATGAGCAAACATAAGTGTCTTGCCCCCGGTCATCTCCTTCTCAATTGACTCCCGATAGATTCTGGGCTGCAAAGTATCCGGAGCTAGCATCACAATTATATTTGCCTTCCTGGCTACTTCAGCGGCAGCAGCCACTTCAAAATCAGCTTTCTTTGCCGCCTCCCAGGCTTCAGTGCCTGGTAATTCGGCAACAATGATCTGGCAGCCGCTGTCCCTCAGGTTCTGGGCATGGGCATGTCCCTGACTCCCAAAGCCAATAATGCCAATTGTCTTTCTTTTGAGCAAATCCAGGTTAGCATCCTTGTCGTAATAAATCTTAGCCATAATCCCTCCCTGTTAATCTTCAGTCGTCAGCTATCAACTATCGGCAGTTATTTAAGAACTGCTTCCGCGAGTTAAGGCTATCTTGCCAGTTCGTGAAACCTCCTTAACACCAAAATCACTAAGGAGGCCAAGCAGAGAATGCAGCTTATCTTCATCACCGGTCACCTCCACTGTCAGTGAACCTGGAGCAACATCAACTATGTTAGCCCGGAAAATGCCAACGATTTGCATAATCTCGCTTCTTGTCGAGGCAGTAGTCTTAACTTTAATTAAGGCCAATTCTCTGGCCACCATTTCTTCTTCGGTTATATCAGAGACTTTAACCACGTTGATTAGCTTCTCCAGTTGCTTTCTCACCTGCTCTACCTGAGCAGAATCACCAACAACAACAGTAGTCATGCGAGATAAGCGAGGATGTTCGCTGCCACCTACAGCAAGACTTTTGATATTAAAGGAGCGCCGTCGGAATAAACTAGCTATTCGATTAAGCACCCCTGGTTTATCCTCCACTAAAGCTACTAAAGTATGTTTTGTATTAGTCAATTTGCCCCCCCAATAGATAAAATCCAAGCTGTAATCTCTAAATTTAAAAACCCCATTTTTTGGTCATCGGCATTTTATAATTAATTTTTAGAGTTTTCCTTCCAATACTTCCGGTTTTGATGGCTCGAAAAATCTGGCCAGACTTTCCCCTGGTGGCACTATTGGATAGATGTTTTCCTCGGGCTCAATAAGAAAGTCGATGAGATAAGGTCCAGGGTACTCCATGGCCTTCTGTATAGCCGGAATGACTTCCTCTCTTCTTGTCACTCGAAGACCAGGGATGTCGTAAGCCTCAGCAATTTTGACAAAATTGGGATTCCAAAGTTTCGTGTCAACGTAGCGCCGTCCATAAAATAGCTCTTGCCACTGTCTTACCATGCCTAAATACCCGTTGTTAATGATAGCTATCTTTACAGCAATATTTTCCTGCGTCAGGGTAGCTAATTCTTGGATAGTCATTTGAAAGCCACCGTCGCCGGCAACACACCATACCACTTCATCAGGGCGACCAACTTTAACACCCATAGCCGCAGGTAGTTCAAACCCCATGGGCCCCAGCCCCCCTGCAGAAATAAAGCTATTTGGCTTGGTATAAACGAAATAACGTGCCGCCCACATTTGATTCTGCCCTACTCCAGTAACCACTAAAGCATCACCCTGTGTGGCTTCGTAGATCTGTTGAACAATGTATTGAGGCAAGAGTTCATCACTTTGCCTGATTTCCAGCGATGGATGCCCATACCTCCACTGTTCTATTTGGGAAAGCCAAGCCACATGCTCTTTTCTCTCAATCTGTTCATTCAGGGCTGTGAGCACGCTTTTTACATCACCGACTACGGGTACCTCGGTGGGGATATTTTTCCCAATCTCTGCGGGGTCAATATCGATGTGAATGACGTGGGCATGGGGAGCAAACTCCTTAGTATTCCCTGTAGCTCGGTCATCAAATCTCATGCCAATAGCGATAAGAAGGTCGGCGTTTTGCACTGCTAAATTGGCGCAAGGTGTGCCATGCATCCCCAGCATGCCAAGATCAAGTATATGGTTTCCAGGGAAGGAGCCCAGACTAAGGAGGGTGTGAGCCACTGGTATTTGTGCTTTCTCAGCAAATTCCTTAAACTCATCGTATGCTTGGGAAATAATTATTCCCCTGCCAGCGATGATAACAGGCTGCTCAGCTTCGTTAATGAGCTTTGCTGCTTTCTTAATTTGAGCTGGGTGCCCCCGAGAGACAACCTTATAGCCTGGCAAATCAAGCTTATCGGGATAGACAAAATCCGTCTGCTCTTGTTGGACATTACGCGGTATGTCAATAAGCACAGGCCCCGGCCTTCCTGTCTGGGCAATGTGAAAGGCCTCTTTGACCGTTTTAGCCAGTTCAGCAACATCGGTAACAAGATAGTTATGTTTGATAATTGGGATGGTAATACCTGTGATATCCGTCTCCTGAAAGGCATCCTTGCCAATAACAGGTGTGGCTACCTGACCAGTTATAGCTACCATGGGTGCTGAATCCATATAAGCATTGGCAATGCCGGTAACCAGATTAGTAGCTCCAGGCCCCGAAGTAGCAATACACACCCCCGCCTTATGTGTAATTCGAGCATAGCCATCGGCGGCATGAGCCGCTCCCTGCTCATGGCGAACTAATATATGCCGGAGTTGAGGATATTGGGGGAAGGTATCATATATCGGTAAGACAGCACCACCGAGAATTCCAAAAATAACCTCTACCCTTTCCTTAACTAAACTTTCACAGAGAATCTGAGCGCCCGTCTTTTTCATAGAATAACTCCTTACCCAGCAAACACTGCACCAGTGCTGGCCGAGCTTACTTTATCACTATATCTCTTGAGATAACCAGTTTTAATCCTGGGTTCAAAGGAAGGCAATAAAGCCAACCGTTGTTCCAGCTCTTTTTGGCTTAATTCCACTTCCAATTTATGGTCAGGTATGTTTATGCTAATCACATCACCATCCCGCAAAGCCGCTATAGGACCTTTCTCTGCCGCCTCAGGAGAGATATGCCCAATGGCTGCCCCTCGCGTGCCTCCAGAAAAGCGCCCATCTGTAATAAGAGCCACCTCTTTGTCCATACCCATACCGCTGAGGAGGGAAGTGGCTGCTAACATCTCTCGCATTCCTGGCCCTCCCTTGGGGCCTTCATAGCGAATGACGATTACCTCACCTGACTTAAATTCTCCTTTCATTATCGCTGTCGTAGCTTCCTCCTCACCATTGAAAATTCTCGCTGGACCCCGATGAACTAACATCTCAGAAGCTACTGCAGCGCTTTTCACCACGCTGCCATCGGGCGCCAGATTGCCAAACAATATGCTAATACCACCAGTAGAGGCGTGCGGTTGTGACAGGGGACGGATTATCTCTCTATTTCTAACTTTGGCTTCCTTTGCTATGTCGCCTAACGGCTTGCCCAAGATGGTGTTCGCTTCAAGCTTCAGCAATCCCGATAGTTCGTGCATTATCGCAGGAATGCCACCGGCCAAGTCCAGGTCCTGAATGTGATAATCGCTGGCCGGGCTTAATTTACAGATATGGGGAACGGAGTCGCTAATCTCATTTATCAAGGATAAGGGAAAAGCTATCCCGGCCTCATGCGCTATGGCGGTAAGATGCAACACAGAATTTGTGCTACCCCCCAAGGCCATATCCACCGCAAAGGCATTGTAAAGAGAATCTCTGGTGATAACATCTCTTGGCCGAATACCTTTAGCCAGCACTTCCATGACCTGTTGCCCGGCTTTATACGCTAATTGCCTGCGTCGCGCTTCCACGGCGGGTATCGTGCCGTTACCCGGCAAGGCCATTCCCAAAGTTTCACTGAGGCAATTCATAGTATTAGCAGTGAACATCCCGGCACAGCTCCCACAACCGGGACAGGCAACCGTCTCCAGTTCCTGCAACTCAGCCTCGGTCATCTTGCCCCTAGCCACTTCGCCTACAGCTTGGAAGACTGTAATAAGATCAACGGACCTGGCAGTGTTTCCCTGGACAAAATTCCCGGCCAGCATGGGACCACCACTTATAAAGACAGATGGTAAATTAAGCCTGATTGCGGCCATCAACATCCCGGGCACGACCTTGTCGCAATTCGGGATAAATACCAGGCCATCGAAGGCATGAGCTTGAGCCAGGATTTCAACCGAGTCAGCAATAAGCTCCCGGCTGGGCAAGCTGTATTTCATCCCCGGGTGGTTCATAGCGATACCATCGCAAACAGCTATGGTATTGACCTCAAAAGGCACCCCACCCCGACTGCGGATACCCTCCTTTACCGCCTTGGCAATTGTTTGCAGATGGATGTGACCGGGGACAATCTCACTAAAGCTATTGATTACTCCAATAAACGGCTTATCCCAGTCATCTGAAGAGCAACCGACAGCCCGCAGCAGCGACCTGTGAGGCGCCCGCTCAATTCCTTTCTTCACCAAGTCGCTTCGCATTTAACCTATACTTACATAAATGAACTATGTTGCGTAAAATAGCATAATACCCAACGAGCGTCAATTGCGATGTCCTTTTGAGGTTGCTTAGCAGGTGTTCAGTTGTCATTGCGAGCGAAGCGTGGTAATCTCATGCCCCTCCACGAGATTGCTTCGGCTGACTTCGTCAGCCTCGCAATGACAGAGAGGAGGCGTCATTGCGAGCGAAGCGAAGCAATCCCGTAGGGGCGGGGCTTATCCCCTCCCAATCTCTTTCACCCTCAGGTGTACTCTGGACCTCTGCGGCGTTGCCTCGTTGCCAATACAGCCAGTGTCACTGAAACCAGCACCAACAATCCTACTATAGCCATCTTCTCGGCCGGAGTAGTGTTGACGGCTATGGTGCTCATAGCCACAGTGGGCACTAGCCCGGCCCTCACTATTGGCTTCAGGCTGGGATGCTCAGTTATGAACTCGGCCATTGGTGGGCTGACGCGGTAATAGAAATCTACGAAGGCTCGTCCCACAGAGTTGGTGAGCAGGTACTCATCTCTGAACTCACGGAGGATTTCTATTTCCTCGGCCATTGGAGTGCCGTAGGCTGCGGTGGCGATAAAGCACCCCTCTTCGGGGACTCCGTCCGGGGTCTCACCACCCACGGCGACCACGGTGCCGTCGGATTTAAGACCCACGGTGTAGTGGGAGCCTGCGGCGACCTGGATGATGTCCGTCCAGTTGCCGACATTGCACTCTTCGTAGTAGTTGGACCCCACTGCGACCACCCTGCGGTCGTCCTTAAGCCCCACCGTGTGCCAGTCGCCTGCGGCGACCTGAATGATATCCGTCCAGTCACCGACCCTGCGCTGCCCAAAGTAATTATCTCCCACGGCGACCACGGTGCCGTCGGCTTTAAGCCCCACCGTGTGGTCGAAACCTGCGGCGACCTGGATGATGTCAGTCCAGCCCTCGACGTCGCACTGCCCGTCCCAGTTGCGTCCCACGGCGACCACGGTGCCGTCGGCCTTGAGCCCCACCGTGTGCACGATGCCTGCGGCGACCTGGGTGGTGTTCGTCCAACTGCCGACATTGCACTGCCCATCGGCGTTCCATCCCACGGCGACCACGGTGCCGTCGGCCTTGAGCCCCACCGTGTACCCGCTGCCTGCGGCGACCTGGGTTATG
>JGI24025J20009_10003340_pt1 | contig 10980 bp, 7 predicted proteins | sample Cruoilmetagenom3_FD_20009 | JGI IMG/M metagenome (IMG submission 20009) | reverse complement strand
CCATCCTCACGCCCTTCTCACCCAAACCGTGAAAAACCGCATCAAAACCCAAACCAGAAACATAATCAACTATCTCCTTACGCGCAACAGCATTAAGCGTTTTAACGACTTCGCTTTCAACGTGAACGTGATAACCACGGTGCCCAGAAAAGAAAACTCTGATCTCCTTCTCAGAAAAACCAAAATCACTCATCAACATATCTAAAAGCTTAATAGTCTCCACCTTAGCGGATTCCAAGCAAACTTCACAAAGCCAAGTCTTCACATCAAACTTTTGGCCAGCGCAAACAGGGCACTTCTCAGGCAACACTCCTCTACCAATTAAGCCGCAGTTACCGCAGACCCAAATATCGTGAAGCTTATTACATGGCGTGGGGATATGATCAGCATCTATATCAAAAACTAGGTCTGCACCCAACCAGTCCTTCTTGTCCATCTCCGTCTCCGGATTCTCATAGTAAGCACAAGAATAATACACATCCGAAGGAACGACCATCTTCAAAAAAGACTTGAAAGCATCTATGTCTCTGAAACCCTTATGTCGAAGCATAACTTGCCCATTAAACAAAAGAAAAGCAAACTCGCGCCTTTCAATATAAATTGGAGGCTGCGTAATGGAAGAACGCTTCTTATAATATTCAGCAAACTTTTCTCGAACAAAACGCGACAAAGAGCCGCACATTTTCCATTCTTCCACTTAAGCTGCTTTGAGGTGGTTAAATCATGTATGGAGACAATTATGATATTTGGTGGGAGTTATAAAAATCTTCATGCACAGGCTTCGCCAATGATACTGACCAGCCGAACTTCAACAGAATTTCAGGAAATGCGTGGGCTGTTAGTGAGAAGATAGAATGAGGTGCTCCAGAAATGGTATTTCTAACTTCTTAAGGAGCGCCCATCTCTAAGGTTTTCACTTCATAATCAAGCTCTAAATAAGCTCGTTAACCGAGTCAAGATGGATGAGTAAGCCTCGCAAGGGGTCCAACACTTTTTGCAAACTTTGACTTCACGCTTTACTTTTAATGCATTTTCAGATCTTAAAAGTTTATTTACATCATATTGATAGTTACGAAGATTGCCGATTTTCCGTTCAAGGATTATGCACGGATACACGTTTCCATAAGGGTCTAAAAATATTGAGTTTCGTAGCGCCACGCACCGTAATGGGGCGCATCCATTATGCACATATTTTAGTGCATATCTGAGGTATGTTCTCTTTATCAATGTTAAAGGTGATTTAGTATGTGCGAGATTAAGTGCATCATTTACGTCCTTGAGAGTCGCGAGCTTGAATGAATCATCATTAAATCGCTGCTTCGTATTTAAGTCTAAATTATCATATAAATTCCCTTGATGATACATGGTTAGGGTTATGTTTTGCACCAGCCAACCTAATCCCGCTTCCTTTAACTCATCGACTAATCGCTTTAAGTGACCAGCATTAAATGGCGTTATGGTATATTCGAAACCAATCAACAAGTTGCTATACTTGTTGCAAAGCGTATGAAGTAGTTCAAGAGTTTTAACAGCGTTATCATAAGCGCCTTTTACTCCTCGTATACTGTCATGAGTCGCTGTGAGTCCATCTAGACTGACATTTATGAAAGTGAGTGGCACTTTCACTTCAGCTATATCGCGTACTCTATCTTCAATGAGAGTAGAGTTAAAACCATTAGTTGTTATGTTTAGCATCTTAATGTGACAATGATCTCTAACAGATCGAACAATATCCACTAGGTCATTTCTAAGGAAAGGTTCCCCACCAGTCAGACTAACCCATACAAGTTTACCAAATCCTTTAAAGATCTGGTGTATCTCCTCCATCTCAAGCTCTTCTTTAACCATCTGAGAACTTTCAACGTAGCGTTTCCATATATTGCACATCCTACATCGCAGGTTACATTTATAGGTTATAGCGAAATTCAATTTGAATAACTTGCGCCTCTCATAAGCAGTGATAATCTTTACAAATGCCTTAAGCGCTTCATCTAACTTAACCATTCAACCCCACAAAGTCTAATAATACGGCTATCCTTAAAGATTTTAATATAGTTAAATACATTTACTTGGGCGATCGGTTCAATACGCCCGCCTAATTAAGCACAAGTGCGTGCATCACTAACCACAAACAACTAATAGGATGCTTTAAGTCTGTAATTGGTCAACAAACAAAGATAAACATATAATTTTAAACTTTCTAATGGATAAGGGTTGGTTAAAGCTTGAAAGTGGTGTTCATAGGGCCCTTTGCATTTTATCCTAAGGGCACCGTAATCGTGCGCGTTTTGCCTTTGGCGAAAGCGTTGAAGGAGCATGGTTACGAGGTTGTGGTGTTGCTTCCTCCATATGATGCTCCACAATATTCCAGCGTGTATTTTGAAGCCGATGGTGTGCTTTTCTACAATGTACCTATTCCAAGAAGCCGTTTACCCCTTAAGTATTTGTACGTTGCTGCATGTTTAGTGAAGAGGGCTTTAGAATTCAAACCTGATGTCGTTCACGTTTTTAAACCTAAAGGCTATAGCGGCCTTGCCGGAATGCTTTTGGTTGTTTTGAAGTTTTTGAGATTTACTAAAGTGCGGTTGGTGGTGGATACCGATGATTGGGAGGGTCATGGTGGGTTTGCTGATTTTTTTCTTGAGCATGATCTGTATCCGAGGGTGATGGTTGATTTTTTCGATTTTCAGGAAAGGTGGTTGCTTAGGCGCACAGATGCTGTAACTGTGGCAAGTAAGACGTTGGAATTTAGAGCTCGTAAATTGAGAGGGAATTCTGGTCGTGGCAAAGTTTTCTATGTCCCTAATGGTCCAAGCGATTTTCCAGTTGCTTCTGGTGGAAAATCTCCCTTCGAGGTTCGCAAGAGTTTAGGCATTGCAAGTAGTCGCGTTATTTTGCTTTATACACGATTTTTTGAGTATGCTGTAGAGGAGGTTATAGAGATTTTGGAGCACGTGGTTGCTGAGTTAAGGGACGTGAAGCTGTTGGTAGTTGGCAAAGGCGATTTTGGTGAAGAGGAAGAATTGTTGAAGTCGGCTAAGGAGAGAGATCTTCTTGAACATATAGTCTACGTTGGATGGGTTAAGCACGAGGATGTCCCTTCTTATGTAGAGGCGGCCGACGTGGCTATTTATCCATTTAGGGATGATTTGTTAAATAGGTCCAAATGCCCTGGCAAACTTATTCAACTTTTGAGTTCAGGTAAGGCTGTTGTTGCGGATAGTGTGGGGCAGATTTCAGAGTACATCGAACATGGAAGATCGGGGATATTGGTGGAGCCTGGTGATGTAGAGCAGTTTGCGAAATGGGTGGTGAAATTATTGAAGAACAGGAAGTTGAGGGAAAGGCTGGGGGAAAACGCGAAAAGAAAAATGTGGGGCTTATTCAGCTGGGAACAACTTGCAAACACGGTTGCACTAGCCTATGAACTAGTACTTAGGTGCTAATTATTATAATTTGACGATTTTTCGATGATTTGGAGCCCTGTGTTACGATGTGCGCGCAAAAGAAGTTATTCTAACGACCTTTTGATCAGCGCATAGCCTGATAATGCTTCTTTTTCTACATCTTTTATTGTCCTCTTCAGCTTGTTCTGTATCTCTTTCTTTTTCGAGATTGCGCGGTATACTTTTCCAAATAACACTTCGCTTTTCAAGGATCTAATGTCACAGACGTATTCGTTCAAGCCGAATTTTTGCATAACACCGTATGCCTTATCACTGAATGCTATGATTACGCTTGGGACGGATGAGGATAGCGCGGAGATTACTGGATGCATATGAAAACTTAAAAGTACGTCGCACTTGCCGATTATACCTTTTAGAAGCTCAGGAGGGTAGTCTCCTCTAATGATTTTGAAATTCTTCTTGTGATACAAGCAGTGCATAATACTCATTCCTACGTAAACGTCGTTGCTTTGTTTTCTCACTTTGCCCGAATTGCGGGTTATAAATATTACTTCAGCCTCTGAACTTTCGATCAGTCTATCGACAGTTTTGGCAATCGTTCTCACTAGATAGTCATCGTTAAACTTCAATATCTCGCCTCTAAATCCAAAAAGCCTACTGTGCACCAATCCTATAATCAGTTTTCCATCTTTTTTCATATTCATCCAATCAATTCCCTCTTTTTTTAGTGTATCCATGACTAGGTTGTCAGGTGCGGATTTTAATAAAAACGCAGGGTCCGCAGTAACGTATACTTGAGATACATCAATACCTGCCTTTCTCAAGTGCTCTCTAGATAACCAGTCTCTCACGGTGATTAATTGAGCTCTTCCAAGCATGAATTTCATGACTGGACGAAAGATTCCAAATGGGCCAAGAGACGACGCATGAAATATGAAGGGTTTTTTTAGAGCTACCGCGATTAGAAGGGGGTAAAGACCAAATAGGTATCTAACTGTTCTCTCAAGCATACGTTCATTGTATATGTTAACAAATCCGTCTCCTCCAACGTTTATAATAACGTCTGCTTTTTGATACATTTCTAAACAGCCGAAGTTTATGTGAAGTTTAACTCTGAGCTTACGCATAAACCATTGAACAATGGCAAGTGTTATGGGCACGAAACTTTTTACGGGTGATTGTAAAGGTGGTGCTATTATGTGAACAGTCTCACTTTCGATGTTTATCAATTCCCGTTGTTTTTCTGGGTAAAATAGTTCAACATATATTTTAGAATTTGGGAGAAATTCTTTCAGATGGTTCACTGTCGAAACAACAGTAGCAGCCGTGCCTTTATTTGTGGCACTCCCCATACCGGTTAGCAGTATTGTCTTCTGGCTTTTGTTAGCTATTTGTTCGTTCATCAATCTCCAACATCCGTCTTAGAATTGACAAAAGTGGTGGACAATAAATTGTTTTCATGACAAACTGATTAGATAGAAATAGATATCTGCCGAACATTAATATTAATTTGAGTGCAGAAGACAGTTTAAACCGGCTCAATGAGCCCATGTTTTTCAGTATAGGACTACGGACGCCCAAGGCTTTTAGTAGGGAAATTTTTAGGTTCAAATTTTTCTTTGCATAATCCAGATTACCTTTCTTCGCCGCGATGACCTCATATGGACTGACCTCTGTTAGCTTAACCATACCCCTAGCGACTGCGCGTTCTAATAGTTGATCTGCTATTTGTGTCCTAGATATGATTACAGATACGCCTAGTCGTCTTTCATCTTTTATCCAGAAGGCATCACCAAATGACGCATCAGAATACTCGTTTGTAAAGTCCCAACAAATGAGACAGGGTAAGTGAAGGAAAGCTCTAATAACGCGACTATACTTAGACAATGGCACAGCCTTTTGAACACCATTTTTTAGTTTCACGAAGAAATAGCCAGGCCATCCTTCTCCACGATAACGGACTTCACTGATCTCTTTGTTATGCATGCCCAGAACATCTAGCAAAAAGTGTGTTCCAAGCATTGTTGGAACTCCGCTGCACATTAAGCCAAAATGTAACACCACTATATTTCTCAAATACTCATTATTTATCTCTGCCTTTCTTATACCGTGAATATGACATGGAAGACCTACGACAGCAATTTTTCCTTTTACCTTTTTCCCTAATTCCTTTATTTTGGCACCAACTGGTGCTGGAGCATACTTTGACGTCATTGCGGAAACAATTTCTTCTTTTGTTCTTGCTATAAATGGTTCGGTTCTTAGTGTTTTGGCATTAAATCTAGTGACTAATGCTCCCTGGATAATTCCTTCTTCTAACGCCAAAATTAGCAAAGTGGTGACCAAGCCTCCTGATGCAGCACCCCATCTTATGTTATCGTCCAACGAATAGCCGACGTAACATTTCATGTGGTGCCCAAGTAGTGTTTCGTCCTCTTTCCGTCTTATTTCTTCACCAAAGACAAAACTGTCTAATAATGTTTGTTCAAACTCTACGCTTGGACAAACCTTAACACATAAAGAACACTCATTACACTTGGCTGATATCAAATCAGGAGTGTAAATACCACGGTCTTCTAATTTCATGTCAATTGCGTGGGTAGGACAAATACCAGCACACACCCCACATCCACAACAGGAACGAAAATCATATTTGAATATTTCAAATATATTTGAGTTCAAATTACTTACCTTTGGTCACCTTTAGTTTTTCATTTATCCAACTGCCTTGCTTGGAGTATTTTTGGGTCACCCCAATATGCCCAATCAAATCTATTGTTATTATTTGGTCCCGGAGTCGTAACGAAATAAATAGCCACATTTTTATTAGCATATTGGTCTAGCTTTATTTCGGAATCGAGCCACTTTCTTTCCTCGGCATTTTCGTTTGGGTTAATATATCGCGAAAAGATTTCATGCCCTCCTTGGTCGTCATACATTATGATTTTAAAGAGTACTCCATCTCCCTCCTCATTCCAAACTTCCGGAGCCAACGCTATTCCAAAACTAAGCCTAGAATTTGATGGAACTGTTACATTATAAGCAATGAGTGATTGCATATTGCTTAACCCTAAAGGATTTTGCAAGATAACATTCCTAGAATCGTCATCAATAGATGCCCTCAAAGTCACTGGTGTGAGAATTGGCTCATCCTCGAAATCTTGTTCTATATTCCCTATAGTTCCGTTTGGAAAGGTGTAAGCCTTTGATGCATAAGGAAAATTCTCAATGAAGCTATAGTTTACAAACTCTCCCTTTAAGTTATACTTACTGTATATCATGATGTCCCCAATATTTTTGACGTAAAAATATTTTATGAGAGTAACTTGCTTAATTGGATCTTCAGGTGGAATATAGCCGAAGACAATGTATTCAAAATCGCCCTTTCTAACACCATTCAAAATCCTTTGGTACTCATCTTCTGGAATAGAAACGTTTCTAAATGTGGCAAGATATACGCTTGGAGCTTCGATTCCGGATAGCCAATACGCTGTTGGTATCCACCCATGAGCAAGCATCTGCCCATCTTTTGAGGTGTGAGATCTCAGATAATTAGCCAGTTCTACTTGTTGATCATATCTATAATATGAGGATTGGAAAATTTGAAATGGTATGGAAGGGATAAACGATAATATTAAGACAACAATTATAAAAATCGTCGCTGCGTATTCTTTGTACCATCTAAAGAAATCTCTAACAGTTTCCAATTTCGCACCTTTCAATGCTGAGCCTAATTTAATGCCAGAAAGAATGGATGCTGGTGGTAGCATTGCCAAGTAATAGTGACCAAAGTATCTGTTCTTCAAAATGAAAAGCATAAGGAAAAGGAGAACCCAACACATCAGGTATCTGTCATTTCTGTTTCGCCTTCGAATACAAATTAGCATCCCAAAAATGGAAAACAACACCAGCGCTAATCCTCCCACGAGAGTGAGAATTTGGGTTTTAAGTGAAATGTCAGAGCCAAGTATCAGATGAGGAACATAAACGGTAAACAATCTAACTACAACGCAATCTATGAGGTTATTTAGGGCCCCATAGCTCCAGAAATAACTGACAGTAACGAAAATGGGAAGAAATATGCCTATGCTGAAAATGAACATATCAATCATAAAGCTCTTAATATACCCTAGTTTAGTTTCAAAGTTCTTCCCGAAAGAAACTTTCTTAAGTATCATTAAGATAGGCAGAATGATTCCTGAAGCTTGCTCTTGGTGGATCAACAGTGCAATAGACATTAATATTCCTGAGATAGATAAAGAAATTTTCTTGCCATTTCGTAAGTATTTATTACAAAAATATATAGCAAAAATGAAAAAAGACAATGATATTGATATGGGTAGTGCAAGTTGACCTTCAAAAGTCGGGACGTTCATAAATATTCCATAAAAAAGAATGGAGAAAAGCCCCACTCTTTTGCCATACCAGTCTTGGGCAATTAGATATAAAGCAAGAGTTGAAACAAGAAAAAGAATGTTGTTTATGATCCTGATTGGTATGATTGAGTTGCCAAAGAAAACATTGGGTATTAAGTAAAACAGGTAGAGAAGTGGCGGCTTCATGACAGGTCGATAGGCGTATGGTAAATATCCTCGTATCCACAGCATGCCGGTGTAACCTGCCTCACCCTCGTCGGGATAAATTGCAGTTTTGAGACATAACATCCTCAAAATAAGAGACATAGACAAGATAGCAATCAAATAGCCATGTTCTCTTAGAATCACTAATTTTACCTTGGCTTTTTGACTTAAAGAAAGAAACCGCATATGGAACAACCTACATTGTTTTCATTTTTGTGTGTGCTCCTACCGTCCGCATACTTTTCTAGGCATTTTACATCCCCTTGGTCAATTTTACTACAATTCTTAGCGACGGCAACCGTAAAGTTCGCTGAAAAATCTCCTCTTCATAAGATAATGCTGAATGGCAACACTCTTCTTAACCATAATTCCCACGATATCTTTGTCAAGCACTCTTCTCCGTTTCTGCACACGACACCTGCTCCTATAGACTTTCTTAAAGTTCACAAGCAACCAAACATATGCTTTATAGATACAAAAACATCTACTGCCATCTCCTTTGAAAAGAAAGTAGATGAAAGACATAACATCCAAGACCATACGCCCGAAAAAGAAGTGAAGCAGGGTAAGAGGAGAGTAATTTTTCAGCATCATAATCAAGTTGTTCCTATGTTTCAGATAGAATTTCTCCGGAAGTTGGGTACCGCCGCCAAGATGATACACTATTGATCGGGGCACGCACACAACCTTATAACCGAGTAACCTAATCCTCCAACAAAGATCGATTTCTTCCATATGTGCATAGAAAATTTCGTCCAATAGTCCTGCTTCACGCAATGCTTGTTGCCTAATGAGAATGGCTGCGCCTCCAGCCCAAAATACCTCTGCTGTAGTATCATATTGTCCCCTGTCCTCTTCAATTACATCAAAAACCCTGCCGCGGCAAAAAGGGACTCCAAACACATCTAACATTCCACCAGCGCATCCGTTATATTCAAAAAATCTAGGGTCACGTAGAGACAACAACTTAGGCTGGCATGCCCCGATGGAGGGGTCGCTTTCCATTACCTCCACTAGATAGCTTAACCAATTGGGGTCTACTTTTGTGTCATTGTTTAAGAGTGCCACATACTTGCTTTTGACATTCTTTAAAGCCAAATTGTTTCCAGCTACAAAACCGAGATTCACTTCATTTCTGATGATCTTTAGACGAGCTCTATTTATTCCACGTATAAACTCAACGGATCCATCATCTGAGTCGTTGTCAACTAGAATAACCTGGAAGCCGCCATATTCAGTATTGAATAGTGATTCGAGACACTTACGCAAGATTTCTAATCCACGGTGATGAACAATTATTATGGACACTGAAGGCTGCTTTACCAATAGCAACTTCACCTCTCTTGCAACTGAATAGTCTTTAACTCCCTTGTTAACTTGAACAATCCTATTAATTGCGAAATAATTACCGATGGTAACTTGCTTAGCTTGTAAAGTCGCGCGTCGCCTTTTAATCTGTTTCTGTGGATTACGGCTACTTCCCCCACTCTAAATTCCCTCTTGTGCCATTTTTCGCCAAGATTTGTTTTAGGTTGTTATTTTTGATCCATCACTGATTACCAATCTATATTTCTGGTTTGTTAAAACTGTTTGTTTCTATTACGGAAAAGATCCCCACGATACTGTCAACATCTTCCGTTGAAATCTATCGTGCACTTATCTATTATTATGGAGTTTTCGATTTCACCTCTTTTTCATCATAACGTTACTGCCTATGCTTGTGTAGGGGCAACGTGGACTTTTATCAAATAATAGTGTTGCCGCTTACTATTACGGAACCTCTACGGTGGCGCCTTTCCTAATGAAACTTCACCAAAAGAAACTCAACTTGGTGTTGAGCCTATTTGATTCGAGTATGTCGTTTGGAGTTCCCGTATCTTCCACTGGCCCTTCTACAAATTCAACCCTTCCAATAAGGAGCTTACCAGTGATTGGAGATGGAACCGGTGGACACCTTTGTACACGTAAAAAGACAGCTTCAGAGCCTCATAACAAGCAACCTCACAGCTGCTTGCAGTCTCTTATATCGTTAGAACCCGTTTCTCAGTGAGCCAGCTTTGCTGTAAGATGGTTTCGACCGCTTAAGTCTGTTTATTCGCCTTTGTATTTTATAATAAACAAAGTAATTCCTTAAGTTCCTCCAAACCTCCCTGAAGCCGCTTTCGTGAGAATGATACACGCTAAAAAGCGGTTCAATCACTACTTTGAAGCCTCGATTCTTCATTTCCAAGCTCCAATCATAATCCTCTAGACCGTGTCTCCTCGTTTCGGGAATAAGCTTTGGCAAGTTCTCATCGAAGGGGTATTCTTTCCAAAGGGATTTTCTGATTATGCCGTTCACTGTCGAACACCAACTTAGTCTTAAAAAAACTTTCTCAGAAAAGTGATATAGAAGCATCGCCGTTTCTCTGGCAAAATCGTTTTTTTCAACGGGGGAAAAGTAGCCAGATACACAAGCAACATTGGGATCTTTGAAGTGTCTGACACCGTTCTCCAACCATGAAGTGGAAATGGGCAGTGAATGGGCATTTGTTATACATACGAGTTCATTTTCAGAGGTGGACACCCCGAGATTGGTGGAGTAAGGATGAGTAAACTGCTCGTCAGAAATAGCAATCCATTTCAATTTAATTCCAGCTTTCCAAAGCCAACGGGAAGCGTTCTCTACGCTTCTTTTCAAAGATTGCAGGTTGTTTTCAGAAGAAAAATTATTCACTATTATTATCTCATCCGGCGAAACTGTTTGAAGAAACAAAATGCGGAGTAATTGTTTCAGGTATTTTTCTTCGTCGCGGGTTCTGATGACAACTGATACTCGCAATCCTGTTCCTCAGCAACGCATTCATCAGAATCGTTTATAGACTTATCTTAACGCTTTGATAACCGTTGAATCTGAGGTGTTCGTTTTCCAAGCCTTATTCTTAAGAGAATATACGAAATAAACTCCTTTATCTCATTAAGGGCTAGTTTTGATTTCCCTCTTTTCCTGTTCG
>JGI24025J20009_10003342_pt1 | contig 10982 bp, 10 predicted proteins | sample Cruoilmetagenom3_FD_20009 | JGI IMG/M metagenome (IMG submission 20009) | reverse complement strand
CCAAAAACGTCATGCCGGACTTGATCCGGCATCCAGAACATATTGAAATTACTGGATTCCGGCTTCCGCCGGAATGACGAAAAATGGTGTTTTCTGACTTTTTACGACTTTGTCAAAATTGATGCATGCTGTTTTGCGAGTGTGGTAAGGGTTTATGATTATCTACAATCTGAAATGTGAAAAAAATCATAAATTTGAGGGCTGGTTCAAGGACATGGCCTCATTTGAGAAGCAAAGAATGGAGGGTCTTGTTATCTGTCCTGTATGTGGCAACTCTAAAATCGAGATGGCACCCTCTTCCGTAACCACTATTTCAGGAAAAGACATAGAAAGATCAGGCAGCAAAAAATCAAAAGAGATATCTCCTTTAATGGCTCTCAAGTTGTTCCACGAGTACATTGACAGAGAATTTGACGATGTCGGAAATAAGTTTGCCGAGATTGCTCTGGATATTCACAGGGGTAATGCGGATAAGAGAAACATTAAGGGAACTACCACAAAGGGGGAGGAAGAAACCCTGAGGGAAGAGGGAGTTCACTTTATTAAGCTTCCCGTACCTAAACTCGACAGTTGACTGTTTTACGTTATATGCAAAATCATCTCTACAATCTCGGGGTCGGTAATCTGGCCCCTTTTTTGTAAGTGGGGTATTATGAAAAAAGGCTATCATAGCATTTTAAGCGTGATTGGCGAAACGCCCGTTGTTGAAATTCGCAAATTGAATCCCAACAGCAGGGTTAGAATCTTCGCAAAGCTGGAAAGTTTCAATCCCGGTGGATCCGTGAAAGACAGAATAGCCCGTTACATGATTGAAGGGGCAGAGGCTAGGGGAGAACTCACCAGGGATAAAATCATTCTGGAGGCCACAAGCGGAAATACGGGTATAGGTCTTGCTCTTGTAGCCGCGGCTAAGGGTTATAAACTTTTTTTGGCAATGCCCGAGTCAGCCAGTAAGGAAAGAAAAAAAATATTGAAAGCCATGGGAGCGCAATTATTTTTTACACCGGCAAATCTTGGAACAGATGGCGCCATAGAAGTGGTGTACAATATGTTGCGTGAAAATCCGGAGAAATACTTTGTTCCGGATCAACATAATAACGAAGATAATGTGATGGCCCACTATTACGGCACAGCAGAAGAAATATGGCGTCAGACAGAGGGTAAAGTTACAATGGTTGTAGCTTCACTGGGCACATCGGGCACTGCTATGGGTATTTCCAAGAGGCTCAAGGAATATAATGAGAATATAAAAATCATAGGGGTTGAACCATATCTGCGCCATAAAATACAGGGTCTGAAGAACATGAAGGAATCTTACCAGCCCGGCATTTTCGAGAGAGATCGTCTGGATGAAAAGGTAAATATCCTGGACGATGATGCATTTGAAATGGCCAGGAGACTTACTCGTGAAGAAGGCATTCTGGCAGGTATGAGTTCAGGCGCCGCCATGCATGTTGCTTGTGAAAAAGCAAAAGAAATGAAAAGCGGTGTGATTGTAGTAATTTTTCCTGATGGGGGAGAAAGATATCTCAGTACGGAACTCTTTGCGGACAAAGAAGAGACGCCTCTCCAGTTATTCAATACACTGACAAGGACAAAGGAATCTTTTAAACCGTTAGATTCTGAGCGGATACTTATGCACTCATGCGGTCCCACAGTTCATGATGTTCCTCATATAGGGACATATCGCCGTTTTGTCGTTTCGGATATGATCGCCCGATATCTGGAATTCAACGGTTACAAGGTAAAACATGTTTCCAACATCATAGATTTATCCGACAGATCGATAGTGGGCGCTGCTCAGGCTAACATAAGTGTCAAAGAATTCACGAACCGACATGCCGGGCAGTTTATTACAGATCTTAGAAAACTCAATATCAGGCATGAAAATGCCTATCCGAGGGCAAGCGAAAATATAGATGCAATGATTGAACTTGCCGGGAAGTTAGTGGAAAAGGGATATGCTTATGAAAAGTTGAGATCCGTCTACTTCGATATATCAAAGCTTGATGATTACGGGTTGCTGTCAAACATAGATCTGAATGAAGTCAAACATACAAAGACTGTAAACCAGGATAATTATGAAAAAGACAACCCTGTCGATTTCGCCCTCCTTAAGAGATCGACACTTGCCGAATTAAAGAAGGGAATTTACTTCAAAACCCGGTGGGGGAATATCAGACCGGGCTGGCATCTTGAATGTGCGGCAATCTCGCTGAAATATCTGGCAGACACTTTTGACATTTACGCGAGTGGTTCAGATATTATTTTCCCTCACTGTGAAAATGTCATGGCCATAGGGAAGGCTGCGACAGGAAAGCAACTTGCCAATTACTGGCTTAATGTCGAACTGGTTATGCTGAATGGTAAAAAAATGTCCCGATCTCTCAACAATTCATTTACATTGGAAGATCTCGAGAAAAGAGGATACAGCGGAAGAGAAATCAGGTATTTCCTGCTCAGTTCACATTACAGAAAACCGCTGAATTTCTCATTCGGCGCACTGGATACGGCACGTAATACTACTAAAAGACTCAATGGCTTTATCCAGAGGCTGATTCAATTTACCCCTGGTCCAGGGACCCCTGATATTGGCCAGTTTATCTATAATGTTAATCAGGATTTTACCGCGGCAATGGATGACGATTTCAATATTTCCGGCGCTCTTGCGGCAGTATTTGAATTCGTGAAGAAAGTCAACGTTCCCTTGACCGAGAGAAGACTCAACAAAAGGGAATGGAATAAGATTATCAAAACGATGAAAAAGATAGATTCCGTTCTCGGAATCATGGATTTTCAAGAGGCTGAGATCAGTGAAGAAGCATTGGATCTTTTGAAAAAAAGAGCTGAGGTCAGAGCCGCGGGCAACTGGAGTGAATCAGACCGCATTAGAGAAAAACTTTCAGATATGGGGATAATCGTTCTCGATACCCCCAACGGAACTATATGGAAGATAAAGTAGGAGGCTGCCCGACAATGGCCATTTTCCGCAATCTCTGCGTCATGCTCATAGGTGGCCGGACCCTGCTTCCTGGCTGGGAAAAATATTTTTCTTTGGATTCTTTACCACTGCAGTGCAGTTATCTCAAGGGGCCAATAATGTTTCGACTAATAAGTCAACCGAACGACATTGGCGACAAACAATCTTTCCTTCTTTGTTAACAAGAATTAAAGTCGGCACGCCTCTTATGCCATAAGTTCTTGCCACTCCCCCGCTTTCATCCAGAAGAACTTTGTAAGTAAGCCCGTACTTCAAGGCAAAGGAATTTACCCTCTTCCGAGATTCCTGTATGTCTACATTTAAGATGATAAGTCCTCTGTCTTTATATTGCAGGTGCAATTTTTTTAAATAAGAAGTTATCGCTCGGCAGTGTGGACACCACGTTGTACTAAAATTGATAAGGACCACCTTGCCCTTGTAATCGCTTAGTTTGATTTCTTCTCCCGTCAAATCTTGTAACGCAAAATCAGGAGCAAGGTTCTCGATACTCTGTTTCCTGATATTCCATTTATCCTGTGAAAAAACAGCAGGACAAGAAAAACTGATAAAGATTACTATTGAAAAAAATGTTAGAAAATAAATACCTGCCTTATTCATGTTTTCTCCTTTCAAATCCATAAATTTCCTGCCTGGATTAAAAAATATTCCCCCATCGCTATTAAAACCCAGCCAAATATTTTATTAACCCTTGTCATCCACAGGCCCGATTTAGGGATACTGGTGAGAATTTGGGTAAAAGTGCCAACGATTATGAGCAGCGTTCCCATGCCACATGCGAACACAAACATGAGACTCACTCCAAACACAATATTTTGTTTGGCAGCAACCAGACTCAGTAAAACAGCGAATACAGGAGCCGTGCATGGCCCAATTATTAAACCCGAAACAGCACCGACAAGAAAACTGCCAACAACCCCGCCTTTCCCACCTTTTAGCTGAAACCTGGATAAGAAATTCGGAGTCCTGACTGAGAACATAAAAACTCCGAGCATGGATAACCCCATGAAAATACATATATTGGCTATTACAAAATACACCCAGGGATTTGTTTGAATCTGCCCGAACAATTTACCGGACAGGGCGGCAAAGCCACCTAAGGCGGTGTACATTAAAGCCATACCAAGAACATACACTACAGAAAGGGCAAACCCCTTCAGCCTTGAAGCGCTGCTGTGCGCCCCGATATAGGCAACAGTAATTGGAAGCACCGGATAAACGCAAGGCGTCAAACTGGCCAGTACACCGCCCAGATATGCAGCCATAAGGGCCAGGATAAATGATCCTTGTAGATATACGTCAGGATTTTCAAGAAGATTAATTATCACTTATATCAAATCTCATATCCAGAAAGATCTTCCGCGTTCTTAACGTGAAAAATATCGTGAAACTGGTGCAATAATTTCACGATTTCCTCACAAACCCGCGATTGTACCAGATACTGTGCCTGCGCTTCGCGTATTCCAGGTCGATCTTGCCTGTAAAAATTCCCGGCAGCAATGGCCAGTTCTCCTTGAATATGAAGGCTCCAAGGTGAATGATGATCCCGATGATGATCAGGATAGTACCGAGGTTATGCAACAGTGAAGTCCAGAGCATAAAAACCCGAGAAAAGTTAATATCAGGCAGGTTGTCAAGCACCTTGATAGCGCCTGTAAAGACCAGGATCAGCAGAGAAAATCCAATAAATACGTAGGCCAGACGCTGCTCGGGCAGATATTTATCATTTTCAGGTTCTTTACCATAACCAAAAGTAGCCATAATAAGTTTTACTGATCCCTTCATATCGCCTTTGCGGGGCAGCATATCGAAATCCCTGCGTATGCCATGGAAAACAATGTGATATGTTATGGCTAATATAAGGACAGCTGCTGCCCAGTAGTGAACAGACAGAGTAACGGAAAAATCGGAAAGCCATGATAAACCAGGCAGACGGTTTATCATATAACGTCCAGCCATGGGGAACTGCCCGAATAACCCGGTTAAAATAAGAACAAATGTTGAAATTGCCACTGTACAGTGCACGAAGAGAACGGAAAGACCATGACGCTTAATCTTGTTCTTAATAGCTTTTTCCTTAGTCATTGTTTTTACCCCCCTTCATGGTCTTATATGCCGCTCCAGCGGCGGCGGCAATACCTGCAATCGGAGCTATTGCCATGCTCCAGGCTATACCGTTTGCGGTGTCTGTGAAATTCTCCATATCAACAGGCATACCCGGGAAACCGGGGGTCTTCGGGTGAGATTGCGCCGCTTTCTGTTTCATCAATTCGGCATTAATTTTTTCAAAGGGCACAGGTGATACGTAAAAAGTGGATGTGCCGCCATTTTCTTTATCACCATAAACATAACCGTTGGTTTCGGCTGCCCTCTTATAGGCCAATGCACGCATTTTTTCTTTCTCTCCAAAAACTATTGCATTGCGTGGGCACGCCTCCACGCAGGCCGGCGTCTGGCCTGATTTAACTCTGCTGTAGCAAAGATCACATTTATACATTACACCACCCCCCGCAATCCCCGGTATAATCTTCATATATAATCCGACTCCGGCCTGCCGGGCCGGTATCCCCCACGGACACACAGAACGACACTTGGCTCCCCCCAAGCATATATCAGAATCTATAACCACCGGACCTTCAGGCATTTTGTGGTTTGCGCTCAAGGGGCAAACATTAGCGCATGGCGGATTATCACAGTGCATACAGCGCCGGGGAACTGACAGATCGTATCTCTTGCCGCCGTGCTCTACATTTACATTTTGCACAAAGGTCCAGTTATACGGTGTCAGCCTGGTTGTTAAATCCTTTTTGTCGGACCAATCCTCTTTTTTCTTTTGGGGCCAGTTATCAGGTATATCCTTTACAGGGTCAGGGAACCGATCTTTGTTTTCCTCCCGGCAGGCAGTTACACAAGCAGGGGTATCTAACCCTTTACAACCATCACACCTTGTCAAATCAATCATGGTACCCACTTGTGCAACATCGGACGCCACGGCATTCCTGCCAAAACCCGTCAGGGCGACTCCACTCGCCACACCGGCCGCGGCAGACCGTTTCAGGAATTCCCTTCTTGAAAAATCAGACATTTTTCATATCCCTTCTCGTTTATAAAGAAGATATAGAGCGGTTATTAAAATATGTATATTAAAACAGCTATCATTAAAGTGCCATTATTATTTGCCTTGAAAGTATGCCAGCCAGGCCCTGTCACAGGTCCATAGCAAAGAGAGCAGATCCAGTCACAATTCCAAAGATAAGATTGAATACTTTAATAAGAACTGACTTTTTACGCCACAGTGACGGAGGATGCTGCGGAACGCATCCCCGATGAGTCGGGATTTACACGGCCGTCATGGTTTCAGTACTATGTGTTTCCTCTTCTCGCCTTTATTCTTTTCTTCTACTATCCTCTTCATATTTTCGTTTATCAATTTTACGGCATCGGCTATTCTGTCTGTTTTTACCACAACGCATACAAATTTATTCAATAACCTTACGATATTAGGCCCAAATTTTCTGCCGGCCATAACATCGATACCGCTCATGACAGAGGCCGTGGCCCTGGCCTTACCGGGGTCTCCATGTTTTAATGATTCATCTTCTTCGTATTTCACATTTTCCCGTGTCTCGACAAATTCCGCTCTGCCGTCAGAAAATTTGTAAATGTGAAAATACTTTGCCATTCCAAAATGGTCGTCATTAAAATTTTCTCCATCATCTGTGCAAAAAGCAATAATTAATTCCATACATATTCTCCGTATTCCCGTGTATTATTTGAAAGCGTTGATCTTTTCCAGTAACATTGCTTCCGGCATGGCTCCGACAATATCTCCTACCTTATTGCCGTCCTTGAAAACGAGAAGGTTTGGTATGGACCGGATATTGAATTTGGCCGAAGTGTCCGGGTTACTATCGACATCAAGCTTCCCGAATACGATATTACCTTTCTGACTCGAGGCCAACTTCGCAATAACAGGCCCTATCATCTTGCAGGGCCCGCACCATTCAGCCCAGCAGTCAACAACCAGAAACGGATATTTTGCAATCGCCTCATCCACGTTTCCATCAGTAATAACAACCGGATAATCAGGGTTAGCTGATAAAACTTCTCTCAGTTTTTTCTCCTTTTCCTCTTTTTCCAATACCTCTTTTGCACTATTTGATCCGTAGTTGAGTACCTGATTGACAAATGTTTTTTCTTGCTGCACACCTATAGTGATAGACCCTTTTTCCTCATTGATGACCTGTTGGGGAACGGATGAAACATTGAACATTCTTGCCCTGTCAATCATTTCCTGGGCTTCTATGCATCGTGAAACTATCTTTCCACCGGACTCGATAGCAATCTGGTTAGAGAGGACAACCGCTTTCGGGCAGTGTGGGCAGGCAGGTGTGACATATGTTTCTATCAGCATGTCCCTGTCAATGTTTTTCAGCTTTTCTCTGGATGAAGCATCGAGGGCGCTGTCCCCGCGTGAGATCATAGAGATGGCTTCAATGAAAGAACCTGCCTCATACCCTGCGGGCGCTCCAAAGTATTGAACCGGATACCAGCCGTTGCCATCACCAATGATAACGGTTGGAGAAACAGTAATACCCCGTTTCTTTGCTTTTTCTTCGTACATACCATTAGAATCTACATGGACCTTATCGTTTATTTCTGATAATTCTTTCAAAAATTCTTTTGTAAAATCGATATACTCACTGTTGTTATTTCCCGAAATAAGGTCGGTGGAAAACAGCTTGATGTAAACATCATCCTTGAGTTCCGCGTCAAACTTTTCCCTGATTTGTTGCCTTGTTTTGTCGTCGAATATCATTTTTTTTCTCCCTTTTTTACTCGCCTGTCCGGCTTGTAGTATTATAAAATATTTCTTTTTATCTTAAAATGCTGGCATTTTTTCATAATTGACAATGCCCATAATCTCATCTATATTAGGGCTACAATATATTCGGAGATACTAATATAATGTCAGTTCTTTTTTTGTCAAGCATGAAATATGGAAATGCTATCTTTTCCTTTTCTAAAATGTTTGTAAATAATTATAATAAATAAAGATACTTGGCATTGCCTTTCATGATTTTCCAGTGTGTGCCCCGATGTAATGTCAAAAGCAATTTGACTTGTGAAGAGCGATGATTAATAAAGGTAAAAGAGGTAATTAAAATGTCAAGGGGTAATGAGTCTGGCCCTACAGGAATGAGGTTATGATAAGAACCCTGTTTCGTACAATCTCTTAAAACTTGCCATCGGTATGGCAAACGAATTACTTTCTCAATTAATAAGGAGGCATAATATGGTGAAACTAAAGAATATATTTATATTCGCTCCGATAAAAACAGGGTATGGCGATAGGAGTGGTAAGGTTACAGACAGGCACATTGCTTTTTACAAGCGCAGATGTAAATACTTGGGCGCCGTTATCCCGGAACCATTTTACCTCGATAAAGGATTACGCGAAATTCCTGCACAATTGGGAATAGATAATAATGATAAGATAGGAGAATTGCAGAAGTTAGCCGCTTCTATTCATGAATCTGGCACCAAGGTAATTGCGCATCTCAACCATCCGGGGAGAATGGCAAACCCAAACATTCCAGGCAATTATTTTATTTCTTCCACGGACAGACCCTGTGAAAACGGTGGTGCAACTCCCATCAGAATGGATAAAAACAATATGGAGCAGGTTACGGACCTGTTTGCGAAAGCCGCCCTGCGTGCAAAAAAGGCCAATTTTGATATTATCGAATTACAATTTGGTCATGGTTATCTTTTGGCACAATTTCTTTCACCTTTTGTTAATGACAGGACCGACAAATACGGTGGAAGTTTTGAGAACAGGATAAGGTTTCCTTTAGAGGTTCTGCAAGCTGCTAAAGAATCCGTAGATTTGCCCATCATCGCCCGGATAAGCGGTGATGAAATGATACCAAACGGGATAAAACTGCCTGAAATGATAGCATTTTCAAAGATACTGGAAAAACATGGTGTCAAAGCTATACACGTGTCTGCCGGCACGGTCTGTTCCACACCCCCCTGGTATTTTCAGCATATGTTTGTTCCCAAGGGTAAAACATGGGAAATGGCAGGTAAAATTAAAGAAGAGATAACGATTCCCGTAATATTCGTCGGGCAGATCAATATGGCCGAAGATATCGAAAAATTACGCGCTGCATTTCCAACTGATTACATCGCCGTAGGCAGGGCTTTAATAGCAGATCCCGACTTTATCGGTAAATATCAGGGTGAAGTAAAAGGTGTTATCAGTCCCTGTCTGGCCTGTGCCGAGGGCTGCCTGGGTGGAGTAAAATCGGGACAGGGCCTTCAGTGTCTTGTTAATCCTCAGGTAGGTAAAGAAACAGAAACTATTGAAAGGACCGAACAACCTAAACGATATGCCATCATAGGTGGTGGTCTGACCGGGATGGAAGCTGCAATAATCTTGAAAGAAAGAGGACATGATGTTGACCTTTATGAAAAAGATGAACTGGGTGGACAATTTAACCTGGCACCTCTAACACCTAATAAAAGATCAATGGCAAAGCTGGTTCCGTACCTGAAAGAAAGATTGAAAGAAAACAATGTTAATATAATCTTTAAAGAAGCAACAAAATCAGATCTTACAAAAAAATATGATGGTGTAATTATAGCAACCGGTTCAAAGCCATCTGTGTTGTCTATTCCGGGTTTAGATAAGTTCTATTGGGCAGATATCTTACTGGAGGAGAATTTGCCGGAAAACAAGAACGTTCTGATCATCGGTGGCGGTCTTATAGGAGTGGATATTGCTACCGGATTGATACCGAGGAACAACAAAATCACCATTGTTAAAAGGACAACCGATTTTGGTGAAGATATGGAAATGATTGCCAAGAATCTTTCCCTTAAAATAATGAAGGAAAAGGGTACTGTCTTCAGCGATCACACATATATCAAAAAGATAGAAGGAAAAACTGTTTACGCTGAGCGGAATGAAGAGGATATACAGTTTGCTGATATAGATATCATAGTTGTTTCCACCGGAATGAAAAGTTACAACCCTCTTGAGGAAGAGTTAAGGGGAAAAATGCAGGTATATGTAGTTGGTGATGCCAAAGAAATAGGAAACGCCCAGGACGCTATTAGAGATGGATATGAGATTGCGAAGAAATTGTAGACAACATAAAAACTATATCACGGGCATATAACTCACACAGGAGCCTTTATGGGGGAATTATATAAAGATTCAAAGGTTGAATTAACAAGATTTACCGCAGCGCACTATGATTCAATCATGAATTTGATGAGCCTTGGCCGTTATGCTCACTTTATAAAAGAAGCGGTTTCTCTGATGCACATACGCCCGGAAGATAAGATTCTTGACCTGGGATGTGGCACAGGAAGGAATGCTTCCCTGATGACATCATACCTTTCCGAAAAAGGCGGGTTATTGGGAATGGATATCTCGGATGAGATGGAAAAACAATTTTGTTCCCGCTTTAAAGAGTTCACGAATATTTCGTTTCTTAAGAATCGGATTGACCAGCCGTTTGAATTTACAGGAACTTTTGATAAGGCATTTATTTCATTCGTTATACATGGATTCCCTCACGAGGTAAGAGAAAAAACCATTCAAAATGTTGCTGATCATCTCAGGCCGGGGGGTAAGTTTTTTATTTTAGATTATAACGAATTCTCACTGCGGGATATGCCACTGTATATGCGTGTTCCTTTCAAGATCATGGAATGTCCCCATGCATTTGATTTCATAAAAAGGGACTGGAAGGGAATCCTCAAAGATTTCGGATTCAACACGTTTCATGAACATCTGTTCTTCTGGAATTATGCAAGGCTCCTTGAGGCATCTTGACAGTGAACAATTTATGGTTTTGTAAAAAGCTTCACTATGCCGACACGTCGGCATTATAATAGCAAGTAACTCCGACTTGTCGGGGTCATTCCCGCGAAGGCGGGAATCCAGAGGGAAATGAACAAAATACTGGAT
>JGI24025J20009_10003341_pt1 | contig 10982 bp, 10 predicted proteins | sample Cruoilmetagenom3_FD_20009 | JGI IMG/M metagenome (IMG submission 20009) | reverse complement strand
AAAATACCTTCATGATGTATCTGCCGCGCCTGTGCGAACATTGCCTGAATCCGGCCTGCGCCGCATCCTGCCCGTCTGGCGCGATCTATAAGCGCGAAGAAGACGGCATTGTCCTGATCGACCAGGAAAAATGCCGGGGCTGGCGCATGTGCGTGTCGGGCTGTCCCTACAAGAAGGTCTATTACAACTGGGAAAGCGGAAAGTCCGAAAAATGCACCCTGTGCTATCCGCGCATTGAATCGGGCAACCCGACCGTCTGTTCGGAAACCTGCGTCGGGCGCATCCGTTACTTGGGCGTGATGCTGTATGATGCCGACAAGATCGAAGAAGCGGCCAATGCGCCTGAAACGACCGATCTTTATGATGCGCAACTTGGCCTGTTCCTTGATCCCAACGACCCCGAGGTGATCGCCGCCGCCAAGCGCGACGGCGTGCCCGAGGACTGGATCAAGGGCGCGCAGAACAGCCCGGTCTGGAAGATGGCGATGGAGTGGAAGGTGGCCTTTCCGCTGCACCCGGAATACCGGACCTTGCCGATGGTCTGGTACATCCCGCCGCTGTCGCCGATCCAGAACGCCGCCGAGGCCGGCAAGATCGACACGGTGGGTGACATGCCGGATGTCTCCAAGCTGCGCATTCCGGTCAAATACCTCGCCAACATGCTGACGGCGGGTGACGAAAAGCCAGTGACCGTGGCGCTGGAACGGATGCTGGCCATGCGGTCCTATATGCGGTCAAAAACCGTGGACGGTGTGATCAACGAGGGCATCGCCGAAAAGGTCGGCCTTACGGGGCGGATCATCGACGAGATGTACCAGATCATGGCGATCGCCAATTACGAGGACCGCTTTGTCATCCCGACCACGCATCGCGAACATGTCGAGGACGCCTATGACCTGCGGGGCGGCTGTGGCTTTACCGATACCAATGGCTGTTCCACGGGTATCAACAAAGGCACGTTGTTTGGCGGCAAGAAACGCGCCCTTAAAATGCCGGAGGCCCTGTGATGGAGAATCCTATGGACCGCACATTCAAAGCCATATCGCTGATCCTAAGCTATCCTACGGTCGAGTTGCAGGCGGCAATGCCGGAAATCACCGCCGTGATCCTGTCGGACAGTCGCATGACCACCGCCTGCCGTCGTGACATCAGCCCGCTGCTGGACCAGTTGGCCGAAAGTGACATCTATGCCCTGCAAGAAGCCTATGTGGGCCTGTTCGACCGCTCGCGCACTTTGTCACTGAACCTGTTCGAACATGTTCACGGCGAAAGCCGCGACCGGGGCGGGGCGATGGTGTCGCTGGTGGAAACCTACCGCGATGCCGGGTTCGACCCGGCCACTTCGGAGNTGCCGGATCACTTGCCGGTGTTGCTGGAATTCCTGTCGCTGCGCCCCGGGGACGAGGCGCGCGATACCNTGGCTGATGCCGCGCATATCTTTGCCGCGCTGGTTGAACGGCTGCAACGGCGCGAAACCCCCTATGCCGGTGTATTTGCCGCTCTGTTGCAGCTTTCGGGGCAACAGGCGGACGCCGAAGCGGTGGCGGAACTGCTTGAGCAGCCAGAGGACGATCCGGATGATCTCGAGGCTTTGGATCAGGTCTGGGAGGAAAGCGAAGTGGTTTTCGGCCCCGATCCCAACGCCGGCTGCCCACAGGTGCGCGACATGCTCGCCAATATGGATACGCCCGTTAACCCCGCACCAAATGCCGCCCACGCGGCTGAGTGACAGGAGGATATGATGCATAACTTTATCTTCGGTATTTACCCCTACATTGCGCTGACCGTGCTGATTTTCGGGTCAATCGCGCGCTATGAAACCGAACCCTTCACCTGGAAATCCAGCTCCAGTCAGTTGCTGCGGCGCAAACAACTGATCATGGGGTCGGTGCTGTTTCATGTGGGTGTTCTGGTGATCTTCTTTGGCCACCTCATTGGCCTGCTGACGCCAATCGCCTTGTTTGACGCTTTGGGCATCAGCCATGGCGCGAAACAGACGCTGGCCGTGGTTGCGGGCGGTATCGCCGGAATCATGGCGCTGATCGGTGGCGGCATGTTGTTTCACCGCCGCTGGACGGACCCGCGCATTCGCGCCACGTCTGCCTTTGCCGATATCGCCATACTGGCGCTACTCTTGGCGCAGTTGGTGCTGGGGCTGGGTACGATCATCGTGTCGCTGCGCCATCTGGATGGCCACGAGATGACCAAGTTCATGTCCTGGGCCCAAGGGATATTCACCTTTCAGGGCGACGCCGCCGATCACATCGCCGATGTGGCCTGGGTGTTCAAGCTGCACCTGTTCCTGGGGTTGACCATCTTCCTGTTGTTCCCCTTCACCCGTCTGGTTCACATGTTGTCGGTTCCGGTACGCTATATGTGGCGACCGGGTTATCAGGTTGTGCGCTCGCGCCGCAAACCACAAACACCACCCCAAACCCCGGCGGAGTAAAGTGTCATGAACAAACCCTTGTTCCCCGAAATCGTGGTTAACGGAACCACCCTGGCCCCGGCGGATATTGCCGCCGAGGCTCAGAACCACCACGCGCCAAAGGGCAAGCCGGGGCTGGCCTGGCGGCGCGCGGCACGCGCGCTTGCCATACGCCAGCTGATGCTGGAGGCAGCGGCGGCGCAGGGTCTTGAAACCAACCCCCGCGAACTTGCCCCCGGACAGGTGGAAACCGATGAGGAGGCGCTGATCCGCGCCCTCATGGAGCAGGCCGTGACGCCCGAACCGGTTCGCGAGGCAGACCTGCGCGCGGCCTATGATCGCAATCCTGGTGCGTATCGCGCGCCGTCGCTGTATCAGGCCGCGCATATCCTGTTTGCGGCCAGACCGGGCGATCAACCGGCCCGTACCCAGGCCCGTGCCCGCGCCGAGGCGACGCTGGAAACCCTGCGCCGCACGCCCGGTAAATTTGCCGCAATCGCCGGTCGCGAAAGTGAATGCGCCTCGCGCGACATGGGCGGAGAGCTGGGCCAGTTGACCGGCAGCGACGTGGTGCCGGAATTTGCCGCTGCGATGGCGGTGGCAGGCCGGGCAAGATCCACGGCCACGTGGTGGAAACCCGATACGGGCTGCATGTGCTGCGCCTTGATGCGCGGGCGGAGGGCGAAATCCTGCCGTTTCAATCGGCGCGTCCCCGTTTGCAGGAAGCGGCCGAGAAAGCCGCCTGGACCCGCGCCGCGCAAGGCTTCGTTGCCGGGTTGCTGAACGAGGCAGAAATCACCGGCATTGACATGAATGTTGCCGCCTGAGCCTTGGTGAACATGTGATGGGCCCACAGGATCATAACGCCAGACACCGCCGGGGCCGTTCTTCGGACGACCCGCTGGACCAGATATCGCAAGAGCATCTGCGCCAGCGCGAAGTCTGCGCCATACTGGACAAGCTTGCCGCGCTGGACCGGCCCGATCCGGGCCTTGCCGCCGGGGTGTTGCCGCATTTTGATACGCTTCTGGCGCGCCACGTGCATGACGAAGAGGACGACCTTTTCCCGCTGCTGCTGCGGCGCTCTGATCCGGGCGATGACCTCAACGACACGCTTGACCGGCTGGCCCGCAGCCACAGCGAAAGCCTGGAACTTGCGGGCAGGGTCAGGGGCATTGTCCGCTCGCTCGATGGCTCATGACAGCGCCTTGCCGGATGCCGACGAGGCCGCGGCGTTGATTGGGTTTGCCGGGCATGAACGCCGTTATTTGATCGTTGAAAGTGCCATTGTTCTGCCTTTGGCGCGGGCCCGTCTGACAGACGGGGATCTGCGGGTTTTAGGTGCGCGGATGCAGCAGCGTCGCACAGAACACGATACCGGGGGGTCCAACGATGATAAGTGATTTGCTTGCGCGCAACCGCGTGGTCCGAGGTTCGCAAGGTCGATTGACCGGAGAGGGTTCGAAATGAGTGTTTATTCAGCGATGGTCTCGTCTGATTGTGGCTGCGACGACGCGGCCCTTGTGGCACCGTTGATGACGGTGCCCAATGCCCTCGAGGTCGGGCTTGGGATGGCAGGGCAGGTGGCCGAGACAGAACCCGTGCCATTGCATCTGGCCCGAGGGCGGGTCTTGGCGCGGCCCGTGCGGGCGCAGGCGGACATGCCGGCCTTCGACAATTCAGGCATGGATGGCTATGCCCTCTGCACCCAGGATCTGGTGCCGGGGGAGGCCTCTGGTTTGCCGGTGCAGGCGGTCAGTGCTGCGGGCGATGGAGTGGCCGAGCTTGCGCCCGGCACGGCCATGCGCATCTATACCGGCGCGCCGGTTCCAAAAGGGGCCGATGCGGTGGTGATGCAGGAGCATACCAAACGCGAGGGCGACACGATTTCCGTGACCCGGATACCCGAACCGGGCGAGAACATCCGCCGGCAGGGCGAGGATATGCGCCGCGCTGACCGGGTGCTTGACGCGGCTCGCTTGCTGGACCCCAAGGCGATTGCCGCCTGTGCGGGGGCCGGGGTCGGGCAGGTGGATGTTTGGCGCAGGCTGCGCGTTGCGCTGGTGTTGACCGGCGACGAGTTGACCAAAGCCGGAGAGGCGTTGCAGGGCGGCGCGATCTGGGATGTGAACACACCCATGCTGTGCAGCCTGATTGAGTGCGGTTGGGCCGTGGTGAGCGAGATACGCCAGGTGGCGGATGACCGCACCGCGATGATCGCCGCGCTGGACGAACTGGCGGGGCGGGTCGACATGATCGTCACCTCGGGTGGGGTTTCGGTGGGCGACCGGGACCACGTGAAACCGGCGCTGAAGGCTTTGGGTGCAAAGATCGGCGTCAGCGGTGTGGCGATCAAACCGGGCAAGCCGATCACCCTGTCGGTTCTGGGCGGCACGATGGTGGTCAGCCTGCCGGGCAACCCGGTCTCGGCGTTTGTCACCTGGGTTGTCTTTGGCGCACCGATTGCCGCGCGCATGGCCGGATTGACCGGACAGACCGGGACCGGACAGCCGCGCCGTCATGTGCGGGCGGATCAGGCGTTGCATCACAAACCGGGGCGTTGCGAATACCGCCCGGCGCGGATTGCCGGCTATGGCAGTGATGGGCTGGAAGTGGTATCGACGGGAACGGGCACCCATTCCGCACAGCTTGGCCCCTTGGCCGAGGCCGATGGGTTGGTGCTGATACCGGTCGGTGTTGACTGCCTGAATCAGGGCGATCTGATGGAATTTCTGCCATTTCCGGCATAAGCGAAGAAGGACGTAAAGCGATGCATCTGGCCTATGTAATGACTGAAACGCGCGGCACCACGGACCGCCTGTTGACCCTGTTTTCGCAACAGTTGATCGCGCGGGGCGACCATTTGGTCGGGGTGGCGCAAACCAACACCGAATGCGCCGACGAAACCCTGTGTGACATGGATGTGCAGGTGCTTCCCGATGGCCCGACAATCCGTATATCACAATCGCTGGGCACCGGGGCCAAGGGTTGTCGGCTGGACCCGTCGGCGCTGGAACAGGCGGTGGCGCTGGTTTCGGCCAGTCTCGACACCAATCCGCAGCTTCTGGTGGTCAACAAGTTCGGTAAACACGAGGCCGAAGGCCGTGGTTTCCGTCCGGTGATCGGCGACGCTCTGGCGCGTGGCATTCCGGTTCTGGCCGGGGTCAACACGGTGAACCATGCGGCATTTGTCGAGTTCACCCAAGGCATGGGCCAACGCCTGTCGGCAAAGCCAGAGGTGCTGGATGCCTGGTTCGGCGATATCGAACAGGACGCATCGGCGGTGGCCTGACCCGGGGCGGATGTCAGGCCTGTTCCAGCGCCTGATCCTGCATCAGTTCCTTCCAGCGGTGGCAGGCCACGTCGTGTTCCTTGCCTGAATGCTCAAGCTTGGGTTCATCCTTGCGGCAGATATCAATGGCAAAACGACAGCGCGTCTGAAACTTGCACCCCGGCGGCGGGTTGGTGGGCGAGGGAATTTCCCCCTCCAGCTTTTCCGCCTTGCCGCGATCATCCGGGTCCAGCGACGGGATCGCCGACATCAGCGCCTTGGTGTAGGGGTGGCGCGGGGCGGCGAACAGGTCGCGCGTTGGTGCGGTTTCCACCAGCCGGCCCAGATACATCACCGCCACGTGGTCGCAGACATGCGCCACCACGCTGAGGTCGTGGCTGATGAACAGGAAGGTCAGGCCCATATCGGTCTGAATATCTTTCAGCAGGTTCAGCACATCCGCCTGAATCGACACATCCAGCGCCGCCACGGATTCATCCGCGACAATGAATTGCGGTCCCGACACCAGCGCGCGGGCGATCGAGATCCGCTGACGTTGGCCGCCAGAAAACGCGTGCGGGAAACGGCGCAAATGCTCAAGGTTAAGCCGGCATTTGGCGGCAATCTCGCGAACGCGGGCGTCGGTTTCCTCGCGGGTTTTGGTCAGGCCCATCACCTCAAGCGGTTCGGCGATGATATCACGCACAGTCATGCGCGGGCTAAGGGCGGCATAAGGATCCTGAAAGATCAACTGGGCGCGTTTGCGGTAATCCTTGAGCTGCGCCTCGGTCAGCGAGGGCAGGTCGTACTGCACCTCGCCATCGTCATAATCAATCGTGCCACGGGTGATGGGGGCGGCGCGCAACAGGGCACGCCCCAGCGTTGTCTTGCCCGATCCGGATTCACCTACCAGCCCGAAAAAACTGCCCTTTTCGATGTCGAGATTGACGCCTTCAACCGCACGTACCACCGGTTTGGGGCCAAAAAGCCCACCGCGCAGGGGGAAATGCACCGCCAGGTCGCGCACGGACATCAGGGGTTTATCGCTCATTTCGCGGGCTCCTTGGCCGGTGATTGCGGGAACAGATGGCACGCGACCCGGTGAGTTCCCGATTCGGTCGAGAAACCGGGAATGGTGCTTGAACAGACATCTCTCATGACCTGATTGCACCGGGTGTTGAACACACATCCGGGCGGGCGTTCCAATGGCGAGGGAATGTCGCCGGGGATCGGTTGCAACGATGTGTCCAGATCATCCAGCGATGGCAGGGCGGCCAGCAACCCCTGGGTATAGGGATGTGCCGGATTGCGGATCACCTCGCGCACCGGTCCCTGTTCCACCAGCCGGCCCAGGTACATCACGGCGACGCTGTCGGCGGTCTGGGCGATCACCCCAAGGTCATGAGTGATGAATATGATGCCCATGCCGAATTCATCCACCAGATCTTTCATCAGGTCGATCACCTGCGCCTGAATGGTCACATCCAGCGCCGTGGTTGGTTCATCCGCGATCAGCAGCTTGGGCTTGGTCGACAGGGCCATGGCGATCATCGCCCGCTGGCGCATGCCCCCCGACAGTTCAAAGGCGAATTGCTTGAACCTTGTGGCGGCGTCGGAAATGCCCACCCTTGCCAGCATTTCAATCGACACTTCCTTGGCCTTGCGCGCATTCATCCCGGTGTGGATCAGCAACTGCTCGACCATCTGGTCGCCGATGGAAATGGCCGGGGCAAAGCTGGCCATCGGTTCCTGAAAGATCATCGAGATCGCCCCGCCGCGCACCACCTGCATGTTCTTGCCCCTGAGCGACATGATGTCGACCGGGCCATCGTCCAGATGCAGGGTGATTCTGGTATCATCCGAATAATGCGCGTTGCTGGCGTTCAGCTTCATCAGCGACTTGGCCGTCACCGATTTGCCCGATCCGCTTTCGCCCACCAGACCCATCACCTCGCCCGCGTCCAGCGAAAAGGACACGTTGTCCACCGCCGTTATCCGCCCCTCGTCCGTATCAAATTGCAGGGTCAGGTTCTCAACATCCAACAGGCGCGTCATTTCTTGGTATCCCCATAAGGGTCTGCGGCGTCACGCAGCCCGTCACCGACGAACACGAAAGCAAGTACAAGGGTTATGAAGAAGACCACCGGAATGAAATACCATTGATAATTCAGCAGAACATCCGCCGAGGTGACCGATTGCAGCATCACCCCCAGGCTGTTGACCGGGTCTTTCAACCCCAGCCCGATGAAACTCAGCGCGGTTTCACTGAGCACCATGTATGGAAACGAAATCACCAGATCGACGATGATATAGCTGGTGAAACTGGGCAGCAGATGCTTGCGGATGATGTGTGGTGGCGAAGCGCCGCAAAGCTGGGCCGCCAGCACGTATTCCTGATTGCGTTCGGTCAACAGATGCGTGCGCACCCGTCGCGCAAGCGTTGGCCAGCCGATGAACCCCAGGATGATCGAGATGAAGAAGAACCGTTCTTCCGCGCTCCAGGTGTCGGGGATGAAGGCAGCCAGCGCCATGAACAGCGGGATGGCCGGCACCGTCCGGATGGCATCGGTCAGCATTTGCAGGATACTGTCGATCCACCCGCCGTAATAGCCCGAAACCCCGCCGATGATNAGCGCCATGACAAAGGCAATGAACACGCCGATGGTCCCCACCGCCATCGAGGTTTTTATCGACTGGAAGGTACGTGAAAANATGTCCTTGCCAGTGGCATCGGTGCCGAACAGGTGGATTTTCCCCTGATCGACGCCAAACAGATGGGTGTTGCCGGAAATCCCGAACAGCTTGTATTTATCGCCCTTGGGCAACATCACAACATAGCGGCGCGCCTCGCGGTCCACCGATGTGACCCATCGGAAATTGGTCTTGATCGAACGNTCGCGCGAATAGGTATAGATGAAGGGGCGGGCGGAAAATCCGTTCTCGTCCCAGAACTTCGGGATCTGTGGCGCGCCGTTTACGTAGTCTTTATCACGCCCGGCAATGGTGGGATCGTAAGGCGTCAGGAACGGCGCGAATATCCCCGATACGATCAGGAATATCAGCACCCAGGCCCCGACCATCGCCGCCTTTTGCTTCTTGAACCGGGCCCAGATCAACTGGCCCTGCGAGGCGGTGAAATACGCCTCTTTCAGCTTCTGGTCGACCTTGGTGTCTATCTGCGTTGCATCACTCATGTCAGTCATCCCACAATACTGCGACGAACGCGCGGGTCGGTCAGGGCCAGCAGAATGTCAGTTATGAAATTCAGCCCGACGATGCTGGCGGTCAGTAGGAAAATGATCGCCCCGGCAAGCTGTTGGTCGTTGGAACGCGCCAGTGCCTCGATCAGCAGGGCACCGGCCTCGGTCAGGGTAAGGATCAGCGCGACGATGGGCAATTCGTTGAAAATCCGGTTCAGATCAAAGCCAAGACTGTTGATGATCGGCCCCAGCGCGTGCCGTGCGGGATAGCGCCACAGCAGCTTTGACCCGGTAACCCCTCGGGCGGCGGCGGCGGTGACATAGAGCTTGCCGATCTCGTCCGACATCAGCGCGCGCACGGTCTGGATGGCAAAGGCGGTGGCCGACCAGGCCAGAATGAACACCGGCAGCCAGATGTGTTTGGAGAAATCGACAAACCGGTCCCAGGACCAGTCGGCATCGCGGTATTCCTTGGAAAACAGCCCCGTCAGGCTTTCGCCGAAATACATCGTTGAAAACAGCATGATCATCAGTGCCAGCAGGAAATTCGGCATCGCCAGCCCCATATAGCTGACCAGACGCAGCGAATTGTTCAGCGCCGCAGAGTTGGAGGTGGCCGAGATAATGCCGACCGGAATGGCGATCAGATAGGCCACCAGCAGCGACGCCAGACAGATCCCCAGCGAAATCATGAACTTGTCGCCCAAAAGCTGGCTGATGTTGACGCGCAGGATGCAGCTGTCGCCGAATTCACCCTGAAAGGCGTTGAAAATCCACACGCCCCAGCGTTGCAGATAGGGTTTGTCCAGTCCCAGCCGGATACGTTCGGCCTCGATGTCGGCAATGGAAATGCCGGACCCTTGGGTATTCTTGAACGCCAGATAACGTTCGGCGCAATCGCCCGGCACCAGTTCCATCAGCGAGAACACGATGAACGACACGAATATCAGCGTGAACACCGCCAAAATGGCCCGGATTGCTGCAAATCTCAGAAACTGAAGCACTTAGGTCGCCCCCCTGCTACCTTTTGCCCGCGACGGCAGATCCGGCGCATTCTGGTTGCGGGCGGCCAATCGACCGCCCGCAACAGTATCAAAGCGTCAAACGCGGCTTATTCGTCCAGGAACCACTGGTCCGGGCGATAAGGCGTGGTGCGATAATACTCGTAGCTATGGGTCTTGAACTCGACAAAGTTCTTCAGGTCGTTGTTGTGATAGATCGGTGCCGGTGCCTGAACGGAGCCGATGAACAACAGGTTAGACACCATGTTTTCGACAAGACGAGCACCCAGCATGTTGGAGTCATCTGAACCGGCCGGGGCCGACTGGAACGCGTTGATGTCCTCGATCATCTGTTTGACATATTTCGGCGGCTCGACGCCTTGCGCGCCGTCAGTATCAACCCATTCGGCCCAAAGCATACCGGAACGCAGGTTGAAATAGTTCTCAAAAGGCGGTACCCACAATTCGTTGTTGCCCAAGACGATGGCCAGTGGCTGCGACTTGCGCCACATTGCGACGTCCAACTGGTTTGATGACTGCGCCGAACGATACTCGTCCGGTGTCACCTCTTTCACAGTCGACTGAATGCCTACCTCGGCCCAATTCTGTCCGACCAGTTCTACAAGTTGGCCTGGGATACCCTGGGTCGAGAATTGCAGGTTGACCACCAGCTTGTCGCCATTTGGCAATTCGCGAAGTCCGTCGCCGTCAATGTCTTTCATGCCAATTTCATCCAGCAGGCTATTCGCCATATCCGGATCGTATTGATTCATAAAAGTTTTCCACTTGTCATCGACAAAGTCTGGCGCGGGCGAAAAGCCAATATATTGCGACGGTGCAGCCAGACCAAAGAAGGCAACCTCGTTTATCTCTTCGCGGTTCATGGCCACCGACATTGCGGTGCGGAACCGCAGATCGCCAAAGACCTTACGTTTTTCCAAATCTTCATGCGTGACGTTAAACGCGAAGCTGGATTGCGTAACTTCAGGCCGCAAGTCGATGGAATAGTTACCCTTTTCCTGATTCTCCAACAGCAAAGGAGCAGACGGCAATTGCAGCGACTGAGATTTGTAGTCAACTTC
>JGI24025J20009_10003336_pt1 | contig 10995 bp, 10 predicted proteins | sample Cruoilmetagenom3_FD_20009 | JGI IMG/M metagenome (IMG submission 20009) | reverse complement strand
GTAACTATAGGGGCCAGAATGGGACCCAAAAGTATTATATTGGGGGATTCAGCCATAAACATACCAGCTATCAATAGAAAAATGTTAGCTAATAGTAGCATCAATAAAGGATTGGTGGTTATGGAAAGCATAAATTGAGCAATCCTCTGGGGTATTTGTTGGGTAGCTAAAATCGTTCCAAAAATATTAGCTGTGCTAATTAGCATTAGAACAATAGAAGCGGTTATTCCACTATCAACTAAAATCGAGGGAAGATCAGAGAGTTTAAGAGTACGAAGAACAAAGAGGGATATTATCAGAGCATATACTACTGCTATAGCTGCAGCCTCTGTGGGAGTAAATACCCCGCTGAGTATCCCCCCTAAGATTATTATTGGCATGACCAGAGCCAACGCAGCATCTTTAAAGCTAACAATAAACTCCCTAAAAGAAATGCTGATGGTGCTTACAGGATAATTTTTCTTCCTAGATATGAAATAAGATACTACCATTAAAGCTAAAGCAAGCAAAATCGCAGGAATCATTCCTGCTAAAAAGAGACCAGCTATTGAAACACCTACAGTGCAACCATAAAGAACAAAGGGGACACTGGGAGGAAAGATAGGACCAATAATAGAGGAAGTAGCTGTGACCGCTGCACTAAAATCTGTATCGTAGCCTTCTTTTTCCATCGCCGGCACAAATATTGAACCAAGAACAGAAGAATCAGCAACAGCAACACCTGTTATTCCAGCAAAAAAAACACTGGATACTATGTTAACATGAGCTAATCCTCCCTTGAGGCGACCTACCAGAAAATTAGCAAATTTAACCAAACTATTTGTAATCCCACCCCTATTCATAATATTTCCAGCGAGAATAAAAAGAGGAATAGCCATTAAAGGGAATTTATCTATTCCTGTTATCATCTTCTGGGCTATCAATTTGAGAAAAGAGATTTTCCCTATAGCCAGCAAGCTCGTAAGGGAAACTATACCCATACAAAAAGCAATCGGTATCCCTAATAATGCAGTAATAGCAAAGACTGCTATTATTAAAATAGCCATTTTTTCTCCCCCTCTGAAAACATTTTACATATCAATTACTTAATTACTCTTTATGCCTATCATTTACTTTAAAGAACCGATTTTGCAATAATGACAGAATTCTATCTTTAAGTAGAAAGAATTACTTTAAACTTTTCCAATTTTATCACTACTCAGAAAAACGTCTTAAATCTTCAATTATAGATTGAATCACATAAAATAAGAATAGTATTCCTCCAGCAGGAAGCGCTGAATACACCCAGGCCATAGAGACCCTCAGAACAGGCGATAATTGTGTAGATACAAACATAGCCATGAGACAACCTTCCACGATAACCACCAGAAAGAAAAATAGAAGAGTTAACTTAGTAATCAAACTTATCCATTTGCTTGTACTTCGGGGAATCCTTTCCACTACAAAAACAATTCCAACATGCACTCCTTTTTTAAGCCCTAAACTTCCTGCAAGAAACGCTGCCCAAATCATTAGATATCTGGATATTTCCTCAGTCCAGGGAATAGGTATTTTGACTATAAATCGAGAAGTAATCGTCAATACAACAGCTATTGTCATTCCACCTATCAAGCAAGCCAGAACCCTTCCCGTCCATTTAGTAATGTTATTACTCATTATGTTTAAAACATCACTGGTTCGTTCTAACAAAATTCGTTTATCCCTTCCTTTAATCTTAATCTCTCGAAATTGCAGCGTTGTTGGTTAAAACCTGCGTGATCTTAGTTAACTTCCACCTGTTTTTAACAAATTTTTAAAAGAGACTTTATTCTCAATTTGAAAATTTCTTCCACCTTCTGGTGATTATATCAGGGAGATAACTTCCTTAAGCAAACTTTAGATTTTTCCCGTAGTGAAGAGAATAGATAACAAACGATCGAGGAAAACCCTGAAAAATATGAAGAAGTTATCTCCCATTTAAAACATCTAATTTACCAGCTCTATGTTCCTCTTTACCCTGTTAGATAAGCTTCTCTATCTAACAGGGTTTACTATATTCTTTTTCCCTGAAAATCTATTCTACCGCTATTTTTTTCTCCGCTTCCTCGATTGCATGTAGGAAATCATCCACTAAACTCGGTTCTATTTGAGTCTTAATCCAGTCAACTACAGGCTGTTGACAGGCATTTTTGAACATTTGGAGTTCTTCGGCGCTCGGAGTATAAACTTCCATACCATTTTTTATTAACTCGTCTACACCTAATGCATTAGTCAAAATCTTCATACCACGATGTACTAAACCCGACACCTCAGCGCCGTCTTTTACTATCTGTCTTAAATCAGGAGGTAAACTTTGATAAAATTTGTCATTTATCCAGGTAAAATCTATACTGAAGATATGTCCATCTAAAGTGCAGTACTTTTGAACTTCATAAAACCTCTTAGCTACAATGAGACTTACTGGATTTTCCTGGCCGTCAACTGTACCTAACTGAAGTGCGGTATAAGTCTCTGCCCAGGCAATAGGAGTAGGTATTGCTCCTAAAGCCTCAGCCATTTTCATATGGGCGGGATTTTCCATTGTTCTAATTTTTAAGCCTTTAAGGTCTGCTGGCGTATGAATAGGACGAACATTATTGGTGAAATTACGATAACCATTATCGTTTATATCCAGACACCGCATGCCGGTTTTTCTTCTAATATTTTCAATTAACTTTTGACCAAATGGACCGTCCAAAACTTCCCAGGCAACCCTTCTGTTTTTAAAAGCATAAGGTATTGCGGTAGCTAAAATCTCAGGATAAAATCCAGCTACCGCTCCTTCACTGGTATTGGCCATTTCTATAGTCCCGAGCTGCACACCTTCGAGCATCTCACGTTCCGAGCCCAGCTGACAGGCTGGATAGATTTCAACCTTTATTCGACCTCCAGATTTCGATTCTACATAATTTTTAAATGAGACAGCATCGGATTGCTCCGGTAACTTAAGAGGATCGGGAGGACCTCCATGAGTGTACTTTATTATAATTGGGTTCTCGGCTTTAGCCACAGCTGAAAAACTGTTAAAACTAACCACTATTCCTACTATTATCCCCAGACAAACTAATACATTTTTTATTACTCTTTTCTTGTGAATCATATTTTTACCTCTTTTTTACTTTTAGAATGAGATGGCTCACTCTTTTCTGAAAGTCCCCCAAAAGAGAAAATAATCTTTCGACACTTCTCTCTTTGGAAACTTTTTTTATCTCCGCTAACGGCCTGTTTACTCTCTCACCTCCCTCTGGCCTTATTCTTAGCCTTCCCTTGCCAAAGAATTAACTTCATATGGATGAGATAGTTCATTTTCCCTGAAAGCCCCCAAAAGAGAAAATAATCTTTCTCTCAACTGGTATCTTCTTAGAACCCAAGTTTTGCACCTCCTATCCCTCTTTTCAACTCATTTTATTAATTACCAAATGAGAGAAAAGCTGTCAAAGAGGAAAGTGTGGAATAATTATGAGGAAGAACCCTCTATATCAGAGGAGATTGAACCATGTCGCTAAAAGAAATAGCTCTTCTAAATGAGCTTCGCTTTTGAAAATAGCAGATTTAGGATCTCTCAGTTAAGTGATTTAGCGCGGTAGTAACTGCTTTTGCAAAGATTGGTGCCGGAGGCCGGACTTGAACCGGCACGGATATAAATTATCCAGTGGATTTTAAGTCCACTGCGTCTACCAATTCCGCCACTCCGGCCTTATCTTAAATCTATTTAGAAAGCGATTTTATAATAACATTTTGAAAAAAATTTGTCAAGCGAAAGTACAAGAGGCCTCTGAAAAACCTCCAGAGGCCTCTGCTAATCTGTGTAATCTGGATTTTTATCTGCGAAATCAGAGATTTCTGACTTTTTCAGAAATCTCGTACAAGGATTAGAGGGGTAGAGGATTAAAGGGGTAAAAACAGGATTAGAAGAGGTAGTAAGAAGGGGATATGAAAGGTGAGACGTGAGAGGCTATGAGCTATGAGCTATGAGCCATTTAGAGGATTAAGGGGACGAAGGTAAAATCTTATATATTATCTCCCCTTTTTTAGCTAACCCCAACTTTTCTCTGGCCATCTTCTCCATATAAAAAGGGTTTTTTAAATTCTCCTTATCTTTTTTTAGTTTTTCGTTTTCCAATTTTAGCTCTTGAAATTCTTTCTCCACTCTCTTAATATTTTCTGCCGTTCGCATAACTAATAAATAGCTTTTCGCTCCCCAAAAAAGTAAGATTGAAGCCTCAATTAAAATTAATATAAAGAAAAATTTATTTTTCCGTTTTTTCTCTTTTCTCTTTTTCATTTATTCTTCCTCTACTTCTGCTCCCTTTCCATCTATTTTCAGAATCATTACCCTGCTTTTTATTTTCTTCTCATCTAAGGCATTCTGCATGGCTTTTCCAATTATCTCCTCTTTTTTATCACTTAGAGCAGCAATTGTTGAACCCGAGCCTGATAGAAAAACTCCTCTTGCCCCTCCTTTTACTGCCGCTTGAAATACCTCCTCCATCCCTGGCAAAAGAGCTTTTCTGTAAGGTTGGTGCACTTTATCTTCTGTAGCAAATAAAAGATTTTCCCATCTTTTCTCTTTTAAAGAGGAGATGAGAATTGCCAGATGTGAGAGATTAAATATGACATCAGAAAGGGGGATTTTTAAGGGAAGAATATTCCTCGCCTTTTCTGTAGAAATCTCTAATTCCGGAATAGCCACTATTACCTTAAGAGATGCAGGAATAGCTATCTTTAACCACTTTATCTCTTTATTAGAGTAACTAATAGTCACCAGTCCTCCTAAAAGCGAAGCGGCTACATTGTCGGGATGTCCCTCAAGTTGAGTAGCTAACTCTATAATTTCCCTGGATGATAGTTTCTTTTCCAGAAGAGCACTTGCTCCCAGGATTCCTCCTAAGCGCGTAGCGGCACTACTTCCTAATCCTCTTTTTATGGGAATGTTATTTATCTCTCTTATCTTTATTCCCTCAAGGGGCAGAACTGCATTATCAAAGATGAGTTTAAGAGCAGGAATAATTATATTCTCCTCATTTTTAGGTAGGCTTTCTTCTCCTTCCCCCTTGATATCTATAATTATTCTTCTCTCCTTAATGCGGGTTAACTCTACTGTATTATATAATTGGAGAGCAAGTCCTAAACAGTCAAATCCCGGTCCCAGGTTAGTTGTAGAAGCAGGAATTTTAACTTTAACTTTTTTCATTCTATACCTTCTACTTTCTCGCAAAGAATATAAATCTTTGTCTCTTTCAATGAAAAGTATATCACGAAATAAAACCTTCGCAAGACGACAAAATACTAACCAGGAAAAAAGAGTTTAAATAAAGGTAAATGAGTTTATCTCCGAAAAAGATACTTATCAAGGCGGATACGGTTAAAAAGGGAGCGAAAGGAATCTTCTCTCTCTTTTTCTTTAAGTGAAGGAGAAGAAAAATGGCAGCAAATATGCCTCCTATAATAAAAGATAAAAATAGAAAAAGTAGAGTCTTCTCTCCTCCTAAAAATGCACCTATCCCCATGGAAAGTTTTATATCCCCCATTCCCATACTCTCTTCTTTTAGAAGATGTGACCCTATGAAGTAGATAAGAAAAAGAGCTCCTCCTCCTATCCCTATTCCTGCAGCAGAAGATAAAAGAGTTCGCTGAAGGAAACTTAGGATAACTCCTGAGATTATGAGAGGATAAGATAGGCTGTTGGGAATAATCTGGTGTTTTAAATCTATAAAAAAGATAGGAATTAAAAATGAGATGAGAAAAAGGTCTTTCAATAAAGGAAAAATGGGTATTATGGAGGAATTAAGAGAGTAACGGAGAAAAGCAAAAAGGAAAAGAAAACCTGTCGCTGCCTCAACTGAAGGATATTGAAAAGAGATGGGTTTCTTGCAGCTTCGGCATCTACCTTTTAATAGAAGATAGCTTATTAAAGGAATATTATCAAACCATCTTATAGAGCTGCCGCATTCAGGGCAATGAGAGGGGGGATAAAAAAGAGACTCTTCGCAAGGAAGACGGTAGATGCAGACATTTAAAAAAGAACCAATGGCAAGTCCTATAATAAAGATAAAAATGGATAAGAGAATCAAATTTTTTCCTTCTCTTCATCCCCTTATACGTTTTCTACTGAGTTTCGGGGAGTATTAGATATATTTATTCTCTAAAATTATATCAAGAAATGGAACTTTCGCAAGAAGATAGGGTAAATAGGAATTTGAAAGAAAAAAGGGGAATTTCTCCCCCTTTTTTAGACAAAATAAAATTGTATAACGAATTATCTTCTCAGGGTCCTCCTCTTCCGATGTCGCCTTTGCCACTTAAGACGGTGCCATCCCACCAAGCAGTTTCTCCATATCCTGAGGTTGCTCCATTTTCTCCGCCTACTTCGCCGGAGACTCTCTTATCGTTGGTCCAGTTAGCGTCAGCAATGCTGGTAACATCCGGGGTTGAGTCTGGTCCATTACCTACTATAAGCCACATTGTTGGAGTACCTGATGGACCTGCGAAGTAAGCATAGCCATACTCTATAACGGCCGTACCGTCCGGAGTCTTTTTGCGACTATCATTAGTATTAAAAGGGTCCTTGGGTACACTGGCAAGGTATCTGGTAGTGCCACCTATACCTCCACTTATATCGGTTGGATATGTGTTCATATCCGAATAATAAAGCTCCAGGGCATCAGCCATTGTTCTCATATCGGCAAAAGAGCGGGATATCTTAGCTTTTGTTCGAGCTCCTAAAAAGTTGGGGATAGCTATTCCTGCTAAGATACCGATGATTGCTACCACAATTAAAAGCTCAACAAGGGTAAATCCCCTCCTTTTCTTGCATACTTTCCTCATCATTTTTTCACCCCCTAATTTCTATCTAAAATAATACATAGGGAAGTTTTTGTCAAGAAAAGGATTAGAATTAGCATTAAGAATTGAGAACCACAAAGATGCTTTTCTTACTTTTAAACTGCTAAAACAATCTTAACCAGATTGCTTAGTAGCCTTAGCAAGCTGAAGTATTCCTGACAAGAAACATACAAATGCAGGACCTGTTTTTCCCTTAATTCTTATTTCTCAATTCTTAATTCTGCTTTTTTTCTTGACAGGAATCTATTATAAATTAAAATAAAAGAGGGTGATAACAATGAAAATAAGATGCAAGGAGAAAAAAGATTTCGTAGAAGCCGTGCAAATAGTGCAGAATGCTTTAACCAGCGTTGCTCTTCCTATTCTTTCCCATATATTGATATCAGCCAAAAAAGAGCCTGCTCCAGATGGAGTGAAGGAACGAATAGAGTTGACGGCTACCAATTTAGAAACTACTATCCAGTCTCATTTTTTTAGCGAGGTGATAGAGGAAGGGCAAATTTGCCTGCCGGGTGATAAGCTATTTTCTATTTTAAGAGAGCTTCCCTTCTCACAAATAGATTTCGAGACAAAAGATAGCGAAGCTACTATAAAATGTGGAAAGGCAGTTTTTCACCTTTTAGGTATTGGGGCAGATGAGTTTCCCGAAATTCCTCAGATACCCGAGGGAGCTCCTTTCTCTATTGAGCAGGGAAAATTAAAGAAGATGATTCAGAAGACAATGTTTGCTGCCTCTCTGGATGAGACCCGCCAGAGCTTAAATGGAGTCTATCTGGAAATTGAAGGAGAAAAAGTGACCATAGTAGCTACCGACGGAAGAAGATTATCTTTTCTTTACGATACTCATTCCTTTACTTCACCCTCAGAGACAAAATTTGAAGTCATTGTTCCTTTAAAGGCTCTACAAAAACTTATCAGAATTTTAGGCAACCTTAAAGAAGTTAAGATAGGAAGGAGCGAAAGGCAGATATTCTTCTCTATGGATAACATTCTTTTTATCTCTCAACTAATTGAGGCTAAATTCCCTGATTATAAGGAGGTAATTCCTAAAGAGTATAAAATAGCTATTTCGGTAAGTAGAGATGCCCTATTTGCAGCTATTAGAAGAGTCTCTCTTCTTTCGGATGAAAAATCCCATCTGCTCAAATTTGGATTAAAGGAGAACGTCTTATCCATCAATGCTGAGTCTGCTGAAAGAGGTTATGCTCATGAGGAGATAAGCGTAGAAAGAGAAAAGGAAGGAGAAGAGATAGAGATAGGTTTTAATTCTATATATCTTATAGATGCGCTCAAGAACATAGAAGAAAAAGAGCTCTGTTTGGAGTTAATAAGTTCTACAAGGCCTGGAGTAATTCGACCTCGTGAAGGTAAGGACTATCTCTATGTAGTAATGCCTGTACGGATAAGAGAAGAGGAAGGAGAAGAATAAATAGGTTCTTGCCTTTAAAGAAGTAAGACGTGGGACGTTAAACGTAAATAGAGATGATTCCTTCCAGAAATCTTTTATTGCTTTCCTTAATTACTTGTAAGCCCTGTTATAAAGCTATCTGCCAGGGTAAATAGGAGTTAGAGGTGATTGGGAGGCTAAGTTGCCCTCACCTTAATCCTCTCCCCTCAAGGGAGAGGAAGAGTGGAAGAGGTTTATTGGCCTCCCCTCCCCAAACCGAGAGCTTTAATAGTTTACCGAAACCGTGTTAAGCGCAAAAGAGAAGAGAATGACGAAGCGAGACAATTTTCCATCTCCTATAAAAGAGATTGTAAATCGATTATTTAAAAAGATAGGAATAGAAAAGAAGATAAAAGAGGAGGAAGCGTTAAGAATGTGGAAGGAAGTAGTGGGAGAGACAATTGACAGACATACTTATCCTGTCTCTATTAAAAAAGGCAATCTTTTTGTTAAAGTAGATAATTCAGGGTGGCTGAGCGCACTTACTTATCTTAAAGAGAAGATAATATCTGAATTTAACCAGAGACAGGGAGAGGACTTAATCAAGGAGATATACTTTAAATTGGGAGTAGTGAAAAAAAATAGAGGAAGAAAGAAAAATCTCTCAAGGATAAGAAGAGTAAAATTAGATAAAGAGGAGCTGAATAAAATAGAGAACAGTTTAAAAAAGATAAAAAGCTATTCCTTTTACAGGGTAGCAAGAAGAATCTTAATAAAAGATAGAAAATTGAAGAAAAAGAACTTTTTTTAAAGGAAACCTTCATTGACAGGGGAGATTTTTATTATAAAATAAAAAGTGGAGAAGAAGTTGAATTACAGAAGATTACGGGAGAAAATGGTAAGAGAACAGCTCATTCCCCGAGGAATCAGAGATGAGAGAGTACTCTCAACTTTTTATAAAGTAGAACGAGAAAAGTTTGTCCCTCCTGAGCTACAAAAGAGTGCTTACGAGGATTTTCCTTTGTCAATTGGTGAAGGGCAAACGATTTCTCAGCCTTATATGGTTGCCTCAATGACTCAGAGTTTAGAGTTAAAAGAGGATAATAAAATTTTAGAGATTGGGACAGGCTCAGGATACCAGACAGCCATTCTCGCTGAACTAAGTAAAATGGTATATAGTATAGAGAGGATAAAGACCTTAGCCGAGAAAGCAAAAAAAATTTTGAAGGAATTAGGGTATACTAATGTGAAGATTCTTGTTGGTGATGGAACGATGGGATGGAAAGAGTTTTCTCCCTATGACCGAATTCTGGTGACTGCCGGAGCTAAAGAGATACCCTTGCCTTTAATAAACCAACTTAAAGAAGAGGGGGTAATGGTGGTTCCGGTAGGAGATGTTTATTCTCAACAATTAAAGATAGTTAGAAAAGAGAAAAACGGAATTAAGAGTAAAACATTAGAGAGCTGTATTTTTGTTCCTTTAATAGGAGAGTATGGCTGGAACGAAGATGAGATAGATGAGTAATTTATTCTTAAAACCAGAGGTGATGACTTTTTTTATTAGCATGCTTCCCATATCTGAACTTCGCGGAGCTCTTCCTTTTGCTCTTTCTCAAGGGTTATCCCCAACAAAGGCTTATTTTATAAGTGTAGCCGGGAATATACTACCTGTTCTTCCTCTTCTTCTATTTTTAAAAAAGATATGGATACTGCTTCAATCTTATAAAGGGGGGAAGATAGTTAGCTGGTTGAGAGAACGAGCTACAAAGAGAGAAGACTTAGTTAAGCGATACGGATTTGGGGGACTTATTATATTGGTGAGTATTCCTCTCCCTATTACTGGTGCGTGGACGGGGAGCCTGGTGAGTTTTCTTTTATGTATGAGGGTAAAATACGCTTTTTTCGCTATCTGTATTGGTGTATGTTTAGCGGGAATTATAGTGTTATTNNTTAGTTTAGGAATAATGGGAGGAGTAAAANTTTTCTTATAATTTACGGGATGTAGCGCAGCCTGGTATAGCGCGCCTGCTTCGGGAGTAGGAGGTCGTGGGTTCAAATCCCACCATCCCGATTAGAGACTAAAGATAGAATTAAGAAATAAGCATTAAGAATTGAGAATTAAAACTTATAGAAAGAGTAGTGGGATTTGAAGCCGAGCCGAGCGCATCCTGTGGATGAAAAATGAGCGAAGCGAATGTCAGCGAGGCCGGCAGGCTTCGGAGGAGGAGCGAGAGCGACGGGGGAGAAGAAATCCCACCATCCCGATTAGAGACTAAAGATAGAATTATTATTAAGGAAGGAACTCTTATGAAGCCTACCCAAAGAGCATGGGGGATGCTTATTTTTACAGTTTTTTTACTTTTCCTTTTTACGAATTCTTCTATAGGTTCTTCTGTTGTTTATCATATGGTAAGAAGGGGAGAGAATCTTACTAAGATAAGTAGAAAGTATAGAGTTTCCATAGAAGCAATCAAAAAAGCAAATAATCTTTCTGATTATTATATTTATCAAGGACAAAAGCTTGTTATAGGAGTTTCTCATACAGTAAAGAAGGGTCAAACTCTTTGGCGTATTGCTAAGGTTTACAAAGTTCCAATGTCGGAGATTATGAAAACTAATAAGCTCTCTTCCACTAATATAAAGACGGGCAAGGAATTATTAATTCCGGGAGCTAAAATAGTTAAAAAAGTAGAGGTACCTCAGAATTTAAATAAGCCAAATTTTTGTTGGCCAGTGGAAGGAAA
>JGI24025J20009_10003334_pt1 | contig 10998 bp, 13 predicted proteins | sample Cruoilmetagenom3_FD_20009 | JGI IMG/M metagenome (IMG submission 20009) | reverse complement strand
TGATTATTTTAGAATTTAAAGACAATGCTTTGGCAATTTCTACTACCTGCTTCTGAGCTACAGTCAAATCTTTTATTTTTAAACGGGAGTCCATGTGAAACATCTTTAGAGATCCCAAAATTTTCTCAGTCCGTTCGTACATCTGATTACTATCCATAAAAGATAAAGGACCTTTGGTTATTTCCCTTCCCAGGAAAATATTTTGAGCTATATCCAAACCGGATACCAAACTGAATTCCTGATGAATCAAACTTATCCCATAACGATAGCCGTCAGAGGGAGAATTGATCTGAGCTTTCCGACCAAATACTTTAATAATCCCGGCGTCACGGATTAATTCTCCTACCGCTATCTTCATCAATGTTGATTTACCGGCGCCGTTTTCCCCGACAATGGCATGAACCTCGGCTTGTCTAATTTGAATACTGACTTCTTTCAAGGCTTGCACACCCGGGAAACTCTTGGAAATATTAATAAACTCCAAGGCTGAATTATTCAAAATGTTACTCCCGAGACCAAAACAATATTTGCATAAGGGCTACATTCTCCCGTCCTGACAATTGCTCTGGCTTTTTTAGATAATTCTTTTAACTCTTCATGGGTAATAAACTTAACTTCCCCGGTTAATGAGGAAATCAAATTCAGGATTTGAGGATTCTTCTCTTTAATTTCCTTTGCCACATAGACATCTTCGGCCTTTAATTCGGAAAGGACTGCCGGTAAGACTTCTGCAAAAGATGGAATTCCGCATTTTACTGCCAAATCAATTCTTTCCACTTCTTTAGGAATGGGCAGCCCGGCATCTGCGATAATTAACATATCACGATGCCCCATCTCAGAGATGACTCGATTAAGTTGAGGATTTAAAATACCATTTTTTTTCATCTTTAAACCTCCAATTTATTTACTGAATCCCGTTCAATAAGCTCATTCTCAAGTCTATGGATTTTCTCTATTTTCTTTTTATCAATGGATTTACGCAATATCTCTGCTGCTTTTTTACCCATTATATAAGTAGGCCGTTAATAGTGGCTGAGGGTTTCTAGAATGAATTAGTCATTTATTTTTCTTACTATAATTTGCTCCAATTAATCTCGGATTTATCCGGAAAAGATATGGCAGCACCTTTTCTCCGGATAGAATAAGAAGCGGTTAAATTGCCTGTCTTAATTGCCTGAGCAATATCATTCTGCTGCATCATTCCATATAAAAAACCGGCAACAAAACAATCTCCTGCTCCCGTAGTATCTATTACCTGCTCTACCGGAACAGCCGGAAAAAGGATTAGTTTTCCCCTATCTTCATATCCTGCCCCTTTTTTACCTAATTTGACAATAACTTCTTTCACCCCCCGGGATTTAAGGATGTGAATGGCGGATAATATATTATCCGTTTGAGTAAGTTCTCTAAGTTCTATCTCGTTCGGAAAAAGATAATCTACTAATTTCCAGATATCGTTATTATTAATTTTTCTTACCGGAGCAGGATCCATAAATGTTTTTAANCCGTGTTTTNTGGCAAATTTTAAGGACAGGAGAATAGATTCCAGGGNGACTTCAAACTGGGTAAGAAAACAGGAAGTATCAGTAAAAGATTTTTTATGTCGGATAATAAAATTTTCATCAACCTCTCCATTAGCTCCCTGGTAAATTAAAATGGAGTTTTGACCTTCAGCATTAACCCAGATAGAAGCAGAACCGGTAGAGGCAGTTTGGCATTTGGAAATTCCGGTAGTATCGACACCGTTTTTTTGTAGAGAGGAAAGGGCAAAATCACCAAGTATATCTTTTCCCACTTTTCCTAACATCAAAGTAGGAATATCTAATTTTGACAACGCAATAGCCTGATTGGCACCTTTTCCTCCTTGAAAGATACCGAAATCATTACAAACGAGGGTTTCACCCGGTTGAGGATAACGGGAAGAAAAAGAAACAAAATCGATATTGATACTACCTAATACCAATACTTTTTTCATAACTTCACCTTTATGAAACTTATTAATAATATCAATTTTATACTATCACGATTTTTTTCACCTTGCAAATAGGACAATTAGTCGTTAGTGAATAGTCGTTAGCAAAGAAATATCATGGGATAATTAGGGGCATGCCTTGTATCTGCTATCTTTGCATTAGAAAATACATTTTATTTTCTTCTAACCATAAGACATCCTGAAAGAGAAACACCACAACCTATTCCCGTGAAAAACATGAATAACTTTAAAGCCATAGACGAATCAGGAAAAATCGGAATCGATATTCCAAAAGCCATAACAACAAATATACCTGCTTGAATAATGCTATTTCTTTTCATTCTTTTAAGCATTATTGCTCCCTTCTCTTTTCAAATTTATAGTTATCTACTATCATTAATTCATTATAATGTAACCATTTCTTTTCTATTTTGTGAAATTGGAGTTTCCGTCTCTCCTATTTTACATAATTTAGCGGTAAATTTCAGACCTACCAAAATGAGTAATTCAAAATCATCTTTTTTCCATAAGAAAAATTTTATTAATATTTATACACAAATAATTATCTTGGTACAATTGAAAATAAAATAATTATTTTTTTATATCTTTTAAGTAAGTTTTAGATAGGTATATTTTTCAATTAATACGATAGTAATATCTTTTATGTGGTCGATAATTAGTTTTTATTTAATATATACAACAAAATTTCCCTAAATCCTTCTTTTAGAAAGAGGTTTTTTGTTTTTGGATTTTTAGATACACTTATTACCTATCATTTTATTCACATTAAATAAAATATTTTAATCCCTTCTCTTTTTGTAAAATACTTTAAAAAATAAAACAAGCCCTCCGGCATATTGTCGAAGGGCTTGTTTGCTCGTTTTCTTTTTAAATATTCCTATAATGCTTCTTTGGCTATTACACTTTATTTCTAACAAGCATCTTGAAATCGCTCTATTTTAGTATATCTATAATTGTAATAGGTAACTCGCAAGAACAATAATGTGAAGGGGTAGACCAACCTAATACGCTACAAATATCATAATTAGAAGTAAGTCCTAAAGTCGGTTGATCTCCCACAGCACCATATCCTCCCTGGCAGATAAGCATGGAGGTTACCGGAACGCCATTGGTACTCGCCCAGGTCTGTATTGAACTCATTTTGGTAGAATCTGAAGTAATTTTCGCCATGGCTTCTATTATTGAACTGGTAAATTCACTGCCTGTATCCGAAGGATTAACATCATTTGTGCTTCCCCATGAATCATAATCCGGGTAAGCTCCTTCATCGGATGTACAGGCTGTTTCTACTGCACAGACATTACTCAATGTGCTTAGATTATCAATAAAGCTTCCGCTATGGCAGGAACCTAGAATTAAATTAAAAATAACATCGGGATACTCAGCCATTTTATTTTTAAATTGGTTTGCAGTAAATCCTTGTCCCCCCAATCTAACATAATCAACATTTCCGTGTGCAATAATATAAAGGGTAATAACACTTTTATCTTCTTCTGCCATTTCATCAATGGTGTCTAAGACCTGGGTAGCATCACTTTGTACCAGTCCTTCCAAGTCAGAAAAGGCATTTTTATAAGCATTAAAAAAACTAACTCCATTAAGGTAAGTATTTACCGCGCAACTATATAAATTTTCCGATGGCATCAATCCCTGCACAATGATAAAACCTTCTATCCACTGGCTAATCAAATATGGAAATATGTAATCCACGACTATTCCACTTGAAACAGCCGCTTCCACGTTAACTGCAATAATATCTTCCCGTTCAGGAACTTCTTTAACGAGCGATGCAGGAACTTCTCCGCCAATTTTAGGCCACCATTCGGCATCATGTTCTTCATGATTACCTTCTTCATCCACCAGAATATATTTCACAGGATGAGCGTAAAACGATTGGGGCGCTAAATCAAGATAAAAGAAGAACATTTCCTTTTCTAATACAAATTCTGTATATTAGGATAATATGTTAAAAGATTTTACGGCGATTCCTAATGTGACTAATCAGATAAATATTTTATTCTTATTTGCTTGGTTTAAAATCAAAGGAATATATTTAGTTTACTTTTTATATACTACAAATATAATAAAAATCCTTCTTTTTTTGGAAAAAAAATAAAAAATAAAAAATCCTTTGGCAAAATGCCAAAAGATTTAGAATGGTCAGCCTGCTTCCGATATTCGAGCTCATTATTTTTTACGATAAAAATTACTTTACAAAACTTATATAACTCAAATAAAAACTTAAATCAGGCCTAAAGATTTTACGCTTTTACAAAAGTATATGTTTCTCGAAATGGAAGATTCTAAAGTTTTAACTCATATGCTAAATATGTAGCAATTTCCTTAAAACCTAACCTTTGATATAAGCGGAAAGCTGCGGTGTTCTCAACGCGTACAGAAATTTCAATCTTTTTTATTTTACNTTTTTTAAAGCTATCCTCTATAGCTTTTTTCATAAGTTTCGTTCCAACTCTTCTATTCCGTGCAGATTGCAATACATTTATAAAACTTATATCTGTAAACTCATCAGCTTCAAAATCTTCGTAATACGCGTAACCCACAATCCGATTATCCCTAACTGCCATAATAAGGCTATGAAAGTCATTAAGGTTCTGTATTATATGATGGGCGTTGAAATAGGCTCCCTGAGGATGTATATTTAAAAAATCTACAAAATCAGTATCACGGTAAGGCCTAATTTCAACTGATCCATTGCTAAGACTATTTATTTCAGACCTTTTTCTTTGCCATTCATGCCGTTCCAGCACCAGCGTTTTTTCAGCATTATATTGTGCAAATCCATATGTTTCATAAAACCTTTTTAGAAGTTTATTTTTTTGTGTAAAGGCTACACGAAGTTTAATATCTTTCCACAGCTTACATTTTTCAATAATGTTTTTAAAAAAAGTTTCTGATATTTCTTCCCATTCATTTTCAATATCTGTTGCATAAGGTCCAAACATTCGAACAGTATTTGGATCAGAAAAGATAACTCCAAAAAAACCCCGAATTTCTCCGGAATTGTCTTGAGCGATCTGGAAAAAAGATTGCGGTTGTTTATTCATATATTCTCTAATTTGATTTTCAATTTCAATGGTCGAATAACCAAAATTACCAACTAAATATCGCTCATCACTTTGAAATTGTGAAATAAATTTTGATATATATCTTATTTTTTGTTTATCGGTATCTACAATTGAAAATAAATACTTATTTTTCATGATTTAAATCCTTAAAAAATTCTTAAACTCCCGAATTTCTTGTCGGCTTTATCCTGTAAAATAATTTTTGATGAAAAGTTTTTTATTGGTGAAAGTGTTAGGATTTCATCGTATGGTACAAAATTATTATTCATCCTATTTTCTCATGTTCTAAAAACAAAAACAAATTTCCTGTTTGGTAATAAATATCTTGTGCTATCAGAATGTAAATCAATTTAAATATTCTACATAAAATATTTTCTATTCTATATATAAATGCGACAGAAGATCAACCCCAGCCGCACAATGTCCCCTACTGCACGACTAAAGATCAACCCCCCTGCCGCAAACATGACTTAAAGAGAATATCAATGAATTCTCTTTAATGTATTTCAAAAAATGAGTAACAAATTAAACTCAAAAAGTCAATTTAGAAAAATATGAATCAATTCATATTTATAATAAAAACTCAGTTTGTTATTCGAAAAGCTTTTTATATTGACCATAACCTTCCTTTTCTAAATCTTCTATGGGAATAAAACGAAGTGCGGCTGAGTTTATACAATATCGAAGGCCTGTAGGAGTAGGGCCGTCATCAAATACATGCCCAAGATGAGAATTTGTATATTTACTTCTTACCTCTGTTCTGCCCATAAATAGACTATTATCTTCTTTTTCTAAAACATTATCCGATTCGAGAGGTTTCGTAAAGCTTGGCCAGCCCGTCCCTGAATTAAATTTATCCAGAGAACTGAAAAGTGGTTCACCTGATATGATATCCACATAAATGCCTTCTTTCTTATTATCCCAATAATCGTTGTCGAAAGCTCTCTCAGTTCCGTTTTCCTGAGTTACTTTATATTGTAAAGGTGTTAAGCTCTTTTTCAGCTCTTCATCCGCCGGTTTGATATACTTGCTCTCTTCCTTCTTTTCCTCATCTTTCCAGGTAGACTTAAGATAGGCTTCGCGCCCTGAGCCGGCACGATACAATTTATATCTTGTGGAGGATTTCTTATAGTAATCCTGATGATATTCCTCCGCTAAGTAAAATTCGGATGCCGGAATGATTTCCGTTACAATTTCCCTTTGAAATTTACCTGTCTGTTTTAAATTCTCTTTTGACTGTTCGGCCAGCCTTTTTTGCTCTTTACTGTGATAAAAAATGGCCGTCTTGTATTGAGATCCAATGTCCGCAAACTGACCCCGGATATCAGTAGGATTTATTTGACGCCAAAATACATCTAATAATTCAGTATAACTTATCACATCAGGGTCAAAAGTAATTTGCACAGCTTCCAAATGCCCGGTCTTTCCGGTTGATACTTCTTTATAGGTTGGATTCTCTTTATATCCGCCCGTATAACCTGCCACAACTTCTTTTACCCCATCTAATTTTTCAAAAGGAGATTCCATGCACCAGAAACAACCTCCCGCAAAGATAGCTTTTTCCATTTCAATTCCCTCCTCATTATTTATTATCGCCTTATCCTGTCCACTTGAATAAAAGACAAAATATAAGCTGGCTAAACTGATGATAAATATTATCAGTAAATTTCTAATCTTTATTTTCATTTAATTATCCTCCAGCGAAACAAGAATAGTTTTTTCATGGAGAACGGTTCTTTCTTTAAATTTAATCAAACTATATCTTAATTTCGCCATTGATTCCAATCACTAATCCCTTATAAGGAACGATTTTTTTTGCATTCAACATGGCAGTCTTCACTGCCGTAAAAATTCCCGTACAACAAGGAACTTCCATGCGTAGAACAGTTATGCTCTTGATACGGTTTCTCGAAAATATTTCGGTCAATTTTTCAGTATAATATTCATTATCATCTAATTTCGGACATCCTATGATGGTTACCCGACCTTTGATGAAATCATCATGAAAATTGGCATAGGTATAAGCTACACAATCCGCCACGATTAAAATATCGGCCTGGTCTAAATAGTCAGCGCCCGGATTGATTAATTTCAGCTGAACCGGCCAATTCTTAAGTTCTGCCTGCTGCCTGACATAATGACTGCTATTTTCCTTTTCCCCATTCCCGGATTGACATTGACAGTCATGTGAGTTTACATCTTCCCGGACAATGTTTCTGGGCAATCCTCCTGAGCAGGCACAGGAAGCAAGCTCTTCTTCTCTTGCTTTTTCCTGATTCTGTTTTGCATCTACTGCTTTTTGGTCATAGGAAACAGCTTCTCTTTCGATTATTTCAATAGCCCCGGTAGGACAAGCTGGCAGACAATCTCCTAATCCATCACAATATTTATCGCTCACCAATTCTGCCTTACCATTAACCATTTGTATTGCCCCTTCATGACAAGCCTCAACACATATGCCGCAACCATTACATAATTCTTTATCGATTTTAATGATTTTTCTTTTCAAAGCATTTACCTCTCTAAAATTTCATTTTGTTCTTAACCGTTTTAAGTAAACGGTAATAATGCATATTTGCTTTTGTGGAGTAATTATATTATCATCAAAAAAGAAAGTAAGTAACTTATGTTACCAAACTATTCTTTTCTATAAGGGTAAAGATATGGAAGGATTAGCGGATATCCTGAAGCAGTGCATTTTGTTTAAAGATATGACCCCTCAAGAGATTGAGGCTTTTATCAAAGTCTCTAATTTTACCATTAAGAAATATCAAAAAAATAGCCTGGTTGTCTCAGAAGATAGTCATTGTGGAGAACTGGGCATTCTCTTAAAAGGTTCATTAGAAGTACAGTCAATATATCTTTCAGGCAGGTCCATTACTTTAAACCGTCTGAAAGTACCAGAAATATTTGGTGAAGCCATTCTTTTTTCCAAATCGAATAAATTACCTTCTACCATTGAGGCCATTGAAGAATCAGTGATTTTATTTATCAAAAAATCCGACCTAATAAACTGTCTTTCCAATTGCCATCACTTTATGGAAAACTTTTTAGAACTGCTCTCTAACAATTTACTAATGTTAAACAAAAAGCTTAAAATGCTAACTATGGAAAATATCAGGCAAAAAATCGTTGATTTTTTAAAGGAAGAGTACAGTAAACAGAAGAATTATAAAATAAAAGTGCCTCTCTCCAGACAGGAGATGGCTGACCATATGGGAATTCAAAGGCCTTCCCTATCCAGAGAACTAAGCCGAATGAGAAAAGAAGGTATCATTGATTTTAATAAAGAGTTCATTATCATTAAAAAGCAGAACATCTTGTAGAAAATTTAATCACACCTATTAACTTTCGCTTTAGTCGTTTTCCGGATTAAATCTTTTTTCAATCAAAGTAAACCCGATATCCAGTAAAAAGGCTATAAGGATTGCCGGTATCACCCCTCTTAACACCTTGGTCATATTTAAATTAGTTAATCCTTCATAGATAAATTATCCCAGGCCCCCGACACCAATCAATGAAGTGATAATAGCTATACTGTTTGCAATAACAGCAGCAAATTTGATTCCCGCGAAGATAGCCGGGTAGACACTTGGAAAACGAACATAAAATAAAATCTCTCTCTTATTGAGCCCAATACCCCGGGCGGAGTCAATATAGACATCGTCGATGTTTTTAAGTCCCGTATAGGCATTTTTAAATAAGGGCAGTATAATTCTTAAAATGATTGCAAAAATAGCCGGTTTAAATTCAATTCCCAGCAATGGAACCACAATTGCCACAACGGCAAAGCTTGGAATTGCCTGAGCGAGATTGGCAAGAATTAGTAAAATAGAAGCTAAATAGCGATTATATAATGAAATTACAGCCAAAGGAATAGCTAATCCAATGGCAATAAACAAAGCGCTATACGCTAAAAAAGATGTTCTCCAACGGCTTCAAAGAGTGTACTCATCTTATTGTCCATACCTTTTTCTTAATAGTGTTTCAAAAAAATTTCCCATTGAATCAAGCAGAACTGCCAGAATTCCAATCCATAATCCGGTAACGATAATTATATTTTTATCATAAAGATGGATTCCTATTTGGATGAGACCGCTTATATTAACCTGGATAAGATTTCATTTGATAATAAAATACCGATAGGCTTTTTTTCTGTAACAACTGCGATAAATTTGTTTTTCTCTTTCATCATCGATAAAGCAAGGGTAATGGAATCTGTTGGTGTAAAAACCATTGATTGCCTTGTAAAATGCTTCAAATTATTATCGTTCTCCCGGTAAAGATCTTGCAATTTAACATAATCAAGGAATTTTTCTTTTTGCACAACAATTCCTAACTCAATATTCTCTCTTACCATTTAACTAAACTAAAGAAAAAACCGATTTTTATTTGAGGTGAGACAAAATGACTACTGCGGAAATATTAAGTCGAATTGATATCCACAACACTCAACTAAATATGACGGTCTTTTAATATAGCCAAAATTGTTAGCCCATAGCCAAAATAATCAATTAGGCAAGTAAAATACCCACAAAAGAGCATAGAACTAATTTTTCTTTTCTACTCCCGGAGAGATATAGGATGTAACAAGTAAAAAAACAGTCTCAAATTCTTCAATTATGAAAATTTTTCATAATTCAAAATTGCCATCCCACCAAAAGAAAATATATTTATAGAAATTGTAAAATAATTCCTGATATTTAAAAAAAGTAAAGATAAAATAAAATTAAAAGAAATCTGCCTTCTGGTACAATGACATTGTTACTGCTCCGGATGACATTCTACGATGTTTTAAAAGTTTAAATTTTTCTTTTTTTATTAAACTCAACAGTCCATTGTTTTTTATATAATTATTAAAGTTTTTATAATGTTCTCCACCGGCTATTCTTTCAATAATATTGATGAGTATTTTGCTATATTTTGTTGCTTTATTGTCAAAAACATAATCAACTACCAGCATCAATCCATTTGTCTTTATAATCCGATGTGCTTCCCTTATAAGCGCTTCCTGTGTTTTTCTATCTTTCTCATGCAATGCAAAACTGATAATGACAATGTCAAATGTTTCATTCTTAAAATTTGTTTTTGTAGCATCTTCACTATAAATTTTTACCGGAAATTTATTTTTCTTTGCAATGTTTAACATTGAATTGGATATATCAAGACAATGAAGATTTTTAAATCCATGTTTTGAAAGTAATTTAAGTTGGTTCCCGGTACCACAACATAAATCCAATATGGCTTTCTCCCTGTATTCCAAAAGCTCATGCATTACCTCAATTCTTATGGGTTTAAGGGCAAAATATAAAATGGGATCATATATTTTTGCCGTAAAATCATGACTAATCTTCATTTCTCACAAAATCCTCTTTACTGAAAAATTGTTATAAAAATATATATTTCTTATGTATCTTTTACATACTTATTCACTAAACTTATCATAAATTCCTTTTTTCTTTAGAAAAAGTAGAAATTGCAAAGAGAAAAAATATTAACTAATAGAAGAAGTTTTTACTCTTTCCGAATTACTAGTCGTGATAATTAAAATTTTATTTTTCTTGATTGTATAATTGAAAGAATAATTTTTTTGTAAGTTGTGTTTACCTCCCAGTAAAATCATATAAAAGGGCATAAACCGCACTAATAATTGCACCCTTCCAAGCAATAATTGTTTGATAGAAATTTTTAAAAAGCAAGAAACGGGAAAGAATAGTAGGTAAAATAATCAATTCAACCAGTGTGATGACTAATTTTGACATAGGAAATGTTTCGGTACCAGTTAATAGCAAGATTAAACCCGGCATAATTAAAATTGAAGATATATAGGCCCCAAAAGTAGCAAATAGAGATAAAATTGAATTGCCTGCTAGCAGAGAAGTAAAAGGGGAGCACTGCTATGCCCGCATGAAATAAATA
>JGI24025J20009_10003333_pt1 | contig 11003 bp, 10 predicted proteins | sample Cruoilmetagenom3_FD_20009 | JGI IMG/M metagenome (IMG submission 20009) | reverse complement strand
GAAGATTTTCTAAACGCGAGAATGACATTGGTGGACTCTGTTTTTAGAGTTTTACTTTCCAACGGAAATACAGCAATGACACCAATTGATTTGGGGAAGATCTTAAAACGCCCTCCTTTGACAATTTTGAGGACACTCTCTGGTTTACGTATTTACAAAGGTATCAGACCTGTTTTTAAAGATTGAAAATGCTATAATTATTAATCGAAAATGCCCCTGTAGCTCAATTGGATAGAGCACTGGACTTCTAATCCAACGGTTACAGGTTCGAGTCCTGTCAGGGGCGCTCTAAGACTATATATGGGGGCTAGTTTAGACAAGAGCACTATATCTAGGGGTTTTCGGCACACAGAAAGGCGTGTGTCATATGTTTTTAAATGCAAGGGAACACAGGACTCTTGAAAATTTGTCGATGGAAGAATACCTTCTGACCTGGATTGAAGCTTTCCATATGGACCGAAAAGCAAGAGGATGTGCCAAGGGGACAACTGGAGCCAGTGTGATCGGATTGCTTGTCGGCTTTTTACTGGTTCGGCTGCCGGCTTTTCACAACCAGGAAGACCCCGGAGATTCATCAGGGGAAGATGAGGACGGCAGGTCTTTATGGCTTTCACTGCTTGGCTACGAGATTTTAGTGGTGCTTGCCTTTGGGATCAACCTGGTCCCATCTGTAAAATCCTTTTTGAGCCAGGTCGTTTTTTCCCTGGATTTTCCGGAGGTCTCAACCCGTTACGGATGGGTGACCCTGGCAGGACCCGGAAGGGGAATCAACCTTTTTGCACACCCCGGTGCGATCCTGTTATACAGCTGCATTATCTCATATTTCATATATCGAAAGATCGGCTATCTTGAAAAAGGGGCGTTGAAGAAGATCTTCGAGAATGTCTTGAAGAGCGGCGTGAATTCCAGCCTTGGGATATTGGCGATGGTTGGGGTGGCTTCGATCATGATGCACAGCGGGATGACTTATTTGCTGGCGGAGGGATTGAGCGTCAGCTTCAACCGGGAGATTTACCCGGCGGTTGCCCCCTTTATCGGCGCTTTGGGTGCCTTCATCACCTGGAGCAATACCAATTCAAATGTGTTATTTGGTGTTTTGCAGCAGAGTACAGCCNAGCTGCTGAACCTGAGCGTTCCCCTGGTTTTGGCAGCCCAGACTGCTGGCGGGGCTTTGGGGAGCGTCNTTGCACCTGCCAAAGTGATCGTTGGGTCCAGCACGGTGGGATTGGCTGGTGAGGAGGGCGCTGTAATGCGCAAGATTTTGGGGTATGGTTTGATCACTATTATCACGGTCGCGGTGGCGGCATTGGTGATTGCAGGGATTGGGAATTAGGTATCAGGTATCAGGAATTGGGTATTAGGAAATCGGAAAAAATGATTGAAAAGTCGAAATTCACAATCGGGCTGAGGGAAAAGATTGTGATCCTGGGTTTACAGATTGCACTGCCCTTTGTGCTGTACCTGGCGATTGATCTGGAGAGTCTCCCGTTGGGGATCGGGGCGGGTGTTTTCCTGGCTATGAGCATGCTGGTGCTGGTGGTGTTTGGATGAAAGAGAGACCCTCAAAAAGGAACAGGGTTATTGGACAGATCCTGTTCTTCTTCAGTCTGATATTTCTTATCATGGGGCTGTTCTGTCTTGCCTGGGCTGCCTGGCCCGCGCCAGTGGATGCGGTCTCGATGACCATCCCGAAGGGCGTTTTGCCTGGTGCTCCCCCTGGAAAAGACTATGCCAGCCTGGGGGAATACAACCTGATTATCAGCTGGCCGCGCTGGCAGCGGTTGGGTGAGGGTTATCAGAATATTAAACTCTTTCTCGATGAACCCGCACAGGATGGAGAGGATCAGGAGAACCGCCCAGTTCAGGTGGTGATTGCTGAAGCCAACCTGGCTGGGCTGCCCATTGAGCCGACGGGAGGGATTCAAACCAACCTGGGTCCGGGTCAGGATATGACAATTTCGTGGGCTGTGCCGGGTAACCAGGTCGGCGAATTTCCGGGTGAGGTGGTCCTCTCCTTTGGATTTTTTGAAGAGGATTCCGCTGAGATGGTCGCGATACCGGTGGCTGTCGTGGATGTCCAGGTGAAGGTGATTTCGCTGTTTGGGTATAACATTCAAATGGCACTCTGGTTTGGCATCATTGGGCTGGTTTTCTGTGGCGCGCTCTTTGTCCTTGGGCGGTGGGTCCAGACTAAGAATAAATTGAGATGAAAACACGATGAATGAAAAGGATCCAATAAGCGGAGGGTCTTATACTAAGAATATCACGCGTAATTTGCTTGTCTCCGGATCTGCCGGCTGTCTGACCATCCTGGTGGCTGGAGCTGCCCTGGTTGCAGGTTTGCTGATCGATGCGCGGATGGGAACGGCACCCAGGTGGACTTTGATCCTGGTGATCGCCAGTGCACCTTTCACCCTGGCCGGGGTGTACCTGATTGTGAGGCGGGCGTTGAAGAGAAATCGGAAAGAAGGTTGGGTGGAGGATGTGGGGGTTGAAAGCAACATGGATTGATGCTTGCAGCCTAAAAATCATAACTTTAGCAGAATCCATTTGATGGGGAAAGATAACTGGATAAAGATTGTTTAAGTGCTGATTATAGGGATTAGGTTGAGTTATTGCATACTCAATCTATCCAAAAAATGTGAAATCGTTTATAACACGAAAAAACAAAAAACCGAACTTGACAGATAAACTATTTTTTTATATAATTAACTTACTTAATTCAGCGAATAAAGAAAGTTAATAATAACATGTTGAATTTTGAACCTATTTCAAAAGACTTGATGCGCCAGATGAATCGATCTTTGGTGCTGAACACTATTCGTCTTAAAAGCCCCATCTCACGAGCTCAGATTGCGCGTGGTACAGGATTGAGTGCGGCTACAATCTCAGGTTTGGTATCAGAATTATTGGATGATGATTTGATCTATGAACTGGAAGAGGGTGATTCTTCTGGTGGCCGGCGGCCAGTGCTGCTTACCCTTAATCCTTCAGGAGGATATGTTGTGGGAATTAAGCTTATGGAAGATCACTTAATTTCCGCATTGACCAATCTTGAGGCCAAAGTGGTCGATTCAATGAACATCCCAATTAACGCTACAGTCCCTGAAGAAGTTGTTGATGCGATTGCTGATGAGGTAGAAAACCTTTTACAGAAAAACGGGATTTCATCTACCAAGTTGTTCGGTATTGGTATAGGCTTGGCGGGCATTGTGGAGCAGGACACTGGCATCTTGCGTCTTTCTCCGATTTTTGGCTGGCAAGGGGTACCTTTTGGCAAAATGGTTCAGGACAAATTGCAGGTACCTGTGTACATTGATAATGATGTTAACACTGTCACACTGACAGAGAAATGGTTTGGCATGGCTCGGGATATTGACCATTTCTTAACTGTCACTATCGGTCGAGGTGTGGGTATGGGAATTGTGTCCAACGGTAGGCTGTACCGGGGATGTGGTGGTGCGGGTGAATTCGGCCATGTCGTTGTAGACCCTAAAGGCGACCTATGTATGTGCGGCAAACGAGGTTGTTTGGAAACCTATGTGGCAGACCCCCACTTATTAAAGAAAGCGAAAGCTGATCCAGAACTAGGTGAACAAGTCCAATCGATTGATGATTTGAGAACTTTAGCTCAAAAAGGGAACCTGGCTGCAAAGGCTGTTTATGCCCTGGCAGGAGAAGTATTAGGCCGTGAACTTGCCAATTTGATTAATGTCTTTGACCCACAGATGATTATTCTTACAGGTGAGGGTGTGAAAGCACGGGAATTATTTGTTGAAAAGATGTTTGAAGCCATTCAATCCCATACAATGCCTGGCATGGGGCTTGAAACAACGGTTCACATTGATGAACTGGAAGACTTAGCCTGGGCGCGTGGGGCGGCTGGTTTGGTTCTTAGAGCAGTGTTTGAATCGCCAATCTTAAAAGAAGAATATAACAATAGCTGGTGATTTCTGCTGTTCATGAAGCATGAGAGGAGNTTGATGATATAAAATTTCTAAGATTTTTGACGAATATACTTCCATTNATGACTAATTTAGGAGTCGAAAAGAAAATGAAATACAAAAATATGTTATTAATTTTGAGCATCTTGATGATTCTTACCATAATTCTTGGTGCTTGTTCACCTGGTACAGGTGAGGACATTGAAAGAGACGAGCCAGAAGATATTGAAGAAGAAGTTGGTGCGCCAACTGAGGAAGAATCTGACGTATCTGCTGAGCCAGTTATGATTACTTTCTGGCATGCCTACAACGCTGATGTTGAAGCTAAATTACTGGAAGAAATCCTTATTCCAGCTTTTGAATCTGAAAATCCAGGCATCAACGTGCAGTCAGTGCTGGTGCCGTATGACCAATTCCGGCGTAAACTTCTAATTGCGCTTTCTGGTGGTACAGCTCCTGACCTGGCAAGGGTTGACATCCTCTGGGTACCGGAATTGGCTGATCAAGGGGCATTAGCGAATATGGAGGAACTTTGGAGTGATTTTGATCAATTTCTGCCTGGTCCTCTATCCACTAACCTCTACAACGGGAGCTATTACGGCCTTCCACTCGACACTAATACACGTGTATTGGTATACAATGTGGACATGTTTGAGGATGCAGGAATTGCAGAACCACCAGCAACAATGGATGATCTCCTCACTGCTTGCGAGAAGATTAAAGAATTGGGTGAAGAAAAATATTGCTTTGCTGATGGCGGCACTTATGCCTGGGCGGTCAATCCTTGGATTTGGTCATTTGGCGGTTCAGTGACTGATGCTGATATCACAACCACCGATGAGTACTATAATGGTCCAGAAACAGTTGCGGCTTACCAGTTTCTAAAAGATGCCGTAGACAACGGCTATTTACACCCCGGCATTCTCGGTGGTGGTGTGGATTCATGGGGGGGATTTGGTCAGGACCAGATCGCTATGATCCTTGAAGGTCCCTGGTTCCCAGCAATGTTTGAAGGTCAATTCCCTGACAAAGAATATGGCATGGCATTACTGCCAGCTGGTGACGGCGGATCAGTATCTGTGGTTGGGGGTGAGGATATTGTACTCTTCCAACAATCCCAGAATAAAGATGCAGCCGTCAAATTTCTNGAATACCTATTGTCCGAAGAAGTTCAGCTTCAACTGGCAACCACNGGACAGATGCCGGTTTTAAAATCAGCGGTTGATTCGGATTTTGTAAAAGACCATGATTTCTTTGGTATTTTCTTGGAACAACTCGAAACTGCAAAAGCGCGCACCCCGCATCCGAACTGGTCGAGGATAGAAGAAATTATGACCAACACTGGTACAGCAATTTTGAATGGAACAGTTGGTGTACAGGAAGGGCTGGATGAAGCCGTCCAGCTGATTGATCCATTACTACCCTTGGATATACTCGAGTAACCTTAGTGAAGCAAGGGGAGATCTTAGTTTAGGATCTCCCCTAATTCTTCTTGGAGGTTGTCAATGTTTTTCAGTCATAAAACACAAAAAAGAATACTCCCTTTTATTTTTATGCTGCCCGGTCTTATATTTTTCTTTGTTTTCCAGCTTTTTCCACTAATTAAAGGTCTTCAAATTAGTTTTTATGATTGGCAGTTATTGCCCGGAAAAGTCAGTGAATTTATAGGATTTGATAACTATATACGGGCTTTTCAGGATCAGGTGTTTTGTCGTGCTTTTAAGAATACGATTGTTTATACATTAATCACTGTCCCCGGTCAGATGATACTGGCGATGTTAGCTGCCTTGCTGCTTACTTCGTTACCTAAAGGACGCGGCATTTTTAGAGCTATTTACTATATTCCGGTCATCACATCCTGGCTAATTGTCTCGTTACTTATTCGCTATATGTTTCAATCCCCACATGGGTTGGTTAATTATTTCCTGGTGGAGATGTTCCACATTGTGGAGGATCCGATACCCTGGCTGCGACAGGCAAATACCTCCTTTGTTCCCATCTTGCTTTTGGGCATCTGGAAGGGGATTGGCTGGAATATGGTGATTTATATTGCCGCTTTATTGGGCATTCCAACGGAATTAAAAGAAGCAGCAGCTATTGATGGTGCTAACGGATGGCAAAGATTCTGGTTTATTATCGCTCCTCTGATCAGCCCGACCATTGTATTTACTCTTATCATGTTATTGATTGGTGGGTTCAATGTTTTTATCTCTGTTTACCTGATCACAGGTGGTGGTCCAATGCAGCAAACGGAGGTCATGCTCAGTTATGCCTATCACCAAGCATTTGATTTCCTTGATTTTGGATACGGTGCTGCCCTCTCTTATATTATGGCATTTTTAATTGTTTTCCTCAGCGTGTTGCAAATAAAGTTCCTGAGAAAACCGCAAGAAATCTACTAAAAAGAAGGCGTCACATCATGAATATCAGAAGAAAATATGTTAAAAATATCATTCTTTATAGCCTGGCAATTTTGGGTGCAGTGATCATGATCTTTCCCTTTCTGTTGATGGTTTCAAACGCCTTTAAACCGGATGTTTTCGTCATTGAATACCCGCCGAAATTGATCCCAGAAAATCCTTCGGTGAAAAACTTTGTGGAAGCATGGACTTCGAATTATTTCCAGCTTTATTTTAGTAATAGCGCTTTTGTTTCAATTATTTCCACATTAGGCACCGTTTTGTTTTCTGCTATGACCGCGTATGCTTTTGCACGCTTCAAATTTAAAGGGAAGGAGGTAATTTTTACAGCCATGATGTTGGTGTTAATGGTTCCGGATATTATCTCAGTCATTCCACGTTTTTATATTGCAAAGACCCTGGGCTTACGGAACAGCTTGTGGGGGTTGATCATCTTCTACATCGCTGGCAGTGTACCGCTCAACACTTTTATGCTGCGAGGCTTTTTTGAGGCACAACCAAGAGAACTGGAAGATGCTATGACGATTGATGGTGCCGGACCTTTTGGCATTTTTTTTCGCATGGCAATGCCGCTTGCTGCACCAGCGTTAGCGACAGTAACAATCTTCTCCTTCTTAGGCAATTGGGATGAATATGTCTGGGCGCTGACTGCCATTGACGACCCACTCAAACGCACATTACCTGTCGCGATCTATTCCTTTCAGGGTCAACATGGCACGGAATGGGGATTGGTGTTTGCTGCAATGATCATTGCCCTGATTCCTGTTATTATTGTGTTTTTGCTCATGCAGAAACATTTTACCAGCGGTTTAACGACAGGAGCTTTTAAAGGTTGAGATGAGAAATTCATTTATGAAAAGATCTCAATCAGAAAAGCCAGGACTTTTATACCTTAGGGGTAGAATTTTTCTCTCTTGTATTATCTTGAGTCTCCTTTGTGCAGTATGTTTGAGTACCTGTGTGAAAGAAAACGAAGAGGTCATTGAAATGGAACCGATTGTTAGTATCGAATCAATAAATTTTACGAAATCATTTTATAAACCTGGGCAAACCGTAACATGGCAGGTAGCGCTTCAAAGTAATATTCGTGTTGAGATGACATTGGTTACTCGCATCACCTTCCTTTTCGAAACATTGGAAGTAAAGCGTCAAACCGTTGTAATTAGTCCTGTTGGTGAAAGTATTGAATTATCTTGGCTACCACCTGATGATGCACCGCGTGGGTATGGTTTAGATTGTCATCTTGAAACGATGGAGGGAGAAATATTAGCATCTCATTATGATGCCTTTGATGTACTCGAGCATTGGACACAGCACCCACGTTATGGATTCTTAACCGATTTCAGCCCGGAGAGAGAAAGCACTGATGCACTGGATACACTTTTGACGTTTCACATTAACGGCTTGCAATTTTACGATTGGATGTACAGGCATGATCAGTATCTGACTGATCAGGAAACATATACTGATCCTCTCGGGCGACAACTTTCCCTTAAAACAGTGGAAAAATTGATTTATGCAGCCCATGAGTACAATATGGCAGCGATGCCTTATACAGCAGTCTATGCTGCATCTATCCCATTTTACGAGGCTCATAAAGATTGGGCGTTATTTAAGGCTGATGGGAAACCTCATTTTTTTGGAGAAAATTTTCTTGTAATTATGGATCCAAGTCATGGATCACCCTGGACATCATATTTATTGAAGGAATTTGAATCTATCCTGAAGAGTACTGACTTCGATGGTATTCATCTTGATCAATATGGTGCTCCAAAGCAGGGTTATGATGCGGATGGGAATTACATTTCCCTGGAACAACCGCTGGCAGACTTGATTGATGCCACAAATGTGATTGTTGACCAAAAACGTGGTAAGGAAGGGGCGGTTATCTTTAATGCGGTTACCAATTGGCCGATCGAAACAGTCGCTCCTTCTGATGAGGATGTGGTTTATATCGAGGTTTGGTCTCCTTATACTTCCTTTAACGATCTCTACAATCTAATCAATCAAGCTCAGCAATTAGGTGGGGGTAAACCCGTTGCTTTGGCAGCTTATATTGACCCTTTCTATGAAACCAATGTCCTGTTAACTGACGCTATCATTTTCGCAAGCGGCGCTGGGCATATTGAATTGGGAGAAAATGGAGGTTACTTAGCTGATCCTTATTTTCCTCAATATGCGATACCGTCTTTACAATTGAGGGAAATGCTTAAGCGATACTATGCTTTTGCTATTCGTTATCAAAATATCATTGGCCCTCAAACACGTTCTGGAAATCGTGTTTTCGGAAATAATCTCAATCTAGCGGGCATCGATACTGCCCCTGGTATGGTTTATGACAAGGTGATGCCTGTGATCCGCGAAAGTGATGGTCATTTGGCTATTAACTTGATCAATTTATTGGGTTTGCGACGGGGTGAATGGAAGACGGGATTAAATGAAACACCAACGCCTCTGGACCAGGTTTTTTTGGAACTGAAAGGCCTTGATAAGGCGGTACAATCTGTCTGGTTTGCGACACCAGATGGGGATGATCTTTCGCTTGTCCCTCTTGAGTATGAACTCAAAGATGGGGTGCTCACGTTGACATTACCTCATCTTGATTATTGGGGGATGATACTTTTGAAATGGAGTGAATAAGCCTTATGGTTGACCTGAAGAAAAAAAGCATTGAAATCATATTAAAGAATCAATCAAAAAGCGGTGCTTACATTGCAAGTCCGAATTTTCGACAATATGCTTATTCATGGCTGAGGGATGGAAGCTATATTGCTGTGTCCATGGATGTTGTTGGCAAGCATGGCTCTGCTCGGGCATTTCATTTATGGGTAAATCGTGTGGTACAACGTTACAGGCAAAAAATTGAATCTATTCAAAAAGCTCTTAAGAACGGTCATCAATTAGAGGATAAAGATTTTTTATTTACCCGCTATTCTCTAACTGGTTATGAAGATTTGTCTGATGAATCCTGGGGAAATTTTCAATATGATGGTTATGGCACCTGGCTGTGGGCGTTATGGGAACATCATCAACTGACAGGTGATGATCATTTTATCGCTCAAGTTTGGCAAAGTGTTAAGGATGTGCTGGAATATCTAAATTTAGTTTGGCAGCTGCCTTCTTATGACTGCTGGGAAGAACATCCAGAATTATTGCATCCCTATTCATTAGCCTGCGCATACGGCGGCATTAAAGCAGCAATAGCAATGGCTGAGGATTGTCGTTTACCATTAGATGTAGATTTTACAAAATTGAAAGCTGAAGAAATCCGCCAGTTTGTAATGGATCATGGGGTTGCTCAGGGTGTGATTGTCAAGCATATTAATCCAAACCTTGAAAAAATTCCATCTGGTAAGTCGATCGTTGATTCAAGTTTGCTGGGGGTGATCTATCCAAATCAATTGATTCAGGCAGATTCTGAAATTGGCAAAGCAACCCTTAACAAAATCCGTGCCGAATTGCTTTCTGGAACTGGAGGAGTTCACCGTTATAGTAGGGATACCTATTACGGAGGTGGAACTTGGATTCTGCTGACTGCCTGGCTGGGTTGGATTGAAGCTCAAGTTGGTAATAACGAGAGAGCGCAAACGCGTCTGGATTGGATTTCAGATAAAGCAGATGTTCGGGGTTGGCTGCCAGAGCAATGTCTTGATAAGGTCTTGTATCCTGATAAGGTTGACCCTTGGATTAAACAGTGGGGGAATGTAGCGAATCCGTTATTGTGGTCACATGCCATGTATTTGATACTGCATGAAGTTTTAAAACAAAAGAATTAGAAATCTAAAAAATCCTGGAATATTTTCACTATATCGCATTCTTTAAATTTCGGTTTAGCCGTAATAGAAGGGCAGTAACTACTTGTTCTATTTTTCGGTTCAGGTTATATTAAATTCATGATCGTTCTTAAATATGTGTACCTTTGTGAAAGGAATGCCAGTAGTTGAATGAAAAACACACAAAATGCCTGAAAGATTTTAGCTCAACATTTAAATTCACTCCCCGCATTGGTTGTAAAGTTACGTGATGATGCACCCAGTAAAGACATATTTCGTCGTGATAATCAATGTGCAGAATAGAGAAAGCTCAATTAATCTTCCTTGAGCTATAAGGCTTTAATAATCATCTGTTATACAAAGTGACTTCAATTAAAAACGACAATAAATAACGCAAGTTAGTGAAATCCTCTAGAAGGTTTTGTAAATTTGTTATCACTAATATGTCTTATAATAAAGTAATCGGATTGGTCGGTGCAAGAGCAACAAACCAGCCTTAACCAAACTACCGAATAGAGCATTTCAGAAATGTAGCCTCTGAGGTGCGCACAGGATTCTTTAAAATTCAATAGTTATCGTGCCGAAGGTCCCCCAAGATATAGGGCTTGTCACAGGGACAACCCCCGCATATAAGGTGTTTTTAAGTATTCTGCCCCTGTAGCTCAATTGGATAGAGCACTGGACTTCTAATCCAACGGTTACAGGTTCGAGTCCTGTCAGGGGCGCTCAATATGAAAACTGAAATCCACGAAGAGTTATTTTCCAAGATTTGAGTTTTCATAAATCTGGATCAAGAAATTCCAATAGAAAGGAAGCGATAATGAAATTAGTCATCCGTTGGTTGATCAACGCCATTGCACTATACC